>Ga0075117_1002688_pt1 | contig 10064 bp, 8 predicted proteins | sample AntAceMetag02UKJ_FD_69789 | JGI IMG/M metagenome (GOLD analysis project Ga0075117, IMG submission 69789) | Saline lake microbial communities from Ace Lake, Antarctica - Antarctic Ace Lake Metagenome 02UKJ | ecosystem: Environmental > Aquatic > Non-marine Saline and Alkaline > Saline | place... | reverse complement strand
AAGGATGTAGACCAGGCCTCTGCGGCCTTGGTGCTTGACTTAAAACAACGGGGAATGCTAGAAGACACTTTGGTAGTCTGGGGCGGAGAATTCGGAAGAGGTAATTACGCCCAAGGAAAATTCGATCCTGAGAATTATGGGCGCGACCACCACCCAAAAGCGTTTAGCATTTGGATGGCAGGAGGAGGTATCAAACCAGGCCTCAATTATGGTCAAACTGATGAATTTGGATATAATGTGGTAGAAAATCCTGTACATGTTAACGATTTCCATGCCACGCTAATGCACCAGATGGGTGTTAATCACGAAAAACTCACCTATAAGTATCAAGGTCGTCGCTTTCGCCTGACCGATGTCGCTGGCAATGTAATCAATGATCTTTTAGCTTAAATATGACAAAAGTTTCTCAAAACGGATGGTTAGACTATGTCGTTTTTGGCCTGTCGCTCTTTCTCCTTTTCTGTCTACTGTTCGAAACGTATATCGAGCTCCCGAGATTTGTAGCTTGGGTGGGACGCTTTCATCCTTTGGTGTTGCATTTCCCTATTGTCTTGCTCTTACTCTGTGCCTTTTTAGGATTAACAGGCAAAAAAGTACCGAAGCAACTGTTGAGCATCGCCGTCTTGTTTTCCTTGTTGACTGCGATTTCAGGATTTTTCCTGGGGAAGGAAACTGCATTAAAGGGAGACCTATTGTTTTGGCACCAATGGATGGGGGGCATTTTGGCACTTTTGGCAGCCGTGTGGTACAGTGTAGAGGGGAGTAACATGGACAAACCAGTATTTTCTAAAATACTCCAAGGAACACTGGTTGGTCTAATTTTAGCTACTGGGCACTATGGCGGCATGGTGACACACGGGGAAGATTTCTTAGCACTTCCTACAGAAAAGCGAGCAGATGAAATCCCTGAAAACCCTTTAGTGTACAACGATGTGGTAGGCCGTATTCTGGAGAACAAATGTGTATCCTGCCATAATCCTAATAAAACAAAAGGAGGATTGTTAATGACATCGCTCGATGACCTCTTGGCCGGCGGTGAGGTAGGAAATACCATACTCCCCGGAAATGCAGAGGAAAGTGAACTGATAAGACGCGTACACCTTCCCATAGAAGATGAGGAGCATATGCCACCCGATGGCAAACAACCTTTGAACGAGCAAGAAATTCTAATCCTCGAACGTTGGATCGCTTTGGGCGCTTCGGATACGCTGCGCTTGGCACATTTGCAAGCATCGGAACCACTAAAAAATCTGGTAGAAGGATTGATGCAACCCGATGTAAAGGAAAAGTGGGCAACACTACCGAAAGTGGCAGATAGTAGCTTGCAGCGGCTCAATACCGACTATGTAACTATAAAGCGTATTGCAGGCGATACCGATGCGCTCAGCGTAAACATCTATGCATCGCCCATATATACTGCGGCGCAGGTAACCGGCTTAAAGTTTATTGGACAAAATATTGTTCAGTTGGATGTTAGCGGATTACCGATTGGCCAAGACGAAATGGACTTCATAGGCTCTTGTACCAATCTGGAATGGTTGGAACTAGATCAAACGCCAATTACAGATGCAGAAATAGAAGCACTAAACCAATTGTCAAGGTTAAAAACATTGAAGATACACAGCACTGCAATCAGCGATTCTAGTATAGCTATTTTTAATAAAATGGACGCTCTAAGGGAAATTTTTCTATGGAATACTCAAATTTCCGCGAATGGGCTAAAAGACCTGAAATCAGCAAATCCTAGGTTGAAAATTGAGGAAGGTATAGCGGAGGAATTACGAAATTCGTTTATGGCGTCCGATTCTCTTTTGGAACCATAAAATATAGTTGAATCACCCTTAAACGCGCGATTTATGTCTTTAATTCAAAAAGCTAACTTTTATTTTTATTAAAGACCGTTAAACGTCTAAATTATCAAATATGTAAATATCCCTAATTTGCCACTTCGCTAATAAATTTGAGTCGGTATAATCGCAGTTCTTCGTCTTCATAGTCGCCATCAAACTCTTTCATGGCTTCTTCCAGGTCATCTGTCTCGGCTTCTAAAAAGTAGTCGTGAATTTCTTCCTGTTGGTCTTCATCCAAAACCTCATCTATCCAATAGGTCAAATTAAGTTTGGTTCCACTAAATACAATTTGCTCCATTTCTTTCAATAGTGCCTCAATTTCAATACCTTTTGCAGAAGCAATGTCAGTTAATGGAAGTTTACGGTCTACATTTTGTATGATATATAATTTAAGGCCAGAATTTGCCCCAGTACTTTTAACCACTAAATCATCTGGTCTTATAATTTCGTTTTCTGTAACATAGTCAGCTATAAACTGCAGAAAAGGTTTACCATATTTCTTTGCTTTACCTTCTCCTACTCCATGTACATTTAACAATTCATCTATCGTAATCGGATATTTCAAAGCCATATCCTCTAATGACGGATCTTGAAAAACCACAAAAGGAGGCACTCCCAACTTATTGGCCTGTGCCTTTCTTAAATCCTTTAATTGCTTCAAAAGTCGAACATCGGCTACACCGCCAGTTTTGGCGGCACCTACAATCGCATTATCATTTTCTGCGTTGTACACGTGATCCTTGGTCATCATAAAGGATTTTGGGGTTTTCAAAAACTCCTTACCCTTATCTGTTAAGTGAATTACACCGTATTGTTCTATTTCCTTTTTTAGAAGTCCGGCAACTAAAACCTGCCGCACCAAAGCCATCCAGTGGCTTTTATCCTTGTCTGATCCTATGCCAAAAAACTCCTTTTCGTCTGTTTTATGCGATGATATTATGGCATTTACCTTACCACGAAGCGCACAAACAATTTCTTTAGATTTGAATATTTCACTTGTGCCTTGAACTACTTTTAGCAACTTTAAAACATCTTCCTGAGCTTCTTCTTTTTGTTTTGGATTCCGTGTATTATCATCCATATTGGCACCCGCTCCATCAATTTCACTGAATTCTTCGCCAAAGTAATGCAACATAAATTTACGGCGAGACATAGAAGTTTCTGCGTAGGCTACCACTTCTTGCAACAGGGCGTTACCTATTTCCTGTTCGGCTACAGGTTTACCCGACATGAATTTCTCCAATTTTTCTATATCCTTATAAGAGTAAAAAGCCAAGCAATGGCCTTCGCCACCATCCCTTCCAGCCCTTCCTGTCTCTTGGTAGTAGCTTTCTATACTCTTAGGTATATCATGGTGTATTACAAAACGTACATCGGGTTTATCTATTCCCATTCCAAAAGCAATCGTGGCTACAACGACATCAACATCTTCCATTAAGAACATATCTTGGTACTTAGATCTAGTCTTGGCATCAAAACCGGCATGGTACGGCACTGCACTTATCCCGTTAACCTGAAGAACTTGGGCCAGCTCAGCGACTTTTTTCCGGCTTAAACAATAAATGATACCGGATTTCCCTTCATTCTGCTTTACAAACCGTATAATATCTGCTTCTACATTCTCTGTCTTTGTGCGAACCTCGTAATACAGGTTAGGCCTGTTAAAGGAAGCTTTAAAAAGTACAGCGTCGTTAATGCCTAAGTTTTTAACAATGTCCTCTTGTACTTTAGGGGTTGCCGTAGCCGTTAGCCCTATAATAGGTATATTATCACCCAGCCTAGCTACAATAGACCTCAGGTTTCTGTATTCCGGTCTAAAGTCATGGCCCCATTCAGATATACAATGTGCTTCATCTACCGCCACAAAAGACACCTCTACAGAACTCAGAAATTCTACATTTTCCTCTTTGGTCAAAGATTCCGGAGCAACATATAAAAGCTTGGTAATCCCATCGGTAATATCCTGCTTTACCTGTTTTATTTCTGTCTTGTTTAAAGAAGAATTCAATACATGTGCAATGCCATGCTCGGAAGAAACCCCTCTAATAGCATCGACCTGATTTTTCATTAGGGCTATCAACGGAGAAACCACGATAGCCGTTCCCGGTTTCATTAATGCTGGCAGTTGATAGCAAAGCGATTTACCACCTCCTGTAGGCATGATTACAAAACAGTTCTTATTTTGTATAATTTGTTTAATGACTTCCTCTTGAAGTCCCTTAAACTGGGAAAAACCAAAATATTTTTTTAATGAGGCATGTAAATCAACCCTTTCCAAAGCTTTCTCGTCTATCACGTTTTTCAATTTAATACAAAAAATGCAAGTAAATTACTTGTAATTAAACATAAAAATACACCAAATTAGCGAACCAAATTATTAGGGGATACATATCCTATAACATTAAGTTTATGTAATTTCGTATTTTTAAAGATAACACAATCTTTTAGGAATACAATTCATAAAATTGAATAATACCTTGACATCTGCGAGCACTATTATTGATTTAGCTAAAAAGACTATTAAAAAAGAGCGGGATGCTATAACCCATCTTTTGACCTTAGTTGATGAGGATTTTGCAAATGCGATTACTTGTATTATTGCCTCTAAAGGTCGGGTTGTAATTTCGGGTATTGGCAAAAGTGCAATCATCGCATCAAAAATCGTTGCGACCTTAAATTCTACTGGAACACCTGCAATTTTTATGCATGCAGCAGATGCAATACATGGCGATTTAGGCACTGTACAAGATAATGATGTTGTCATCTGCATTTCTAAAAGTGGCAGCACCCCAGAGATTAAAATGTTAGTTCCCCTGTTAAAAAGAGGCAATAATAAGTTAATTGCAATGACCGGGAATCCTGATTCTTTTTTGGCCAAACAGGCAGATTTTCTCTTAAATACTTATGTAAAAGAAGAAGCCTGCCCTAACGGACTTGCACCTACAACCAGTACAACCGCACAATTGGTTATGGGGGATGCCATGGCGATAGTCCTACTAGAACTAAAAGGCTTCAGTAGTGCGGATTTTGCAAAATATCATCCCGGTGGCGCCTTGGGCAAAAAATTATATTTGAGGGTATCGGATATCCTAGAAAAGAATCAAGTTCCTCATGTACAATTGGATACCGAAGTAAAACAGGTAATTGTAGAGATATCTGAAAAAATGCTAGGTGTGACCGCTGTACTCAATGGAGATAAAGTGGTTGGTATTGTAACTGATGGCGATATTAGAAGAATGTTAAATAAGCATGATAATATCAAAGGTTTAAAAGCCGCAGACATCATGAGCTCCAATCCAAAAACAGTAGAAACGGATACACTTGCCATAAAAGCTTTGGAAATGATGCAAAAAAAAGGGATTTCCCAATTATTGGCCATAGAAAAAGGAGCCTATAAAGGAGTCATCCATTTACACAATCTAATAAACGAAGGAATTATATAATGGGTGATAAAACCATCAAGCCACCAAACGAAATGTCCTTTTTGGATCATTTAGAAGAATTAAGGTGGCATTTAATACGATCTACCTTAGCCATAGTTATTATTGGCTGCGTTGCTTTCCTAATGAAGGATTTCATTTTTGACACCGTTATTTTTGGGCCAAAGAAAATGGATTTTCCAACGTACAGAGTATTCTGCCATATTGCTACATTTTTAGGTTTTGAATCTGCTTTTTGTGCAGATAAGTTACCATTTACTATACAAAGTAGGTTAATGTCCGGTCAGTTTTCTGCCCATATATGGACTTCTATTTGGGCTGGGTTCATTGTTGGTTTTCCTTATGTATTATACGAAGTATGGAAATTTATTAGTCCTGGACTTTACGAAAAAGAACGTAAGAACTCAAGAGGTTTTATTCTTGTAGCTTCCTTCCTTTTTTTCTTAGGTGTCCTTTTTGGTTACTACGTTGTAGCACCGTTATCCATTAACTTCTTAGGAACCTACCAAGTAAGTTCAGAAGTAACGAACGAATTTGACCTCGCCTCTTACATATCTACCATTAGGACATCTGTAATCGCTTGTGGTATTTTATTTGAACTACCTATTATCATCTATTTCCTAACCAAAGTAGGACTGGTTACACCAGAACTAATGAAAAAGTACCGAAAGATAGCTTTGGTGATCGTTTTAATACTATCAGCCGTTATAACACCACCAGATGTTACAAGCCAAATTATCGTTGCTTTTCCTGTTTTGATTTTATACCAAGTGAGTATTGGCATTTCTAAACGCGTCTTAAAAAACGAAGCAAAAAGAGAACGTAAGGCAGCAGAAAAGGCTAAAGCGGAAAAAGCAAAAGCAGAAAAAGCCAGGGCGGCAGCGCAGGCAAAGGCAGACAAAGAAAATACGGACATTACCCCAAAATAATTCTTTTGCTACATCTGATAACTTATGAAATTTGAAGAGGTTTATAGCGGTGAAATTGCTATTAGGAACTATATCCCAATTACATTAAATGATAAGTGAAGCGTTATCAGGAGATTAAATTTAGCCTTACTTTAACTATATATCCCGTAAAAAAGTGGGTTTAGTTCATCTAACTGTTTTAAATTCGCCGTATACCTGATCAACCGTTAAGATTTAAAACAGCGTTTCACTAATAAACTATAACACCTGTTCGCGAAAACGAATAGCGTTTAGATTTGAAAGTATGAAGCTTAGAGCCGAAAACATAATGAAATCTTACCGAGGCCGTAGAGTGGTCAAGGGCATATCATTGGAAGTAAACCAAGGAGAAATCGTTGGGCTACTTGGGCCAAACGGAGCTGGAAAAACAACGTCGTTCTACATGATTGTGGGCCTCATTAAACCCAACGGTGGTGCTATTTATTTGGACGACATGGAGATTACTAAATTTCCTATGTACAAAAGAGCTCAAAACGGTATTGGTTATTTAGCGCAGGAAGCGTCGGTGTTTCGAAAATTAAGTATCGAAAAGAACATTCTGAGTGTACTTCAACTAACGAAGCTAAGTAAGAAGGAACAGCACATGAAGATGGAATCCTTGATAGAGGAATTTGGTCTAGGTCACATTAGAAAGAGTCGTGGCGATTTATTATCCGGTGGCGAACGACGGCGTACTGAAATCGCACGCGCCTTGGCAACCGATCCTAAATTTATTCTATTGGATGAGCCTTTTGCGGGAGTTGACCCTGTTGCGGTGGAAGACATACAACGTATTGTTGCGCAACTAAAAGATAAGAATATCGGTATTCTAATTACCGATCACAACGTACAGGAAACCTTGGCAATTACCGAACGTTCGTACTTGATGTTTGAAGGCGGAATCTTAAAGTCAGGCGTTCCAGAAGATTTGGCTGCGGATGAAATGGTGCGCAAAGTATATCTAGGACAGAACTTTGAACTTCGTAAAAAGAAGTTAGATTTTTAAACCTACTTGATTTCAGAAAACACATAACACAACTCCGTAGCAATCTGCAAGCTGCGCTCCATATATTTTTCGATTTGTAAAGGGGTATTATCAAATACCTTAGGGTCTTCGAAAGTAAGTGGTATTTTTTTCTCTGCTCCGGGAATATAAGGACAATTTTCATCTGCGTGGCCACAGGTCATAATCGCAGCAAAGTTCGAGCTTGGATTAAACGCGTTATCGTATAATTTTGAAAAACCTACTACAGGGTGTAAATCAGCTCCAAATTTAATACTGTACAAAGGGTTAGCCCCTTCGGTAATATTGGTTATTTGAAAACCCGACTCCTTTAGTGTTTCTATCACGGTGGAAAATATTGCGGTCGCTTCCGTCCCACCAGAATAGCAAGAGACCTTTTCTACCTTAAAATAGGCTGCCATAGTCTGAGCCCATACCTGAGATAAATGACTTCGGCGTGAATTATGAGTACATATAAAGTTCAAATTGATGGGTTTTCCAGCATCCTTTTTCTGTTGGATAAACCTAATAAGGACTGCCAAGATATTTTTACGTTCTATCCCAATACCTGCGGTATCAATTTTACCGATGGCAATACCAAGTGCATCAAAAAGTTGATTCGTATTTTGTATCATCTACCAATACTACAACTATTTTTCTGAGATTTGAGTTCATACACCAAAACCTAACGATCATTTAATCTCAAAGGTCAAAGTAGCCCAGTTGGATTCATAATCTACCTCCTCACCTTCTTTCTTCTCCATATGTATTGTAGCTAAGTACCATTTTCCTTTTGAGGTTGGTATTATAGAAACAAGTCCGTTTTCGTTTGTTTTCGTAGAATTTTCATTTTCATGTGTATCTTTTCCCGGAACTGCTGTGCTATAGTGTACTATATGATTGGCTAAAGGCTTACCGTTTCTTAGTAGTTTAAAGCCTACTGCATCTCCGGAGTTTATCTCGAAAGGATTGTTCATAGGTACAAATTCAATTGGGTAGTCCAAGGGTTTCATGAAATCCATAGAGCTTTTTTCACCTACTTGAAGTAATGCCTTAACATGCTTGGAATAGCGTTCCTTAGCACCTGTATTTTCTGTTTTCTGCACCTTACGTTCTGCAATCGTATTTTCCAAACCTTCATGTTCTAAATAGGTATTGAAAGCTTTTGCATTCATCTCCAAAACTTTAGGCAATGTAGATATACCAGCAACATAAGTCCCTGCATCACCTGTTGTAAAATTCAAATACGTAATTTTATCCTTTATTGTGAATTGCTCTTCTTTAGGCTGCATATTGTAATTTGGCCCTATAACTTTTGGTTGTATGATACGGTCCGTTGTAATCGCATTTTCACTCGTATCAAAAGTTCCGTTTAATAAGTAAAGTTGTACTGCTTCATTTGGCTCTAAAAAATGTGAGTCTGTTTTAAGAAACAACTCATGGGACATGAACAAAACGGTAACTGCTACTAAGATGACAACAAAAGATATTTTTCGCATTAGAATTAAATTTTAGGGTTATACAGTAGTTACGTAAAAATATGAAGAAGGTTTTATTTTTATCCTAATTCCAATCCTTTCTCAAATTATAAAGTCCCCAACCAAAAAATAAGAGTTCCAGAATAAGCGCCGGGGTAAATTGCACAGATACCCCATCAACTATCGTACTTACAATTCTGCCAAAGGAAATACCGCCCATAAACAACACATTGCTCAATGCAGCCGCATACCAAAGTTTAGCTTTATAAGCACCCATCAACCAAAATACACCAATACCTATATAAATTCCCATTACAGCTCGCAACATGTTCTTTAGCTCTAAGGCCTCCACTTGAAAATCTAGAATCAATGGCATCAGATAGGAAGGGTGGCCTCCATAGACACAACCGGCAATAATTACGATAATCCCCGAAAGCAATAAGTTTAAGTTCTTTTTCATTTTGAATACCTGCTACTTTCTAAACAGTTTGTAATAGTACCAAGCGGCAATACCGCCCACCAAGGAAAAAATGGCCAGCATTCCAAAAGCCAACTGATGGCCAGAAGCACCCGGGTTGTTATCTAATAGGTAGCCCATGGCAGGCCCTGCAAAAATATCTGGCGTATAGCCAACTATAGAAATAAGTCCCACAGCGGTACCTGTTAACACCAATGGAATTTTACCACGCTCCATGACAGCAAAATATAAGGAACGTGCCGCATAAACCCCAGTGGCCACCACTAAAATTGATATAAAAAACAAGGCTGTGGACGAATCGGAAATTATTCCCGTTGCAAATAACAACGCCCCAATAAAAGAAATTATAAAACTGACCAACAACCAATAGGTAGTTTGTGAGCGGTCTGCCAATATGCCTATTACCACGCCTACTACAGGGCGTATAAATAATAAAAACGTACCAACCTGTGCCGATTGAACTTGGTCGTATAGCATCACATCTTGGGCGTATAATGAGAACACATCGGTAATTTTATAACCTACATAGGCACAAAGGATAATGACCATTAACAAAACTACGGCAGGTAATTTCAGTACTTCCTTTATTTGAGAAACAGTGATTCTATCTAAAATAACGGACTTTTCAAAGGCCTTATCCATCCGCATAAAGAACCAAACTAAAACACCGACTAAAACAACAATACCAGAAGATACCAAAATCACATATCTAAATGCAGCCTTACTTTCTGCTACATTTAGATTTTGAAAATCTGATGTTACAAAAATTCTAAAAATTAATATTCCAATTACTCCAAACGACGCTCCAACCAAACCACGCCCTCCATCTAAAAACCCAAAAGCTTTGCCTTGCGAGCTTGCTCCACCC
>Ga0075117_1002687_pt1 | contig 10066 bp, 4 predicted proteins | sample AntAceMetag02UKJ_FD_69789 | JGI IMG/M metagenome (GOLD analysis project Ga0075117, IMG submission 69789) | Saline lake microbial communities from Ace Lake, Antarctica - Antarctic Ace Lake Metagenome 02UKJ | ecosystem: Environmental > Aquatic > Non-marine Saline and Alkaline > Saline | place... | reverse complement strand
GTGGCTGCCGAGAATGCTTCTGCCGCTAATAGATGTCGATCTGGTTCGACAAAGTGGTGCATGCGGCGGCTGAGCCAAGTGACCAGCAGGTGATTCGTTCCCAGAGCGAAAAAGTCCTGCAGCAGGTCGTCGGGCAGTTGTGCCAGATCGTCGCCGAAGTGTGTGTGGATGGCCGACAGCCACTCGTTTCGTTCGCTGCACGCGCGAAACGTGAGGCTCATGGTGTCCGAAAGCTGCTGCTGCCAATCATGGGCCAGCCAGTCTTCGCTGCACTGGGGCACGAAAATGAAATGCTGTCCGGTGGGCAGCTCGGTCGATTCGGCCTGGAAGGCTTCTGGCAAAGAAGTTGACCGAGCCAAAAGGGAAGGGTGCCACGCCACGGAAAAGGCGTTCAGCAACGAAGCGGCGCTGGCTTCGTTGAGGTCCGTGGGCAGGTCCTCGATTGAGTAACCGGGAATGAGGACTCGAATGTCCTGAAAATCTCGACTGATGGTCATGGGCGGAAAATTTGGTGACCGATTAAGGATCGGTGGGGAGATTTGAGGAACGAAACGGCTGGGTGCCGCAGAAATTTCAGGGATTGTGGCTGTTTTTAGAAAAAAACCGAGTTGCCGGGAACGCATCCTGAGGGATTGTCGTCAAAAAAGTACGCCGTTGCAAAACAGCTGGTTCGTCAGGAAAAGGCGAATTGCTGCTGAAACGGCTGGATTCGGTGAATGGTGGAACACACCTGTGTTCGCAACGTTCCACTGTCTCCGATTGTTCATGCTCGGGGATGTCAACAGCATTCGAAACTTGCATAAAGTGTTGAATTCGTTGACGATACGGCGGATAGTCAGGTAGTTTTGCTTGAGAATCAGCTGTGGGTGAGAAAAAGTGCGTGCGCTAGTGGTTCGTGAGAGTTTAGTTTGCGGGTTGGCAAAATGTAGCTCGGTGGTCTCCACCGTGATTTCTCGGCGGAGACCGCCGAGCTACAGAAGAGGAACCCGAGTGTTTGCTTGACGAAACACTTGGTTGGTTGGTTGGTCCAGTTGGTTTACGATTTCGAACGGTTGTTCGAATTTTGATAGAGGAGCAGACATGGCAGAAGCTCGCAGTGCATGGGGAATAGACATCGGTCAGGCAGGCTTGAAGGCGATTAAGCTGAGAGTCGGAGCTGAGGGCGAGAAGGTGCGGGCGGTTGCGTTCGATTATATTCCGCATCCGAAGATTCTGAGCCAGCCGGACGCGATTCCTGAGGAGCTGATTCGGCAGTCGGTTGAGACCTTTATGGGCCGCAATAAAATCGGCCAAGACATGATCGGCATTAGCGTTCCCGGGCAGACTTCGCTGGCGAAGTTCATCAAACTGCCACCGGTTGAACCTTCTAAAGTGGCCGAAATCGTCAGGTACGAAGCCAAGCAGCAGATTCCCTTTCCGTTGGAAGAAGTCTGCTGGGACTACCAGCCGATTGGCGGCGGAGTCGAAGAGAGCGGCTTTATGCTGGAAGCGGAAGTCGGCTTGTTCGCGATGAAACGCGAACTGGTCTACAACGCGATGGCCCCTCTGACGGCACACAAAGCAGAAATTGAACTGGTGCAGGTGGCTCCGCTGGCACTGTATAACTATCTGTCTTATGACGTGCTCGGGTATCGGCTGGATTCTGGAGACGAGCCGCCAGACGCCGAAGACTATTACATCATGCTGGATATGGGAGCCGACAACACCACGTTGATGGTATCGAACGGCCGCAATATCTGGATTCGCAACGTGCCCATCGGCGGCAACCATTTTACGCGAGCTTTGACTCGTGAAATGAAGCTGACCTTTGCCAAGGCCGAACATCTGAAGTGCAATGCCACCAAGGCCCCTGACCCCAAGGCGGTCTTTCAGGCCATGCGTCCGGTGTTTAATGACTACGTGACCGAAATTCAGCGATCGATCGGCTACTTTGGCAGCGTCAATCGATCGGCCAAGATTAAGCGTGTGATTGGTGCCGGTAACGGCTTCAAGATGGCCGGTTTGCAGAAGTTTTTGCAGCAGAATCTGCAGTGCGAAGTCATCAAGCTGGAAGACTACGACGGTGTGGCTGGTGATGGAGTGTTGAGCGATCCGTTGTTCATCGACAACGCCATGACATTCGCAGTGCCATACGGTTTGGCTCTGCAGACGTTAAAGCAGACTCGAATTCGCACCACGCTGCTGCCGCCAGAAATCGCCGTGCAACGTGTGATTCGCCGCAAAAAGCCGTGGGCCGTTGGGATGGCCGCCGGGTTGATGTTGGCTATGGGAATTTCAACATTCGCGTCTGCTCGAGTTGCACAATCCAAAGGCGAGACGAAGTGGAAGCCGGGACACGACGCCATTGCTGCACTAACCAGTAAAGTGGGTTCCAACACGTCCAGCTATGAAGCTCAGAAGACTGAGCACGCTAACAACATCGCGTTGATTGATAAGCTGACGGCTCCTTTGCAGAAACGCGAAATGTGGATGGAGCTGATCAAGGCGATCAATGACAGCATGCCACGTGATGAAGCCAACGCGCTGGACATCACCGACCCGACTTTGCAGCGCCAACTGCGCATTGAGAGCTTTGTGCAGAAGCGAGTGGCCGATGTGGGCGAGTGGCATACGGCACTCACGGAAGGCAACATGACGGAAAGCTTTCACGAAGACGACCGCGAGACTGCACCGACGGGCGCGGGCTATATCGTCACCCTGACCGGACATCACTTTTTCAACAATCGCGACAAGTACGACTTCCGGCTGCTGGGTCAGAACTTCATCTACCAAACGTTGATCGAAAATCTTCGCCAGTGGAAGCTGACCGGCAGCGATGGCAGATCAACACCGATTGGGCAAATGGGGATTTCTCACCCGGTTGTCGTCTACGCCGAAGATTCGATGTACACCTACGACCCGAATGCCCGCGCCGGTTCTGCGGCAGGCGGAATGGGCACGGGCGGCATGTATGGTGGTGCTGGTGGCGGCTACGAAGGCGAGACGATGACCATGGAGACTGGCGGCGGTTCAGCTGGCGGTTACGAAACCGGAGGTTACGCTGGTGGTCCATCGATGGGTGCGGGTTACGGCGGTGCTGGAGGACCGGGTGGTGCGGTCAAGGGTTTAACACCGTTGGACGCGCTGGAGTCTGACAAGGAAGAAATTCGTCAGTTTGAAATGACGAAGTTCGTGGTGCAGTTTGCGTGGGTGCCGATTCAGACGTCCGATCGTGAACCGAATCCACCTGCGGTCGAAGGCGGCGAAACCTCAGCCGAACCGGCCGCTGATGAAGGTGGCTAGGCCTGTTTTGTTGCTCGGTCGAGTGGTTTGTGTGATCGCTTCAGTTTGTTTTGTTCAATAGTCTCAATCAACGAGTACACCAGTCATGGAAAAACTCCAACCAATCATCAAGCAGATGTTCTGGATTCTGTTCGGACTTGCTCTGATCCTGCTGTTGTGGGCTTGGTGGACCGCCAGTTCGGCATTATCTGGAGCGATCGCAGAAGGTCACACCAAGGTGGAGGCGTCTTATCAGGGCTCGAAGCAGCCGGTCGATGCTGTCCCAAACGGCAGATGGACGGATGGAGCCATCAAGCAAAACGCGGTCCATGAAATCGCCTATAGTGATTCTGCTGTTGAGTTGTGGAAGCAGCAATTGAATTCTCGCGTGTACCCGCAAAAGATTTCCAAAGAACTAAGCGATATCGAATACGGTGGAACGATTGAACGTGAGGTGCGTGGTGAGTTTGCCAAATTGTATCGGCGGTACTTCAACGAACAGCTAGAAACCATCAAGCCGTTTCTGCAAGGCGAAGGCTTGATCGAAGTGAATTACGGCGGCATCACTCAGGAGAACGAGAACCGCTGGAGAACCAGCCCACCCACGTCTCCAGAAATCTGGGAAGCTCAGGAAGACATCTGGCTATTGCGTTCGATCTATGACGCGATCGCAGAAGTGAATGCTGGAGCCGACAACATCGAAAAAGCGACCATCCGATCATTGCAGCGTCTGGAACTGCGTGGCGGTGACCCAGATGCTGAAGCCGGCAGCAGTGCTGGCGGGGGCGGTTTCGGTGGCGGCATGGGCGGTGGATATGAAGGCGGAAGTGGCGGCATGGGCGGTGGTGGATATGAAGGCGGCAGTGGCGGCATGATGGGCGGCACCGGTGCTGCAACAGCCGGCGGGTCGGGGGCTTGGGCCGCGTTCCAAGGCAGTTCGGCGGGCGATCTGCTGGTCGAAGAATTCGGTGCGTCAGCAGCCGGTGCCGCTGGTGGCGGAATGGGTGGTGGCGGAATGGGTGGTGGCGGAATGGGTGGCGGAGGAATGTCAGAGATGTATGAAGGCGGAAGCGATGGTGGCGGCGGTGGTTTTGGTGGTGGCGGAGGAGCTGCAGAAACGAAGCGTTACGTCGATGATTCCGAAGAGCTGCCTTATAAGACTCGCGCCTTTATTCTGCAGGTGCGGATGATTCAGCAGCGAGTGCCATCTTTGTTGGCTGCACTGACAAACAGCAGCTTTCCGGTCGAAATCGTGCGTGTCGATGCCACGTTCGGAACCGCCATCGCCGCGAATGCCGGAGGTGGCATGGGTGGCATGGGTGGAATGGGTGGCATGGAAATGGGTTACGAAGGCGCTGGAAGTGGCGGTGGCGGAACTGGAATGGGAGCGTCTCCCTTTGGCGGCGGAGGTGCCAGTCCCTTCGGTGGGACACCAGCCTTTGGCGGCGGAGGCGGCCGTGGTTTTGGTGGACCAAGCATTGGCTTGGGTACTGGCAAAAAAAACAAGACCAAGCGACCGGACCCTCGTAAGTCTGGATTCTTCGCAACAGCTATGGCCGATCTGAATTTGTCCACAGTTCGCGTGGCTGGCTTGATGACGATGTACGAAAGCAAAGAAGAAAAAGAAGCCATCGAAGACGCCGAAAAGAATTCTGCGACTGAAGCTCAGGATACCGAAGGCATCGACCTTCCCGACGTACCAGAACTCGGCACAGACGAAACTACGACTGCCTCGGAAGGCACGGAAATGGAAGGGCAGCCGGCAGACGGGTCCACTCCAGCCACGGCCACGGGTGAATCAACTGAGCCGGTGACCCCCGACCCGGCAGCTGCAAACTCGGCGGACAGTCCGCCAACCACGGAACCAACGGAAACTCCGGGAACGGAAACTCCAGCGGCAGCCACTCCAGCGGATGCGAATCCCAATCCGGCTGCAACGGAATGAGAGCTCTGCGATCCGCAGGCATTTAGTCAATCACGAACTGAATCTTTAGTCACAACCGCAACGACGATCGGCCGCAGGAGTCCCTTGCTGCTGCTTTGCTGAAGGAGAGTCATAATGGACAAGATGAAATCACTGCTCATCAACCACGGCGAAAAAATTCTGGCTGGCGTCTGTGCGTTGTTCGGCTTTCTGGCCCTCTCGTCGGCTCACTGGTCTACGGACAATCGTGATCCTCAAGAACTGGTGGCAAAGTCGAAGGAGTCTCAAGATAGGATTGAGCAAAACATCTGGCCTGAAGAAGAAAAGGTCGCCTTTAAAGAAATCAAAGATGTGCGTGCGCTGACGGCCACGGAATCACAACACAAAATCAATCCAGCCGACTATCAGATGGTGGCCTTCAATAAGTCACTGATTCGTTCTCGCGAGAAACGATCAGCGGTCGCCGTTGTGCCACCCACACGACCGTTCGCCGATCCAATCATTGTCGTGATCGCGATGCCACCGGAAGAGGAAGAAGAAACAGACCTGGCAACCGACGGAGTGACGAGCACCACCGATGCGGCCGAAAAGAAGCCAGAAGACATGACGGAGGAAGAAACTCTGGAAGCTCTGATGCAAAAGAAATACGGCATCAAACCCGCCGGGGGAGCAGCTGGCATGGGAGCTGGCGGCTATCTTGGCGGCGGAGATCCTAGTGGTGCAATGACTTCGGAAATGGGCGGTGGTCCCGGCGGCGCAGGTTACGCCGGTGGCGTTGGCGGTGGCGGCGGAGCGGGCTATGAAGGCGGCTACGAAGGTGGTTACATGGGAGGTATGGGAACCGACCTATACAGCGAGTACGGCGGTGCGGCGATGATGGCTGAAAAGACGCGCGTTCGAGTGGCCGCTGGAGTGGCCGTGCGACTGGTGGTTGACGTGCAGGAACAGCGTGGAGTTTTGCGAAATGCATTGCATCTGGGCCCGACGCTGCAGGAATCACAAAGCCTGATCTTTTACACCGACCTGCAGGTGGAACGTCGGCAGAAAAATCCTGACCAAAATGGCTGGGATGAATGGCAGACACTGTCTTCAGAAGACTTGGGTGAGATTCTTGAGAATTCGTTGGGGATTGACCGAGATGTTGTGAATCCCGGCGTCACCAGAAACACGATCACGATGCCACTGCCACGGCGAGCGGCCGGTGAATGGACGGCCGCCGTCGCTTCTCATCCGGATCTGGAAAACTTTGTGCTCAGCGATAAAGAAAAAACGCTGATCGACAAATTCAATCAACAGCTTCAGGAACGACTGGATGAAGAAGAAGCGGAAGCGCCGATTGTCGTTGAGGCCAAGGGGTTCAGTCCTTTCGTTCAAAGCGCCACGGATATGGGTGCGATGAATATGTACGGTAGTGGTGGTGGTGGAGCAGGAGGCTCAGGCTACGGTGCTGAGCAGGATTACGGCGAAATGTACGATCAATACGAAAGTGGCAGCGGCGGCGGCAAACTGTCCGCTCAAGAGCGTGAGATGCTGGATGCGACGAAGGCGACTGCTGAGAATCGCTTGCTGCTGGTCCGGTTTATGGACTTCACTGTCGAACGCGGTTACACCTATCAGTATCGCGTGCGAGTGGAACTGAAGAACCCGAACTACAACATGCCGTTGGATGAACTCGAAGACCCGTCGTTGGGCACGCTGCCGACATTACTGTCGGCTTGGAGCGAACAGACGCCGCCAGCATTCGTTCCGGAAGCGCATCGAATGTACGTGGCGGATGTGGACGCGCGAGTCGGTCGTTCGGAGTCCGTCAAGATGACTGTCTTCACAGACACCACAGACACCGGCATGCCAATGCTGGGCACAGTCAACGTTGCTGCTGGAATGCCTATTGCGGGTCGTGTGAAACAAGAAGTCGTCGACTTGACTGTTAGAGCTGTGGAAGAACGTGACGTGGAAGTTCGGACGAATGCCGTTCTGGCCAGCGCGGAAGAAATGATGCGGTTGAGTACCAGTGACCATCCTGAGCTGAAATCGATTCTGGACCAGCTGGATCGCGGAGCAACTTTGATCCCCAGCCAAGTCACCGTTATCGACAGCGATGGTGGAATTCGACTGCGGGCGGTTGGAGACCTCAACGATCAGGAGAAGATGGATGAAGCGGAAGCCAAATTCATTCTCGACAAATATACGGAAGCTTGGAAAACAGCCGCTGCTGGAGCCGGCGATGGTTTCTTCGGACCCGGCGGTGACGAGAGTTCCGAGGGAGGCTACATGGGCGGCGGGGGCCTCGGCATGGCTGAAGGCAGCTCGGCTGTCGGCGGTTATTTCGGGGGTGGCGGAACCACCGGCAAGAAACTGTCGTCCCGTGCTGCGGCTCGAGCAAAACGGGATGCCAAGAAAAACGGAACCTTTACGGGACCGGGTGGTATGGGTAGCGGCGGTGGCTACGAGTGAGGCAGTTGCGGCTTGAAAGGCTTCACGTAGCCGGTTCTGTTCGAGAATCGTGCAGCGTCTCGTTCCTGTTGAGGAGTTGGCGGGTTTCTACCGATATTGTTTGTCAGAGTTTGCTTTGATGCGATAATACCATGAACGAAGTCAAACAGTGTGCAGCTCCTGTCAATGTGGCCGCGATTTTCGCGGCGTAAGACGGCTGGTAGGGACTGTCATTTTGAGGTAGAACGATGTCTACGGCGGCTAAACCATCGAGTGCGTATGCGGACTGCGATGAATTTATCGACTACCAGTTGCAAGTGGCACGTCGTCGGATTAAGTGGGCCGATCTTCTGACGGCACTGCTGCTAGCCGGGGTGCTGCTGATCGGTTACGTCTTGGTCTTCACCGTGCTTGATCACTGGGTGGTCGCGGGCGGCTTTTCCTCGTTCACTCGCGCGACGATGTTGGCCGGAGTGCTGCTGCTGGTTGTCGGAATTATCGTCCGTTACGTGATCCTGCCGTGGCAAAAAGAAATTCACCCTTTGTACGCAGCTCGCATGCTGGATTCGAAAGATACGGGACGGCGAGGGTCTTTACTGAGTCTGGTCGACCTAAATTCCTCGGGCGGAGTAGCATCGGACGAAATCCGCAGGACGCTCGAAAAACGTGCGGCCGTCCAGCTGACTGAAGTCAACATGGATGAAGCCATCGATCGGCGGTGGCTGATGAATCTTGGATTCATGCTGTTCGGCCTTGTGCTGGGGACTTGCCTGTATGCCGTGTTCAGCCCTAAAGCCATGGACCTGCTGCGGCCGCTAACACTGTCGCATTCGACCGTCGCGACCACAACCCAACTTCTGAAAGTTACGCCTGGCAGCACAACGATTTCAGCTGGCGAAGAACTCGAAGTCTTGGCGGATCTCGGTGGGCATCTGCCCGAACAAGTCCTCCTGCTGTTTTCAACGGTTGACAAAACCTACGTCGACGAACCGATGACGATGCAGCCCTTGGAAGATGAGGGACGGTTTCGCGTTCAATTGGTTGGCGAAGCCGACCGTGGGCTCCGGCAAGATTTCTCATACCGTGTGGTGGCTGGAGACGCAATTTCGGAACGGTATTCGGTGACTGTTGACCAGCCCCCGTCTGCAAATGTCACGCAGCTGGACTATCGCTTTCCCGAATACATGCTTCTGCCCGATCAGCAGACACAAAACGGAAATATCATTGTGTGGGAAGGGACCGAGGTCTCGCTGGTGGCGGAATCCAATGTGCAGCTGACTGCGGCCTTGCTAACGTTCAGCGACACGCCTTCGTTTTCAACGCCAGCGGAGGAAGTGGTGCTGACGGTGAGCGGCAACACTGTCAGCGGAACATTCACACCCCCGATTCGCGAAGATCGTTCTTCGCCCAAATTCTATCGGATTGAAGTTGAAGACCAGCAAGGGCGTCAAGACCCCAACCCAACCGTGTACGCAGTAAAAGTCCGGCCGGACAAACCACCGGTGATCAAATTGCTGGATCCCGTTCAAGATCTCAAACTCCCCGCGAACGCCATCGTCCCATTGCTGGCCGCAGCGGAAGACCCCGACTTTCTGTTGCGGTCTGTTAAATTCCACTTTGACATCAACGGCGAACCTCGCGCCGGAGAATTTCTGTACGACGCCACACGTGCGAACGTCGGGTTGCAGAGTTCATGGCGGGCACGGTGGGAGTTTGACCTGAGTCCGTTGGAGCTGGAAGAAGGTGACGTTGTTAACTATTACCTTGAAGCCAGCGACAATAAGCCGCCGTTAGGAAACAAGTCACGCACAGGAACGTTGAAGTTTCGAATCGAATCGCCCACGACGCCAGCCAAGGTTCAGGAGCGACTGAAACAGGATCGTGAACTGCAGGATCAACAGTTCCCAGAGCAAACCGATCCACAAACTGATCCACAAACAGCACAGGGCACGCCGCAGGAAGCTCCAACAGAAACCGATGGAGCCGATCCAGAAATGCAGCCGCAGGACGACACTACGTCTGGCGGACAGCCGGACCAAGACAATCCATCGCAAGGCGCTGGCAGCTCATCCAGCGATCCGGCAATGCAGCAAGATGGCGCGACGGAAGTCGGCGAAGAATCCCCGGCTGGAGCGGGCGAGAACGGTGCTGGAGAACAACAAACAGAAAATGGCACGCCGCAGAAATCTGGTTCTGGTTCGGAAGCTGGCGGTGGCGAGTCGCAGTCTCGCGAGCGGCAGCAGAGTCCAGCAACAGATGACGAAGCCCTGCAACAGATGCTGGAAAAGTTCCGGGATCAGGGCGAGACAACTGGCCAGAGTGCCGACAGCGAAAACGCGAACAACAATCAGCCAAACACTGATCCGTCTCAAAACGACCCGACGCCCGCACAACAGGCGGCAGATCGGCCATCGCCCGATATGAGTGGCAGTCCGAACACAGATCCGA
>Ga0075117_1002686_pt1 | contig 10066 bp, 9 predicted proteins | sample AntAceMetag02UKJ_FD_69789 | JGI IMG/M metagenome (GOLD analysis project Ga0075117, IMG submission 69789) | Saline lake microbial communities from Ace Lake, Antarctica - Antarctic Ace Lake Metagenome 02UKJ | ecosystem: Environmental > Aquatic > Non-marine Saline and Alkaline > Saline | place... | reverse complement strand
TTTTCTATTCTAAATGGTTTATACTTGGCGGTATGATACTGGCAGGTGTTTTCTTCTGGTATTTAATTCTGAGAAAGAGAGATAGAGGAAAACAATTGCTCTATAGATTAATTGGGCTGTATTTAGTGTTCGCCACATTTACGATGGGCTTAGACTTTTTTCTAACAAAAGTATTACAGCCCCACCAACAGCGAAGAATTCAAGCATTGGTAAACCCAGACGCTGACCCTTTAGGAGCCGGCTGGAACGTAACTCAATCCAAGATTGCGATAGGATCTGGTGGCCTTTTTGGCAAAGGATACCTTCAAGGCACTCAGACTAAGTTTAACTTTGTGCCAGAGCAATCTACCGACTTTATTTTTTGTACGGTAGGCGAAGAATGGGGCTTTTTGGGGAGCTTAGTTTTAATGGGGCTTTATCTTTCCTTTTTTGTCCGCCTACTTTATTTAGCAGAGCAACAGCGAGATAAATTTGCCCGCATTTATGGCTACTGCGTGGCTTCCATTATGTTTTTTCACCTTTTGATAAATATTGGAATGACTATCGGCTTGATGCCCGTTATCGGTATTCCTCTCCCTTTTATTAGTTATGGGGGCTCCTCTTTATGGTCTTTCACCATCTTACTTTTCATTTTCCTTAAACTTGATGCTCACCGAAGCTTTAAAGTGTAATCTATCTTTCAGAATTAATTGAAAACCATGAACTCTATCTATTTAATCCCTACTGTACTTGCTCCCGAAACCCAACAGCAGGTTCTCCCTCCAGAGGTCATAGATAGCGTGAAAAATCTTAATGTTTTCTTTGTAGAAAATATCAAAACGGCCAGACGTTTTATCTCTTCTTTAAAACTAGGTAAGGTCATTGATGACATTACCTTTCATATCCTGACGAAGAACTCCCAATTTGAAGAAACTTTCAATATCATGGCTAGTCTTACAGAAGATGCTGGTATCATTTCAGAGGCTGGCTGCCCAGGAGTGGCAGACCCTGGAGCTCTAGCGGTAGAAATTGCACATCAATTAAACTATACGGTAGTTCCGCTAACTGGACCTTCTTCCATATTGCTGGCACTGATGGCCTCTGGTTTCAATGGGCAAAGTTTTGCTTTCCATGGCTATCTACCTATTGACCGTAAGGAACGCGTAAAAAGACTTAAGGAACTAGAAAGGTTGAGCTTTAGCTCCAATCAGACACAGCTTTTCATGGAAACACCTTTCCGAAATAATCAAATGCTAGACTCCATTCTTCAGCACTGTAATCCTAACACTAAACTTACTGTTTCAGTAAACCTTACGGCCCCTAATGCCTTTTCAAAGACATTCAGTATTGGGAAATGGAAAACAATGAAAAATCTAGATTTCCATAAACAACCTGCAATTTTTGGTTTTGGTACCTAAACCTTACTCAATGGCTATTTTCCCACCACCATCCACAAAGCCTGTCGACAAAGCAAGTGCATCTCCAAGCATCGCCGTATAATCTTCCTTCGGAATTTCAATGGCTCCATACCTGAGTACATTATCATTTATAAACTGTGTATCTAGTAAGCCAAAGTTTCTGTCACGCAGGCGTTCTACCAAGAAATGAAACGCCACTTTAGAAGCATTAGAGACTTTATGGAACATAGATTCTCCAAAGAAAGCCCCTCCTACAGAAACTCCATATAAGCCGCCCACCAGTTCACCGTCTTCATAAGCTTCCACAGAATGTGCAAAACCCATGTCGTGAAGTTGGGTGTACATATCAATCAGTTCGTTAGAAATCCATATACCATCTCCCATGAATCGGGGCAACGAACATTGTCTCATCACCTCCGTAAAGTTTTTATTGATTTCTATGTCAAACTGCTCCTTATTCAGAACAGGTCGTAAAGATTTTGACGGCTTGTAAGTATCTATAGGAATAATAGCACGCGGGTCTGGGGCATACCAACCAATTTCGCCACTCTCGTCGGCCATCGGGAAAAGTCCATTGACATAAGCATAGAGTAAATCAGAAGCCATGAATTAGTTAATCAGCCAAATTTTATCCTCTTTAAAACCTTGATCAGACCACTCCACCAATACCCTCTGTGAGTCTGGGGTGTTCACTTTTCTTCCCGTATAGTCCGGCTGAATAGGTAAATCTCTGTTATAGCTTCTGTTTATAAGACAGAGCAATTCCACTTTTTGTGGCCTACCAAATGCCTGCATGGCATCAATAGCCGCTCTCACCATTCTACCAGTAGCCAATACGTCATCAATAAGAATAACTTCTTTGTTTTCAATGACGAAACTAATCTCTGTGGTGTTTGGAGTCAAAATGGAATCTCTTCTTCTAAAGTCATCTCTATAGAAGGTAGCATCTAAAGTACCATAGTGCACTTTCTTACCTAGTTCATTCTCCAGAATATTTACTACCCTCTTAGCCAAGAAAACACCGCGGGGCTGCAAACCTATAATGACAGCATTGGAAAGGTCACCATGATTCTCTATAATTTCCTGTGCTAATCTTTTCAGAATAACATCTAATAAAGGCTGACTAAGTATTAATCTTTTTTTACTCATTGAATCTGACGTTAAGGACAAAAATATTGACTTCTAGGGATATTGACTAATAAATAAGAAAGGAGCCTTTCTTTGAATAAGGCTGAATTCATTAAACCAAGAATTGTTATGCATCCATATATTTGCATTCTTTAAGTTAAAACAGATCCCGAATGACAAACTTTTTAAAAACTCTTAAAGCCTTTTTTTCTAACGAGCAGGCTGAAACGGAAATAGAAATTGACGATAATATGAAATATTTGATAGTGGGCTTGGGAAACATAGGACCACAGTACGCTCTTACTCGCCATAATATAGGTTTCATGGCATTGGATAGCATTGCTACGCAAGAAAAACTGCATTTTTCTATGGAGAAGCTAGCATATCATACGGAATGGAAGTCTAAAGGCCGCATAATACATCTTATTAAACCTACCACTTTCATGAATTTGTCTGGAAAAGCCCTGAAACATTGGATGACTAAGCTTAAGGTTCCCAAGGAAAACGTCTTGGTACTAGTCGATGACCTAGCCCTGCCCCTTGGAAAACTAAGGCTTAAACCAAAAGGATCGTCGGCTGGCCATAATGGGTTAAAAGACATAGAGCAAAACCTTCAGAGTTCTGATTATGCTCGTCTCAAAATTGGGATAGGAAGCGACTACCCAAAAGGAAAGCAAGTAGATTACGTTTTAGGCGAATTCGGCGAAGACGATATGATAGAAATGGCTATAAAACTAGACAAGGCCAAAAAGATGATTTTGAGCTTTTGCTTCATCGGTGTTCAGAAAACTATGAATTCCTTTAATGAATAATTGCATTTTTTAAAGAATTTTAGACTCTGCTGAAAATAAATACTTTATATACTTAATTATTTTAATATTGATATTTTATTCTTCATGATGCTCTTAATTCTGTCATTTTTGCCTAATAAAAGATGCTATTAGAACATATTCAATATTTTATTTGGTTAAGCATCACCTAGAAAACTTGCGAGATTCTTATTTAGCCCCCATATTTGTGTCATAATTAATCACGGAAAACATAACAAATCCATGAATATGAAAAATAGAAATAAAATAGGAACATTAATACTTGTAGTATTGGCAGCTATCTCGGGAGTGGGAACAGCGAACGCCACAAAAACTGTAGTTGCACATTCGCATATATATCTCGTGGCTGGTTCAGAGTCTAACTTTGAAACTTACATGAGCAAGAAAGCCAAGAGGTTTATAAAGAAGAATAACGAGGACTGGGCGACTTTTAATAAAGTGGTTCGTCTGTATAACAGCAGTACAGGAACATTCTTAAGTGTCTCTAAAGATGACAAAGCCGATTTTTTTGAGGCAGTAGCAACAATAAACGATAAGCTAGAAAAAATGGGAGGAAGAGATTCTAAAGTTTGGCAATCTAAAGTAGACGTTACTGAAAAGGTTTTCGCCTTCTTGTGGAGTAATCGACCAGTAGAGCTTCCGTTAGAAAACATAGAACAGATTCCATCTATGCAGCTAGAACCTGCTTTAGGAAGATAAAAAAATCAAAGTTTAATAGGTTAGGGTTGAATATTTAAATACCGCTCCATTTTGGGGCGGTTATTTTTTTGCCCACACCTCCCATTCTAATAGTTTAGTAGGTGGACGGGACACGTTGTCTTGAATAGATAAATGCCGCTCTATTTTGGGACGGTTACTTTTTTTCCCCATGCCTCACATTCTAATAGTTTAATTAGGTGGGTGGGACGCGTAGTCTTGAATAGATAAATGCCACTCCATTTTAGGACGCTTACTTTTTTTGCCTATGCCTCACATTCTAATAGTTTAATGGGTGGACGGGACGCATAGTCTTGACTAGATAAATGCCGCTCCATTTTGGGGTGACTATTTTTATCCAAAACTCCTCTTTTTACTATTTAATAATTAACGGGGCGATTGACTCTGAACGATTAAGCTTCAAATAAGAAGCAATTCAACACTGTACGCCTTTTTGTACAGAACACAATCATTCTAGTATCTAAAACTATCATTCATTGTCAATTCATAGAATATACCTATTTTAGACAAGATTTATCTCTTACTCCCACTCTATGAAAGCAAGCATAAGAATTCAATTGTCCTTTATGATGTTTCTCCAGTTTTTTGTTTGGGGAATCTGGTATGTCACTATGGGCACCTATTTAGGTGAAATAGGTTTCGACGGCCTTAATGTAGGTGCAGCCTACAGTACCATAAATTGGGGAGCCATAATCTCTCCTTTCTTTATTGGCATAATAGCCGACAGGTTCTTCTCGGCGGAGCGGGTTATGGGAATTATTCACATCATTGGTGGTCTTATCCTTTATTATCTTGTTGGAGTTACTGATCCTACCGCATTCTTTTGGACATTGCTGGTCTATGCTCTCCTCTATATGCCCACTTTGGGTCTGGCAAACGCCATTTGTTTTAATCAAATGAAAAATACCGAGACGGAATTTCCACCTATCCGAGTTTTGGGGACTATAGGTTGGATTTTAGCAGGTTTTGTCATTAGCTATTTTGATTTAGAAAAAAGTGGCAATGTTTTTAAAATAGGGGCAGTAGTTTCTATTATCCTCGGTATCTATGCCTTTTTCTTACCTAAAACACCTCCCAAGGATAAAGGCAAAGCCCCAAGTATAAGAGATATTCTAGGATTAGACGCCCTAGCATTGCTTAAAGACAGAAGCTTTTCAATCCTAATTGCCTGCTCTCTCTTAATTTCCATTCCCTTGGCTTTTTACTACAGCTTCACCAATCCATTTCTAACAGAAATAGGTATGGAAAACTCTGCCGGGAAAATGGCACTTGGCCAAGTCTCAGAATTATTATTCCTACTTCTCATGCCTCTTTTCTTTGCCCGTTTCGGGATTAAAAAAATGCTTTTGATTGGCATGATGGCCTGGGTCGCAAGGTACCTGCTATTTGCCTATGGCAACAATGATAACTTAGTAAGCATGCTCTATATGGGCATCATTCTACATGGTGTTTGCTACGATTTCTTTTTTGTGACGGCACAAATCTACGTTGACCAGGCAGCACCAAAGAAAATACAGGCACAAGCCCAAGGTTTTATCACTTTGATAACCTATGGACTAGGGATGCTTATTGGTAGTTGGGCTGCAGGTGCTTTTGTAAAGCAATATACCTTGGCAGACGGCTCACACCTCTGGGAAACCATTTGGCTTATTCCTGCGGGAATGGCTCTAATAGCAGCATTACTATTTTGGACTTTTTTTAAAGATGACAAAAAACGCAAACAACTTTTAACTAATACATAAATTTTAAATATTATTCAACCTACAAAAATGAACAACAGAAGAGATTTTATTAAAAAAGCCACTCTGGCTACTACAGGTGTAGTGCTGGGCACCAGTGGCTTATCAGCCAAGTCGTATAGAAACATCCTTGGTGCCAATGACCGAGTGATACTTGGCTCAGTCGGCGTTGGAGGAAGAGGTAAAGGCCTACTTGACAGTTTTTCAGGCATGTACAATGATGGCGTGACCGTCAAAACAATCTGTGATGTCGACTCAAAGTTCTTCGCTGAAAGGCAAGCCCTAGCCGCAAAAAACCAGAACGGAATGAAGCCCGGCACAGAAACCGACATGCGTAAAGTTTTTGATGACAAAGAAATTGATGCCGTGATAGTGGCTGTTCCAAACCATTGGCATGCATTATCTGCCATTTGGGCCTGTCAAGCTGGCAAAAACGTTTACGTAGAAAAACCTAGTTCGCATAACATCTGGGAAGGCCGCAAAATGGTTGAAGCTGCCAGAAAATATGATAGAATAGTTCAGGTTGGCTTTCAGAATAGATCAATATCTAATGTGATGCAGGCCATGGCGTTCTTACATGATGGAGGCATCGGCGAGGTGTTTATGGCCAGAGGGACTTGCTATAAGCCTAGAAACTCTTTTGGCATTGCTAAGGACAGCACACCTCCAGCCAGCCTAAACTATGACATGTGGCTAGGACCTGCTAGCCAAAGACCATACAATGAGAAAAAAGGCCATTATAATTGGCACTGGCATTGGGACACTGGAAATGGAGATACAGGAAACCAAGGGCCACACCAATTTGATGTAGCCCGATGGGGACTAAATAAGAAAGAGCACCCTATTAAAGTACAGTCTATGGGAGGTATTTTTGGAATAAGTCCTGAAGAATGCTCACAGCAAACACCAAATACTCAGACATCGGTTTTTGAGTACGCTGATGGTAAAATGCTAGAATTTGAAACCAGAGGTAGATTCACTAATGCCGAATCCAATGCCCAAATTAAAATTGGAAATATGTTTTATGGCACTAAGGGCTGGCTAGAAGTGAATGGCAGCACTTGGAAAGCATATAGAAACGATGAAAAAGAAGCTTTTGCTGGTTCAGGAATGAGTGAAGGTGCCGCCGTAGGTGGAGACACCTCTTTTAGAACAGCACCTAACAGTAACGGACATTTCGGAAACTTCATAGATGCCTTAAAAGCTGGAAATAATAGTGGATTAAATTGTGAGGTTGAAGTAGGCCATATGTCTACTGTATTACCATTAATGGCAAATGTGGCTTATAGAGTAGGAGAAACTTTGAGATTTAATGGAGAATTTGAGGAATTCATTGATAATGAGGAGGCAGATTTAATGCTGAGCAGGAAATACAGATACCCTTACATTGTTCCACAAAATGTGTAAGATCTAAGATTATTTCTTAAATATTCATATAAAAAAGCCTCGGATTCCTCTGAGGCTTTTTTGCGTTCGCAGAAGGCTGGAACGCCTATCCTTCGGAACAAGAAGGAATTCTTTTCCTAGAGCCTAACCTATAGGTGAATACATAAAGGAGGATTAATCACCATTTTTTATTGTCCATTTGGGAGTTTTAAATAATTACTGATTCCCAAACTATGAGGAAATCTCCGCAAATTAGTTTTGTAAACGGTTTTAGAAATTCACACTATGCCTTAGTTTCACCATTTTTATTTATTTGAATTAATTATACGAAATCAATTCGATATGCAAACTTCAACTCTGACAATCAGGAATGAGGTTACTTTCGTTTAATAAATGACCCTTCCTTTAGGCACCGCTTCTATCTAAGAAACTGCCTTTCCAGCAATTCCTTTTCTGAAAACAATTCTCCTCCAGCTGGTTTTTCTTCTCTTAGTTTTTTAATCTCCTCTACCGAAATACCTTTGATATTCTTCGCAAAAGCATTCTGTAAATACTTCGTAATGTCAGCAATGTCTCGATCGCTAATATCACTATTACTGGATGACGCGGGCATGTCACCATTTAACTCATACAATTTCCCACTTACATGAATAGTTCCGCTTATTCCATGTAATATTATTGAGGCCAAACGATGGATAGAACCTTCAATATATTCTGAGCCTTTCAAAGGAGGTGCCAAACCTTCAATTCCTGTACCATCTGCACCATGACAGGCTCCGCACACTGTACGGAATAGTTTTAGCCCATTAGTACGGCCATCATCCTTTCCTGCCTCTCGCACAAAAATTGAGTTCAGGTCATTTTCTTCTCTATTTTTAAGCGTTTGACTCAGATACTCCCTCAATAAAGAATTGGGTTTATAATTTTTTATAAATAACTCCTCCTTGTCTCCTAGACTACTTACAACGGATTCTTGAATTACTTTATCATCAGGATACCTCTCGGCTATTTGTGAAAGGAAAGGCAAGAACGTTTTTGGTGCTATTTTAACCCATGAATTAAGCGATATACCCAGATACAAGTCTAAAAAAGGTTTTTCTGAAGCCAAGATATTATTACCAATATCAATCATTCGCCCCACATTTTCTACTGAAGAAAAAAACTCCATTAATCTCAGAATATGAGCTATTTTTTCGGGGTTCTGAGAATCATTTAATATTTCAGCAAGGTCTTCGAACGACAACATACCGAGGCCATCCAAAACATATAAAGCATGAATACCTGTACCGTATTCATTGTCCTTTCTTGCCAAAGAATACAAGTCTTTTTTGACTGATTTAACTTTTTTTTGTATCAGTAATTGCTGAGCCTGGTCCCTTAGCCAACCATTTGCACTACCCAAAAAGGACACGAGTTCTTTAGGCGAAGCTTTTGATAAGTCAGGCACAATATTTAGTGCGTTTTCTTTACTCACTACCTTTAAAATACGACCTTGATTTTGCAACGTATCGAGCTTCTTTTCTGCTAAATGCTGTGTTAAATACTGCGATATAAACGCTTTATGTTGAATAATACCACGGTGCATATCCACAATATACATGGCACCATCGGGCCCATTAAAAAGGTTGACGGGTCTAAAACCTTCATCTGTTGAGGATATAAATTCCTTATTATCCCAGGCCTGCTCGGCCGAAGTTTTCGTGCTTTCAAAAGTGAGAATATTTCTTTTAATGAGATTAGCCTCCGGAATACATACAAAAGCATTTTGACTATATGAATCAGGAAAATTACCTCCTCGGTATATCAAAGGACCACAAGCTGCGGTAACTTTCTTCAATATGCCCTTCTCGTCTAAAACCCCCTTCATATAGCCTCTATTAACCGAGGTAGCATGTAGTGGATATACATTTTGGTTGCGAGTTAAGACTTGATTTATAGCGGATCTTGGTTTGTAATACGGATTCCGAATTAGGGTATTGGGTAAGACATAATCTCCCTGAATTTGAGTGGAATTATTATTTACATAAAGTCTCCCAAAATTATCTTTGCTGATACCCCACTGCCCCCTATAAGAACTTGGCTCTTTAATCCATTCCCCATCCAGCAAACGGTATCTAAAATTAGTATTGGCATTATAGATCCAATTGTCAATGTTCATCATTAAACCATTCGGCTGGTGCTCCACATTTCCACCATCTGCATAGATTGGATCTACAAGCGTTTTCTTTCCTCATTTATTATTTCTTATTTTCACGAAATACAATGCCGGCCCATCCGTATAGAGTAGGCCACCATAAACGTGTGCAATTCCACGAGGTAATACCAGGCCATCTAAAAAGACTTTTGAATGATCTACTCGGCCATTCCCATTTATGTCTTCCAAAATAGTAATTCTTCCATTAGGCTCTTCTTCTCCAATCCCTTCTAAGTTTGGCATATACCCTTTCATTTCTACCACCCAAATCCTCCCCTTATCATCAAAGTCCATCGTAACTGGGGCTGAAAAGTGAGGCTCTGAGGCCACAAGACTTAGCTCAAACCCATCTTCAACTATGTATGAGTCAAGTGACATTTCTGGTTCTTCAAAGTATAAATTGGCACCAAATGAGAAAATCAATATCGTAATAAGAGAGAGAATATATTTGCTTCGTTTAAGGAAATTCATGCGGGGTGTAGTATTGAAATTATTAAAGGATTGCAATTTATTTTCCTATCAGAAAGTCATCGCAAATTTAATTTGGCGATGTCTTCGCTAGTAAAAAGTATATTAATTTAGATATCCGAATAATCAGTTGGATATAAACAGTCCTGAGAATTTTTTGATACCGTATTCGCATACTGTGCGTCAGCTTTTAATCCTGTCCATTCC
>Ga0075117_1002683_pt1 | contig 10074 bp, 6 predicted proteins | sample AntAceMetag02UKJ_FD_69789 | JGI IMG/M metagenome (GOLD analysis project Ga0075117, IMG submission 69789) | Saline lake microbial communities from Ace Lake, Antarctica - Antarctic Ace Lake Metagenome 02UKJ | ecosystem: Environmental > Aquatic > Non-marine Saline and Alkaline > Saline | place... | reverse complement strand
ATCATGCACCAGGGTCGCCAGATGAATCATTTCCACCGCGGACGCCAGTACGAAGTGGCTGTCTTTGACGCCTCCCGTTGCCGCCGCCGAAAGCAGCAGCAGGATCGGACGCAGACGTTTTCCCTGAAAACGAGTGATATGCTGTAAAACATCATGAACATAGGGGTGTTTCGAGCTGACTTCACTTAAAAAAACAAGTTCTGCTTGTTCTAGCTCACCGCCGATTAACTCTTCGACACGTGCCAACAGGTCATGTGTCGTAAGATGGTCCCCCATTACAGCCTCACCACAATATCGATTCGATTTTCCAGGTTTTATCTGGCGGTTAATTAGTGAAAAACACGGAACATATGACCGGTAAATCTGGGCCACTATTCGCTGTCATTGTAAGCATTCTATCTACAGATAGGAATGCATACAGGGTGCCCCTCTGCAAATTCGGACAGTGAAATTGTGATTTCCTGCAATTCAGAATCAAATCAAAGGAGATTCATATCAAAAACAGGGAAGTGGCTGTGGGGAGAAATCAAGAAAATCAGTGGGGCTCTCTGATATAGTGGCCACTTTTTCCGCCCGATTTTTCTACGAGTCGCGTCGGCCCCAGACTCATGGCACGGTCAACCGCTTTGCACATATCATAAATGGTTAATGCGGCAATACTGACTGCGGTCAAAGCTTCCATTTCAACACCGGTCTTGCCATCGACCTTGACCGTCGATTCAATTCGAATTGTCGTCTCATTCTGGGGCGCAAAATCAAGACGCACACTGTTAATACTGAGAGGATGACAGAGCGGAATCAGCTCTGGCGTTTTTTTCGTTGCCATAATTCCGGCAATGCGTGCAATTTCCAGCACATCACCTTTGGAAATCTGTCGATCCAATATGAGCCTTTGCGTTTCTGGCTGCATCGTGACAAAGGATTCTGCAATGGCAGTGCGCGAGGTGACCTCTTTATCACCGACATCAACCATGCGGCTGGCGCCTTCATCATCAAAATGAGTCAAATCTGACATCTGAACTTTGCTCTCATCTCTGGGCTCGCATCTCTGGTGGATTATTTCAACTCCGAGTGGAGCGCAAACTGGTAAAATTTGTGACCGTTACGCTGCCTCGGAGGCATCATCAGACGAATCGACAGGGTCGGATTGCTTGAAGTTTCCATCTTCAGTGACGTCATCGAATCGTACCGACATCCGTTTGGAGACTCCTGATTGTTCCATTGTAACTCCATACAGGACATTTCCAACAGTCATAGACCGCTTATTATGCGTGATCATAATGAACTGTGTGGTATCCTTGAAATCATCGATCAAACCGGCATATCGCTCGACATTGGCTTCATCCAACGCTGCATCAACTTCATCCAGAATACAAAAAGGGCTGGGACGACTACGAAAGATTGACATTAAAAGCGCCACTGCCGTTAATGTTTTCTCTCCACCACTCAGTAAGGTCAGACCTCGCAACTCTTTTCCAGGAGGACGCGCCACAATTTCAATTCCACATTCGAGCACATCATCAGGATCTTCAAGAATGATGTCGGCTTCTCCCCCGCCAAACAGCTTACGGAAGATTCCTTGAAAATGGCCACGAATCACTTCAAAAGTGTCGACAAATAATCGTCTGCTCTCTACGTTAATCCGGCGGATAATTTCTTCTAACGAAGTTTTTGCTTCTTCAAGGTCATCCAGCTGAGATTTCATATATTCAAAGCGGGACTCCAACTCATCCAGATCTTTAAGACTATCTGAATTGATACTACCCATCATTTTAATTTTGCGTCGTAGACGATTGACCTGTGCTTCGATGTCAGGTCGTATTTCGAGGTATAGTTCGATATTAAATCCGGGTTGAGCTTCATGATCACCCTCGTCGACCAGTTCTATCTCAACTCGTTCTTCAAGCGCGTCGTCGATTGAAGAACTCTCAATCTGCATTTCCTCAATATCCTGTTCTTCTGATTCTGCCTCGGAGACAGATTCCTCTTCAGGATCACTCTGCGCCACTTCTGCTTGAGCCTGCTCTTCCAAATATTGCTTGAGAACCGATTCGCCCGATGAAACGATCTCTTCCAGAGAGAGTTGATACTCTTCTTCAATTCGTTCTGACAGGGTGCTGACCTGATGTTCGATATCGCGAGTTTTTATTTCTTCCTCGTGTTTTTGGTCGTTTAATTCGCGACGTTCTTTGCGAATAGCGGCTTCTTCAGAACTAAGCTGTTTTTTGCGGCCTCGTTTTTCATCACGAACTGTGACAAGACTGATTGCCTGCTCTAATAATGCTTCTTGAGTTAAAAACTGCTCATCCAGCAGAGCGCGGGTATTTAAAATATGCAGCTTAATTTGCGAATTTTTTTCCAATGATAATTCATAACGCCGACTTGATTCGTACTCTTGCTGTTCGCGTTGTTCAAATTCCAGTTTCAAACGATCGAATCGCTGTTTCAGACCGGCGAGACGCTCTTCGTGAGTTGCCAACTCCAGTTGCCTGGAATTCTGCTGTTCTTTCAACTCTTGAACTTCACACTGTTTATTTAACAAGACCGATTCGTCCTGCTCTATTTTTTTATTCAGATCTTCCAGTTTTTCATCTGTTTCCTGTTTCTGAATTAATATCGCTTCGACTTCGGTCTGCAATTTTTTCGCATGATTTTCCTGGTCACTGAGATCATTAATAATTGCCGTTAGTTCATCGTTTAACTGCGCCAGTTTATGTTCCGCTGCCACTTTCGCAGCTTTTTCGGTAGAGAGGTTCTCTGATCCACGTTGCATTTGTGCTTGCCAGGAACTGCGTTCTTCCTCAAGCGTCGATAATAATACATCTAGTTTTTCAAGTGCCGACTCATTCTCGTTTAAAGTACGATCAATTCTGATCAGATCGTTTTTCAGCTTACGTAGTTCACTCCTGCGAGTAAAAATTGCAGATTCGCCACGCACTTCACCAACAAAAATAGATTGATTCGCTTCGACCAGTTCGCCTTGCAAGGTGACAAAGCGACAATTTTGACCTTGTAATCGTGATAATCTGACGGCGGTCTCGAATAAATCAACAATCCAGGTATCAGCCAGCAGTAACTCTGCCAGGTATTGATTTTCTTCTGATGGTTTGACTAACTTATCTGCGCGATAAATCACGCCGAGTTCTTTAGACAAATCCAATGTAATTTGCCTGTTTGCTGCAGCGAATGATTCTGAAACCGCAACATCCCCTTCAACAGAAAAACCACTTACTTCATCTAGTGCTGTGGATTTTTTTTGATCACGCGCAGGACGTGTAATGAAACCGACGCGGCCAGAGATAGAATATTTTCCTTCTTTCAAAAACTGGTAGAGAGGCTCGAACTCACTGATCACTAATAATTGTGATCGGATACCCAAAGCAACTTCCAGGAGTGCCGCCTGCTCAAGATCGACATCCAAAAGGTCTGCCACACTTCCAATAATGGTGTTCCAGGGAGAATAGTTTGACGTCTGCGCACGATTTAATATTTCTTTGACGCCGATACTAATCCCTTCCTGCCGCCGCTCCAGGTCTTCCAGTACGCTCTTCCGCGCCTGATCTGCGCTTCGTTTTTCTCTCAGGTCCGAAAGCTGTTGCGTTTTCTGATCCTGCTCACTTAATAATGCCTGTTTTTTTTCATCAACATTGGACAGGTTATGTGCATACTCGGCAACGTTATCGCCGGCGATACGAAATTGTGTATTTGTATTCTCAACAAGAGATTCTGCCTCTTTAATTTTTTCTGCTGATTTCAACCGCTTTTCATTCGATTTCTCGATTGATACATTTACGGTTTTCTGTTCAGCCTGAATGGAAAAAAGGCGATTGTCTAAATTGAGAGATGCTTTATTTAACTCATGAACTATTTGCTGATTTTGTTGAATCTGTTCATTAATCGCATTTAGTTCCGTAGTCACTTCAGTGATTCTGGAACTAGTTTCATCCATCTTCTGCCGTTGAATCTGGAATTCCGATTCAGAGCTGTTTTTCTGATCCGCGACCACTTCGAGATCTTTTTGAATTTCAGCCGTTCTTTTTGTCATCAAAATTCGCTGTTTGCGCAAACGGATGATTTCGGTTTCGAATTCTTCCTTCCGTTCAAGCTGATGTTCAATCGCCGTTTGGTTTCCTGCAATACCTTCTCGATGTGAGGCAACTTTCTTCTCAGCCGATCTCAATTGATCATCCACTTCTGCAACTTCAGAATCAATGGCCGATAATTGTTCTTCGTAAGTCTGGTATTCGGCATTCAGTTCATCGATTCGCTTCTGATATTGATCAATTTTTTCTTGAATATCAGCACGCTGTGTGGTCAAATGCCGCCAGTCATCTGCAGCCATCCCCATCCAGAGTTTGCGTAACTCGGTCGATGCTTCGCGGTATTTTGCAGCTTTCGAAGCCTGGCTTCGAGTCGAATTCAACTGGGCTTCCACCTCATCGACAATGTCCGTCAACCTGAGTAAGTTTTGACCGACTCGCTCCAGTTTGCGTTCTGCATCGACTTTTCTGGACTTATAACGGCTGATCCCTGCCGCTTCTTCAAACACAACGCGACGGGTTGCCGCATTTGCCTGAAGAATTTGATCGACGCGGCCCTGTTCAATAATACTGTAAGCAGAAGTGGCTGCTCCGGTACCCATAAAGAGGTCGCGGATATCTTTTAAGCGTACTGTGTTTCGGTTGAGGAGGTATTCTGAATCGCCGTTCTTCCAAAGTCTGCGTCCAATCTGCACTAACGGAGCATCAATGTCCAGAAAGCCCTTTTGATTGTTAAACGTCAAAATGGCTTCGGCGTATGGATTTGCTTTGCGGCCCTGAGAACCATTGAAGATCACATCCGTCATGTCCTTGCCGCGCAGACTTTTAGGGCTCTGGTCTCCCAGAACCCATTTAATTCCGTCCACAACGTTACTCTTACCACTACCGTTGGGACCGACAACGCAGGTGATGCCCTCCGAAAATTCAAAGATGGTACGGTCGGCAAAACTCTTAAAGCCGAACAGTTCCAATGATTTCAGCATCACTTAACCTTACACGGTAAAACAGACAGTGGGAGCCTGACTTCATGTTGACAAATACGAATCAAAAGTAACAGATCTTGAATCCAGTCGATTCCTCATAAGATTAGTTCGTGAAATATCGAAACCAGTTTTTAAACATACTCTGTTTGACAAATTTTTCACCTTCGTCTTCTGACTTCGATTTTCGTAAATCAGATAATGTCGCTTGTCCTTTGTCATCTTCGTCATCTGATTCAGAACTTGATTTTTTAGATGTCTTTTCCTGGGGAGCTCCCGTATGAAAAATGTTAGGAACCATATTCTGATTCCCTACACGAGAACCTTTTTTGGATTTCGATTTCGTAGATTTTTTACTGCCTGATTTCAAAGCCAGTAATGGAGTTTCTGCATCCTGGCGATAATACATACGCCCCCCTTCAGGTAAGGCATCGATTTCAACTTGTCCTTCGATATTTCCCTGATGCTGTGCCTGTAAAATCATTTGTGCGACATCAGGATAACTAGCCCCCATATCCACAGCAGTTCGAATCGCTACAGCGATATTCTTGGAAATTTTCTTCCGCTGATCCTGTTCGCCAACTTCGTACTTACTGACAGTCAATTCATTACTACCCGCTGCACCGGTAATCAATACATCACCCGCTCGGATGGTAATGGGAACTCGAAATTCCTGTTCTGAACCGAAGAGTACTACTTCCGGATGTTTGCGATGCGTAATGTGAATCATAGGTCCACCATTTTTGGAACTTCCCGTTTTTGCATCCGGATCAGCCGCCGCTACAGTTTCCAATTCAGTTTCCAAAACATGCAGCAGAAATTGGTCATTCATATTTTCGCCTCGAATGAACGGATCGTTTTTATCCAATGTCCACAGAGCACGGAAAGCACCGTACCGTGTTTCAGCACTGGTCATGCTCATTAAGTCCCGCAGATAAATGTGGGCCTCTGGTTCATCGATGGCCGACATCGCAGCCAATGCATAAACACGAAACGCAGGTTCTTCTCTGGCAGCTTCAGCCAGATCCTTAAGACCCGATCCGTCATCTAAATACGCTAGTGCCACAGCCGCATGAAATCGGACTTCCAGCAACGGGCTTTTCAAGGCGGCTTTCAGAATCGGAATCGATTTTTTACCGATCGCCTCCAATTGAATTGAAGCTCTTTCCGCCCGTTCAGGAATCATAATTTCTTCTGTCAGCTTCTGCATCCGGACGCGTTGGGCCACATCGGTTTCTCGGAAAGCAATATATCGCACCACTTGTAAATAACGCGAATCATTGTGTTTGTATCGGGGTTTCAGTTTCAAAACGACTTTTTTGTCGGTCTTTGCTTCTGCCAGTGGTTCTTCGATGCCGTATCGATCGAAGTGATAAAACCGACCGCCAATTCGATCAGCAATACGTTGGGCGTTTCGAATACTCTTAAAGTCATTTCGCAAGTACAAAGCTAGATTGCGGTCTTCCGTCACCGAAATTCCACCTGACAAAATGCGCCCACGACGCATAATTCCAGCGGTCGCTTCTTTACGATCAGACTTGGACATGGGAGGAATTAAGATTGCTCCTTGAGCCTTGGCAAGCACGTGGCCTTTCAAGAGTCCGCGTCCCTGAATCATCGCCTGTTCTGCAAGATAAGATTCCATTAACCAGCCGCCTTCCAGACTGGTCGCTTCACTGCTTCCCGGTAAATATACTTCCACATCAAATCTTTCCCCCTTGCGAATCAAAGGGGGTAGATATGCTTTCACAATGACCAGCGCCGTGGAGGGACTTCGCAGGATCTGGTTTGGATTTTTCACATTTCGACGACGCATCTCACGGAGTAATGCTTCACGGTGAACCGATGGGGGCGGGTTGCCGCCTGTCCCGTTTAAGCCGGTCACCAAACCGACGCCTTGCAAAGCAATCAGGTTTTTACCCGTAATCTGGGTATATTCTCCAATGAAAGGAGTTTCCACTTTCGTCTCAAATTCTTCAGACACGGATTTTTCATCATCCGGACTTTGAGAACGCAGGCTGACTGGCTTGAGCCAGCTCCCGGGGTTTAAATTCAGTTTCTGGCATCCCGATATCCCGGCTGTCAGCATTGTTACGACGATTAATAGTTTGACAGAGTTTTTCACAGTACGACCCCGTTTGTGAGAAAGTAGTCTTTTCAGAATGTGAGTTCTCAGCAGAAATCATTTCCGAACGCAATTTGACCACCAAGTAGCCAGGTATTTATATAAACCTGCCTCTTTTCAGTAGAAACACTGAAATCGACCTGAGGACTCAAACATTGCCAGAACTGACAAAGCAGAAAACCTGAAGAGAAATTGAGATTTGATTTGAGAGAGAATTGTGTGGATCGGAAGCTTAGTACAAGACAAAAATGGGGTCAAGACCTTTTTCAGACTCCGTGAAAGGCCGAAATGTCTCAGCGCATAGCGATGGTGATTGCAGCTAAGAATCGGATGAGCAAAGAGATAAACATTTCTTTGCTGCAAATTCACTTGCTAAAAAGAGGTTTTTTTTGGCTGGACTTCAAAGGTATTACCAGCAGGGCTAAATTGATCGAAATTATTTGACCTGCGTTTCACTGGTTTCGTATTTAATTTTACCTTCTTCTCGTTTAACTTGAGCGAACCAAGTGTTTTCATAAACACCGAATCTGAATCTTGAAACGACAACTGAAGTTGTGATGCTTCGATTTCAGTCGTCTTTGAACCATTCGTCTGTATCAGTGTTACAGACTTCCCTTCACCCGATTTGAGAGTGAGAGACTTCTTTTTGAAATCGACGTCCGCACTCAAGGCTTTCGCGCGAAACTGGTCTGCTTTGCTGATAATTTCTACGTTATCAGTCAGTTTGAGTACCACATCTTCTTTTTTCTTCGTATAAGTCGCCTCGATACTATCTGCAGAGAAAGTCATTTCATCGATCTGGATACCAGCCTGCCCCTGAAGTTTGATTAAATGTTTGCCATCACGCTGAATCTTATAGTCGATTTCTTCTGCCTTTAATTCTATTGAACCCAGTTGGAGAGTGTGAACCTCTGCGGTGGAACCCGGCTTCGCATCCTGTTCAGCAGCAGAACTGAGGGCAACAATACTCATCGCAATGATTGAAGTCAGACTTGAAAAACCTATTTTGCTCAACATCAGTTTGTCTCCATTGGTTACGTTAAATATAATAATTCAGCCGTTCTTTTATTGAGTCAGCTGCGGTTTCTTAGCCTGAATGGGTGCGTTCGACTGCTTTTGCTTCACAAAATCAGAATAATATTGGACATCTGTAATAGAAATGGCATCAAAAAAATCAAACTCGCTTTGCTCTTCTGATTCGAGTTCAACAAAATCTTCAGCTATTGCCCCTCTTTGTATTTTTGTGACTTCGCCCATTGCCTTAATCAGCATTGTATGTAGATTTTTATACTTGACTAAAATCCTTGATGCCTTAATTGCCGTTGTTTTTTGATCTTTGCTTCTGGTCAACGTGACATTAATCCATTTCCCACCCATTAGTTGCATAAATTTCCCATGATAGTCCAGCACTGCCATATGCGCTGTTACACGGAGATTATCACGCTCATTTTCAATTTTAACGGTTTCTTTCAAGCTAATTCTTAGATCGTGTTCGTCTTTGTAATGAGCTACAATTTCATCCGCTGAGAGAAAAGTGCTGCCACATATGATTTGGGCATGTCCTTTTAATCTGATCCAATTCGTACCGTCGCGGATCACTCTCACCTCAAGATCTTCCGCCTGTAATTTGAATGGACCGAATTCAAATTGTTTCACGTCTGCAGAGAGCGCGGAATTATTTTTCAGTTTTTGTATTGGAACTGCTAAGTTCGTTTCTGCAAAACAAAACGAATTGATTCCTGCCAGACAGAGACTGAAACAGAGACAGGGAGAAATAATTTTCGTGAACACGTTGACCTCCATGCAACAATTTAGAAAAGGAACCCAAGAGGTGTTCTAACAAACAGGTTTTAAACAGTCCATGCCACTTTTCACGGAATTGGTCTCTTTGGTCGATTGCAGAATATCTTAGCTGAATCAGTTTTCAAACCACGACCATTGCGCCATGATATTATGAATCATGTTAGTTGTGATCGTTTAAGAAGTTACAACATCCCTGCCCGTCATAGCCCCTGTGAGAAACCGCTCATGATTTTCCAGCCCCAATTTTTTGTCAAACTTACAATCGTTTTCATTCTCAGTGCCGCTTGTTTGCCAGCCCGTTTACGAGCGGATGGTCCTGCAGATAACATCCCTGAGAAAGTTCGAAAAATTCCAGGGTTGGGAGTCGAAGTTCCTGAAAAACAAAAACAACAGCTCCAGCAGGGATTGGCAAAACTTCAAGCGTCCCTTGATCAATTAAATAAAAGCAAAGATGCGCGGATCAAGTCATTGATTCCGGATGTGGAAATCTATCATCGAGCCGTACGGTGTGCGCTCGAATATCAAGAGTTTTTTCATGAGCGCGAAATTGGAAGCGGACTGGCATTACTAAAACAAGGACAACAACGGGCAGAACAGTTGCTCAAAGGCGAAGCTCCCTGGACACAAAAAACGGGACTGGTTGTCAGAGGTTATATCTCAAAGATTGACCAGACCGTTCAGCCATACAGTCTGGTCATACCCGATAGTTACACTTTTACAGGTAAAAGCGACTATCGTTGTGATCTCTGGTTTCACGGCAGAGGTGAACGTCTGAGTGAAGTCAACTTTATCAGTCAACAGCAACGTTCGAGAGGACAATACACACCCGCCAATACGATTGTTCTCCATCCTTACGGTCGCTATTCCAACGCCTTCAAATTTGCAGGTGAAGTCGATGTATTGGAAGCATTAGAGGCTGTCAAACGCCACTATCGCATTGACGAAGATCGTGTCTCCGTCCGTGGCTTTTCCATGGGAGGTGCCGCCTGCTGGCAATTCGCCGTACATTATTCCGACCGTTGGTTTGCCGCTAATCCGGGAGCCGGTTTCTCTGAAACCCCCTTGTTTCTGAAAGTGTTCCAGAAAGAAACTTTGAAACCTACCTGGTATGAGAAAAAGTTGTGGC
>Ga0075117_1002681_pt1 | contig 10080 bp, 17 predicted proteins | sample AntAceMetag02UKJ_FD_69789 | JGI IMG/M metagenome (GOLD analysis project Ga0075117, IMG submission 69789) | Saline lake microbial communities from Ace Lake, Antarctica - Antarctic Ace Lake Metagenome 02UKJ | ecosystem: Environmental > Aquatic > Non-marine Saline and Alkaline > Saline | place... | reverse complement strand
CGGTCATGGCGTCACCTCCTCTCAGTTGGGCTGGCGAGGATCGAATACGCTTTTCGGATGGCCGCGTCGAGCGTGAGGCCGTAGAAGTGGACGGGCATCACAGTGTCCGGCTCGCAGCCGTCCTTCGATCCGCGCCACAATGTGAGCGTGCATTCGTCGGCGTCGCTGCGCGCCGTCCAACCGAACCCGTCGGCTTGCAGTTCTGCGAGGAGGTCGGACGGCGGTCGGTAAGGTTGGTGGGCGACATGCGAGTCGTGCCATTCGGGGGTGCAGTCGCAATCGGTTCTCATGGCTTGTCCTTTCGTGGTGGTCCGACGCGGGTGATCCGCTTCGGTGGTACGTGAGGGGGGTCAGGGGGGCGCTTGCGCCCCCCTATCGTGGCCTTCTTCACTGTTCGGCTCAACTCTTGGTCGCGTGTTCCTTTGATGGTTTCGTCTGTGACGTCTACGTCCCATGCAATCGCGGCGCATGGCCTGCCAAGTTTGGTGGTGAGTAGATCGTTGTGTTTGATGACACCTGTGTATTGTTTGTGGCAGGTGTTACAGGTGCGGATGAACCCATACCAGTCGTCGGGGTCGGTGGGCGGTCGGAACCGTTGGTGTCCGCAGGGGAGGAATCGTCGGCCGATGACGCGGTAGTTGTCACTCATCCGAGTAGCCCCATTCTTCGACTCGTTGTCCGATTCTTGCTCGCTGTGATGTGTTCATGCTTAGGAGGATTGTCGCCAGTGCATGTCCTTCGTCGTCGCCTTCATCTTTGGCCCGCTGTTGACAGAACTGTACGTCCGAGTTCCTAAAGTTGTCGTCGTCCAGGACGATATGGAGCGATCCCCATGTCGGGTTCTTCTTGTGGTACCTCGCGAATCTATCTACGAGTTCGGTTGTGATTGTCGGGCGGTTAGTTGGCATGTTCATCATGCGACCTTCCTGAATACATATACATGTTCGTAGTCCACCTTGACGCCATCGCTGACTTGTTGGTGTGCGCCGAACCCCATGCCGCGTACCGGCACAGCTTTGTCTTGCAGCATCTTGAACGTTTCCATCCCGAGTATCGCGTCGCGGTGCCACTTTGCCACTTGTTGTAGTTCGCCGCCGCGTACGTGGTCTTTGACGTTCAAGATGAACAGGCCACCTGGCAGGAGTATCTTCGCGACGTTGAACCAGGCGAGACGATGGAAGTCGCGATACGCGTCACCCCATTGCATACCACCGGAGTTCCATCCGTCGAGTTCTTCCCCGTTGCGTCGGAGGGTATGTGCATATGTCAGCCGTTTGCTGTCTTCTTTCGCGTTGTGTTTGTCGGCCATCCGATTGCCGTAGGCGCATGATGTGGCGACGATCCCGAACATCTTCGGGAAGCCGAACGCCCCTTTGTATGTCAGCCAGTTGCCGCAGTATGTTGGCCCGTTGAGGGCGGACTGTGCCGCCCATCCTGGCTGTAGCTCTACCGCGTAGGTGTTGCCGGGTATCAGGTGGATTCCCCCGATGCCGCCCATCGGGTCGAGAATGTCTGGCTCTCCCGGCTCATCCCAATGCTCATAGATCGCACCTTGAATCGCTTCGATGATCGCATCGTTGAACTTCGCGGGATGCTCCGCGATTGGTTGGATGCTGGTGAGGTCAGTCATCGCGCTTCGCCTTCCAATCTTTGATGTCCTTCCAATCGTTGAACGTGCGCTCTCGTTCTTCCAGTTCGTCCTGACGAAATGGCGGCTCGTCCCCCATGAGTGCGTCCCAGTATTCTTCATCCATTGTCACAGCATTCCTCCTTGATAATGTTTGTTGATAAGTTCCCTTGACTTCTTCAACGCGGCTTGCGCTTTGCCGAAGTTGTCTTTCATGTGCTTCTCGCAGACGCCAATCCCGTCGCCATCCCACGCGTAGAAGTTGCTGCCTGACATGGACGGACAGTACATACACCGCTTCGTGAAGTCCTCGAAGACGACCCCATTCAGCACGCGCTGCACGAATCTGTCTATTCCTTGATTCCATTCGCGTTGAGCATCCACGTCCCTGTCACGCGTCAGCGTGCTGCCATGCTTGATGGCGGATACCAGCCATCTGTCCTGCCACAACATCTGAGGGCGGAGCACACGCTCGACCCCCAAGTCTGGACGCCAGGCATGAACCGCGTGACCACCATGCAATAACACGTACTCAACGTCAGCGGCGTCCAGCGCGGACATGAGGAAGGGGTGCCACGCAGCTAACTCTCCGGTAGTAGGAGGCCGGGGTATACGAACTGTCCGACCTCTTGACCGGCCACGGGCGCTCTCAGCAGGCACCACACCACCATCCGGCCAGCACCACACGCAATGCAGCCATGTGATCTGGTCCTGGTGTAGACCGGCCCGGATCAGCGCCCGTCGCAACGCCCGCTCCGCCCTCGACCATCCGACCTCGCCGTGCTGGCCGTCCTCGAACGTTGGGCACGGACCGATCACAGCGACACGGGATTCCCTCGGCAAGTTGAGCGAGGCCCAGTCGGGGAGCAGCGGGTCATGCGGAGTGTTGCACATCTCCAACGCGCCACCGTTGTTCAGAGAGCATTGTCTCAGGCTCCCGTTCCCTTCGGTGTGCCAGGTGATTGCCGCATCTTCCACCGCCATCTGCATCGCGAGACGTTCACGCTTGTCGCGAGGTAGTGGCGGTCGATGTTCGAGCGCGATTTCTGCACCGAACTGGTCGATGAGTAGCCGCATAGCGCGGATGTCGTCAGCCTTTCGCCTTGCCACGGTCCACTCCTTTCATGGGCTTGCCTCGCTTCGCGATCTTTGTCGCGGGCTTGCCGTTGATTGTCTCAATAATCTTCCTGGCTGTCAACTCTCCGATACCAGGCACCCCCAACAGTTCCTCCATTGTCGCGTCCACCCTCAACGGACATCTACCTAGTGTGTCGATGATGTCTTGCGCGGTCTTCCTGCCTATCCCGTCGATGCCTTGCAGCATGTGGACTTGGAAGTCACGGTTGGTTAGTGCCCCCCAATCGTTTGCTGGCATCGGACGGGTAGCGCCGGTTGAGTGGTTCACGTTCCGCGACCACTCATACGCGACCACGATGAGTTCCGCTGTGGCTGTCGCGCTGTTGGTGAACATGATCTGCACGCCGTGTGATGAGATGGTGAGGAACTGTTTCAGTAGCGCCGACCATGCGACGTTTGGTGCTTGGCGTTTCGTGATGACCTGTCCGTCGTTCGTCAACTGCACCTTGCCCTCGAACGCGAGAACCGGGTACATGATGGCCGCTTTCATCTGAGCGATTTCTTTAGCGAGTCGCCCGTCGTTGACCGACGCGATGAAGTCGTGGAGTTCCTTGCGTTGGATGCCGTACCACGCGTCACTGTGATCTGGCATCCAACAGTAGTCCACACCTAGTGGTTCCACCTTCCCGCTTGACAGGACAGTGATGTCGCGGTGTTCTGCCAGGCGTATCAGGGACTTCACCACTTCACCGCGTTCGGTTGGTGAGTGAAGGATCATCCCGTCATCACCGTCGTCTTCGGCCACTGCACGTAGTTGCCGTTTCTGTCTGGCCCCCAGTGATTCGGCGACGCGTGTCCGACGTCAAGGATGCAGCGGGCATATCGTGCAGCGAATGGCTCGTCCAGCCTCGCGTCACATTCAGTGTCGAATGTGTTTGGTCCGGGGCGCTTCATCGTGCCATCTCCCAACCGGCGACCGCCAGCAGGTAGTCCATGCCGAAGTCTTCGAGGTCTTCCCGGTCGAGTTCGTCGCGGTTCCTGTCCTTGATACTTGTCATGCGCCACTGACCGCGCTTCGGGTGATCGAGGAACAGTGTTGTTGACGCGACATGCTTGAGGTTGGCGTGTCCAACCGGCATGAATCCGAGCGGACCGAACAACATCTGCGCTTCTTTGTCGTCTATCTGCTTCGGTACAGCTTTCGCCTCAGCGATGAGGATGAGGTTGCCCTTCCACCGTTGGATGGCCTTCCACAGCTTCGAGTATTCCTTCTTCACCAGTTCCCAGTTCATCAGTTCCGAACGGGCACGGGCATAGTCGCGGGAGTCTAGGTTGTCCCGCTTCAACTCGACCAGCATCCGGGAGAGGTCGCCGCCATGCACCTGTTCGAGTACCCATTCCTGCACCCAGTCATAGGAGGAACCGACCGGATCAATCACGATCCAGTCTGCTTCGGGGTTCGCTTCGGCCACTGTGTCGGCAAACGTCTTGATGAACGAATCCCATTCCGGGTCGGCGTTGTGGACTGTCACCACGTCTTGCACGTCCACGAAATCCGTAGCGAGTGCCCGGTCGTAGGAGCCGGAGTAGTCGGCGTCCACCACGTACATGTGTGCTTCGTGCATGTACTTGGCGACGGTCAGCGCGGTGTTGGATTTGCCTGCACCACCACCACCGAACAGGAGAAGTCGCTCCGAGAACGGATGCGGGGATTGCAGCTTGATGTCGGTCATGTCGTTTCTGCTTTCTTGATGAGGTTCTTGTCGCGTGCTTCTTGCACTTTCGGGATGACGTAGGCCGCGTTGAACAGGCGGTCCACCAGGTTGCGTGGTATGCCGCGTTGTTCGGCTTCTACCGCGGCTTCTTCGAGCATGAGTGCCAGTTCTTGGAGGTCAGGTGTCGGAATCATCACCGTCCTTTCGCGTCGGCTTCGATGGACCCCTGAGCCTGGCGCGTCGTGACGCTGCCTGCCTGTTGCGACGTCGTTGCGCTCGGCTTAGTCGTCGGGTGTTGCCGTCGTGTCGTGGCATCACTTGCCTTTCTTCGTGTTGGGCTTGATCTTGAAGTAGTCCAGGTTGTAGCCCTTGACGGTCTGGACTCTGCTTGCCACCGTCGATTGAACTCTCGACAGTGTGTACTCGCTACCGAGTAGCTTCTTCGCTGCTGCTGCCACGTCACCGGACTCACCGATGAACAGGCGTATCTCTTTAGCGATTTCATCCTTCTTCGCTTTGAGGGCCAGCACCAACTCGTTGGCTTCCTTCACCTGGGCATCCACCGCGGCGAACGACATCATCCAGGCGTCAGCGATTTCTTGCTGTTCCTTACCTTCCCATTCCCACGCGTCGTCTTCCCAGTCGTGCAGCTTGAAGAACGGGCAGGGGTACATCTTCTTGCTGCACTCCACTTCCGTCGCGTCCATCCCCGCGGCGATTTGCCTCTCGACCTCGTAGATGCGGTTGCGTATCGCCTTGAGTGGGATCGGCGGCACAGCGATGTGCTTCACCAGGATTTCTGTCATCTCCCATGTCGGTTCCCCTTCCGCGTCCGGCACCGGGTCACCGTTGTCATCCAGCACCTTCATCAGATGCCCGCCAGTGAAGTCGCATTCATCCAAGTCCAACGCGTGCATGTAGACCGACACCTGCCACGGATAGTTGACGTTGACATTGACGCCTTGTCGCACAAAGTTCGGCCATGTCGAGTCACGGAACTTCTTCGCCTCGAACAATCGTGCCGGTTCATCGCCGCCACCGAACTGAGGGGTGACTGCCTGGCCGTCGATGTGACCGCGGACAATCACGGTGTACCCGAACATCTCGCCCAACTCCAACTCGCACTCAAGCTGATCGTCGTGGACTTCCATTCCTTCCTTCTCACAGTACGCGTCACGAATCGCGTCTTCGTACGCGGTCCCTTCATCGAGTACCTTCTGGAACCACTCCGGTTTCTCGGCCGGGATGTATGCCTTCGGCTGGGAGTATGCCACCAAAGCGCGAGGGCAGGTACCCAGCCCGCTCGCCCTGTACACGATAATGGTTTCCCCATCGCGTTCCTCGGTATACCTGGTTGGTCGGTTGTCACTCACTGTTCTCTCCATTCCTTCTCGCGGTTCTGTCCGCGTTCCACTTCCTGCCTTCTTCGCTCATCGGTACCGCGCCGGGCATCGCGCCTTCTGTCGCCACGTTTGTCTCAGGCATCACCTGTTCTGCTGGCTGAGACATGGCGCGTGCTGCCAGGTTCCTCACCAGTCCGGCCGGGAATCTCTGCAAGATCATCTCGCACAGTGCAGCCGCTCCGGCCGGTGGGATAGCGAAGATGGCACGCCCGAAGTTGCCTTCCTCATCCGGGTCCGGTATCTCGAACACGATCGCGATGTCCTGCCCCGCGATGCTGACGGCTATCGAACCGTCTTCATCGAGTGATTGGCCGGTGTAATCGAGTGTGACCACCATCGCGTTCAATACCTCGTTGACCAGCCCCCCATCCACCATGTCAGTGAACCAGTCTGGCACTTCCTCAAGCCTATGGAAGTCACTCATGTTGACTTCCCCCTTTCGTTTGTCGTCGCATAGATGCAGAAGGGAGGGGCCGGAGCCCCCCCCTTTCATCTCCTTCTTGATCGCGGGTCGCTATCCCGCATGGTGTGCGACTGGTTGGTCAGCCCTCGGGTGCCTCGTCGTCCGCAGGCACAGCGACCCACAGTTCCGACGTGCGCTTGCCGTCCCTGGCGACCACACGGGCCTCCATGTCGAAGCTGGCGGGCAGCTTCCCTGGGTTGCGCTCGAACTCGCGGATCACGGTGCGGGCACCAGAAGCGTTGGAGAAGACACCGAGACGATAGAACGTCCCAACCTCTCCCTTGCCCGCGGTCACGCCGTCGAGCAGCGCTTGCAGCTTCGGAGGCCACATCCCGCGGGATTGTGCCTGCTCCGCGGCCAGGTCTTCCGCCGACTTCCCGGTGGAGAAGTCGATCGCGCTGTCGAAGTTCGCCGTGCTGATCGCAGGCGACTTCACATCCTTGACTGTTTCGGTCTTTGCCATGATGATTCCTTTCGAGGGATCGTGTTGTGTTCTTGGTTGATAGTTGGTGTCCGCCACTGGCGGGCTTGACCAGGACATAATCGTACATGACGATAGCGTCGTAGTCAAACCCGCTGAGTGACATCTTCATCGCGGTTTGTCAGAGCGCGAGTTGTGGGGAGGTACTGAGGGCCGATGCGGGGATGTCTTCGTAGCCCCGCACCAGGTACTGCTCGATGGAATCCGCGGCGTCCGTCAGTTCTTCCGCCGTGGTGAACGGAATCCCTGAGTTGATCGCGAGTTGCATCGAGGCCGACCGACGCTGTTCTTCCAGCGTCGGCATCTCTGGCATGCCCCCCAGTTGGGAGAGGTCACGTGCCGGACCCATGCCAGCGATGTCCCGTTGTGCCTGTCGCCGTTGAGCGCGGTTCGGCTGGTTCATCAGCCCTCACCCTTCGCTGCCCATACGGAGCCGGGCTTGGTACCCATGATGGCCTTCTGTGCCGCCTTGTTCCCGTCCACTTCCGGGATGTCGAGGGCCGCGGTGGCGAAATCACCGTGGTCCTCATGCTCTCCGGCCAGTTCCATGAGGGCATTCCAGAGGTCGTCTTCGATACCCTCATGGTCGGAGGCCGGAGCCTTCTTGTTCACCGTCTTGTTCACCGTCTTGGTCGCGGCCTTCTTCGCGGTGCCCTTTGTGGCCGGGGCCGGATCATCACCGCGACCGTGGAAGTCGGTGATGATGAACTTGGTGGATTCTTTCGACACGCCTGTCGTCGGGTTGGTGGTCGTTGCCACGACCGATCCCCACGATACGAGCATGCCCTTCCAGGTGTCGGCGTTCCGCGGGTCGAGTTCGAGGACGGAAATGTCATCGACACACTCGGCCAGCGACCCCAACAGGAGGCCGTAGTTCGAGGTCTTGATGATCTTCCCGTTGCCGAGCAGTTCCGAGCCGTCCTTCGACGCCTCGAACTTGTTGCCGCAGGAGAACGACTGCTCGACTTCTTCGGCGTTGTCATCCTCGGTGTCTTGGATGGTGAGATTGAGGCAGCAGATTCCCGCCCCAATCGACGCGTTGAAACCGAACTCAGCATCGGAGATGATGCCTGTCATTCCATCGAGGGCCAGACCGGAGCCGAGTCCCCATACCTCATCAGCGTTTGCCATGACTATTCCCTTCTTGCGGTATGTCACCGCGTTGGTTGTTGTGTTTCGTGACGGGGAGTCCGTCGCGATCTTTGTTGCGAATCTCTCTTATCAACTTGTGATGAGATTCCTGGCGATCTTTCTCATTGAGGTCGCTTATCACCGACATGAATATTATCGCGGTGAAAGCGAGCATGAGTATGGCGACCATGAGTCCTTGTCCAGCGGTGAGTGCCAGTAGTCCGATCATCGCGGTCATCGTGCGAACCTCAGCATGTATGGCCGCACGTCGAACCTGGTGTCTACTGCCTCACGGAAATACTCGGGGAATAGCGGCTTGTTCTTCCCCCATACGTTCTTCGTGAACTGCTGGTCCAAGATGAAGGTGATGCAGTGGTCTGTCTCCGATCGTACACCACGACCTGTCATTTGTACAATGTCGCGGATCGTCTTGACGGAATACCACTGCTGTCCACCAGGCAGGTGCATACGACTCGACACCTGCTTATCTCCGAGCGAAGGGAACGGACACTTCACAATGACTTGTATCCTGCACGCATCGTCTTTGAGGTCCACCCCTCTGTCCATCGACGGCGCGAAGATCACCGCGTTATCAGAAGCGAGGTATTTGCGGAGTGCCCCGTACTTCTCTCCGCTGTTGGTGTACTGCACCTTCAACCGCTTACTTCCATCGGGCGCATACATCTGGCATCGGTTGAACAACTCGCGGGTCAGCTTGTAGCTCACCGTATGCACCAACATCCTGCCGTCATGGTTGGCGGCGATCTGTTCCAACGCATACGCCAACGCTTCATAGTCTTCCGCGGTTGATTTCGCTGTAACGTTGGCGACGGGTGCCAGGATGATCGGCCGGTTCTCGATGGGGAACGGGGACGGGATGGTCACGGTGCGATAGTCCAGTGGTAGGCCAAGCGAATCACTCATCTCATCGCTACTGATAACCGTGCCGGACATGAGCAACCATTTCGTGCCGTGCTTCCACAGTCTGCTCGGGCCATACGGGGAGATGATAACAGGTCGGAGAGACAGGGTGCGAATCGGGTTGCGATCATCCCCGTAATCTCTGATCCACCGACCGCTGTGTTCCTCATCTGAGTCGTCGTCTTCGTGCGCTTTCGCTGCGTCGATGTCCTGCTGGATGTACTTGGCAACCTGCAATGTCTCGTCAATGAACGACGTAACTTTCGCCTGTTGCTTTACCTCAAGCGTCTCCGCCTTCTGGTCCATCCATGCCGCGGTGATTGCCGCGGCTTCGTTGAGCCACTTCACGATGGTTGGTTTGCGGGCACCCTTGATGGGGTAGTCCAGCCCGACCAGCTTGCCAAGCCACTCCGGTACACGGTACTCGATGAACGATGTCATCGCGCCTTCCATCATGTCGCACTCGTCGGCCACCACCAGGTCATACTTGCGCATGGTCCTGGCGAAGTTCGCCGCGGTCAACATGTAGGCAGTGTTGAGGACTGCCACTCTGGCACCGCCCATCCACTTGCCTGACTCACCATCTTTGCGACCCAACGCCCGGTCCCTGGCAACACGGTACGGACAACTCGCCACCGGATCACACCATGAACAGTTGCTCCCTCCCCCCTTGTAGGTGCAGTCTTCGCAGGTGATTTCTCCGATAGCTTTCTCGGGGATGTAGTTGGCGCGGCCCTTGAGGACTCTGGCATAGTCGAAGTCGCGGAAGAACTGGTCCTGCAACGCCTTGTCGGTGCAGACATACAGCCCCTTCGACACACCCATCTCACGTCGGGTGAGTTCACCGATCAGTGTCTTGCCAGCACCGACCGGTGCATCGAGGTACACCACGTCGGCACCATCCTCGAACGCTTCGACAATCTCACGCACCGCAGACACCTGGTGTTCGCGAAGTTCCTTCACCCAGTCGGGGAGGGGATCGCCGGGATACTCGGGTCGTGTCGTCCCGTTGGGAAGGATCGTCGGATCAGCCATTGACTTTCACCGCGATGTTATCGGTGATTTCCTTGACGAGAATGTCGAACCCGTACCCATAGTAGAACGGATTGCCGCATGACCATCCGACATCGAGTCGCATGATGTCACCGAAATCGGCATAGATATGCCAGGTGGAGTATCTATCGGTAGTTCCAACGCCCATGATGACGTGATCCACCGCGGCGGGATCGAGGAAGAATTCGTTGAGTTCCGTGTAGGCGCAG
>Ga0075117_1002680_pt1 | contig 10082 bp, 5 predicted proteins | sample AntAceMetag02UKJ_FD_69789 | JGI IMG/M metagenome (GOLD analysis project Ga0075117, IMG submission 69789) | Saline lake microbial communities from Ace Lake, Antarctica - Antarctic Ace Lake Metagenome 02UKJ | ecosystem: Environmental > Aquatic > Non-marine Saline and Alkaline > Saline | place... | reverse complement strand
CTGCGACTGTGTTCAATACAATCGCTTCATTGGCTGCCTTTTCTGCCCGCTCCATCAGAGTCTCATAGTCAGGTTTTTCTTTCAGAAGTTCATCTGCTGCCAATTCTTGACCTGCTGCTAAGACTGCTGTTTCAACACACGTGGTCACTTCCAAAGACGCAGCATCCAGCCAGAGCCGGTTCACAATCAGTGAAATGCCTGCCAGTACAACAAGCAGTACCATCGCGGCCAGAGGGGTGATGATCCCTCGTCGACCGGCGGTATGTGATACTGTGATGTGAGTACTTTGGTAACGTTTCATGAGTGTCAGTTTCAGCAATCCTCAACAAGTGAGACAGAGACAACAGTTCCTGATTTCAAGAATGGTTAACGACCAGCTGTTCGATTTTGAGGAAACGAACGAATGTTTCGACCTTGCTGTGTTGCAGGTGTACCCGGAGAATTCCCGGGACCGCGTTGTGCAGTTGGTCCTCCTGCGTCAGAAGTACCTCTTGGTGCCTGACGGTTGCTTGGTGCGCTGATTGAATCTCTGCCACTGTCAGATCCCTGGCCGCCACCCCAATCTGGATTGAGATACCCACCAGAGTTGAATCCGCCATTACCGCCGCGATTGTAGCTGTTGTAATCACCAACACGTTGACCGTCTTTATCAAATCGGTTCACACTACGGCTAGAACCAAAGTAACCTTCCATAACAAATGGTTTGGGAGGTTCTTCTGGTTTTGGTTTTTCAAGTGTTTTTAACCCCAGGATTTCATATAGCGTTGCTTTGTCAGCATTGTTGATAGCCACCCCGCCATTTCCCTTACCGCCGGGAGTATAACTCATCGTGATTTCACCACGATCACGGGCGAGAATCATGATATTTGCCTGTTCCGGCGTGAGTTCCAGTGTGACATTAGTTCCTCGTCTGGAACTGCTGTTTTGTGTGTAACTGCGGTTAATGGCAATCACGCGAACACCTTTAAATAAGGTTAGAGTCATCCCGCCATTCATGCGCTTGTCGTTATTTAATCCTGATGGTGTCATATGGACATCAACATATTCTCCTGGTTTGATCAATCCATCAACCAGATCGACGGATGATTCAAGTGAAACGGAGATTGCTCGCATACCTTTTTCGACCTGAATCGGAGGCGTCTCACCAGCAGGGTAGAGTTGGCCCGTTGAAATGGGAGTCGCAGCCGGAATTTTCTCTTTGACAATTCGACCAACAATGACACGGTTTGATGTCATCATTTCTGGCTTCAGATTTTTGATGGCGATAGGACCTAGCCCCAGGTGATCTTCGGTTACCAGAGTACCCGGTTCCAATTCACTAATCGCCATAGGAATGTTTCGAGTTGCCACAGGTGGTGCTTCGTCTTTTCCCGCCAATAATCTTTTTCCGACATAGGCAGCAATCAGAATTCCAAAGACACCAAACATCAACAGTGTCACTTTTGCAGGGGTCAGGCTTTTCACCGGATCTATCTCCCGTAACTTGATGAAGCAAGGAAATGACCAGGCTTCCAACTTTCCCTCCTGTTAAATCGTCGGAGGGCTACACGATTATTTCTAATTACAATTACTTTTTCTTTACCGAATTATGTCTTTTTACTCACGAATCATTCTGGTTTCGGAGTACAAATTTTGTCCCTTTAAGTCATAACCAATCGGCCACAACAGATTCGGAGAAGCCAGAGTCATTGGGATGCTAACTGCCACCATGACGACATCACCTGAATTTTCTCCCATATCCGCTTGAATGACTGCTCCTTGCCCCAGTTGTGGGGGCAGGATTTTCAGAACTTCTTGCTCAATATTTTCCTGGGTAACGCCAGGCAGAGTTGCCAGACGGGCACCAATACGACTTGCTTCAACAACATCTGCACGTGCATAAAACAGAAGCGTGAATTCCAGGAGTGCGAACATCACGATACCGAAAATTGGTAACACCAATGCCAGTTCCATGCTCACAAAACCAGATTGTTTTGTTTGCTTTTTATATTTACGAATTCGTTTCAGCTTCATAGCAGAAATACTTTCATCGATTTCTTTATACGATGGTTTTGATCATTCATTCTTAATTGAGTACTACAGCTTTTATGACCATCCAGGTCGTCACACTCCAGGTTGCCAATACAACAGGAAGTGCAAAAGGCATCAGGCCTCTTTTCTTTTTTTGTTCCATCGTTTCCGGCTGATACTTTTTCTTCTTGCCTTTAAAAGATTTACCTGTTGCCAAGTATGTATCTTTCGTTTTCTTCGCCCCACGTCTTACAACGCTCCATCCCAGGATCACAAATGATCCGACAAGAACGAACAGGGTGCCAACAATCATGACGGCAAGCGTTGCCTTAAAGCCTAACCAGATTGATAAAGCCCCCATCATTTTTACATCTCCAGCGGCACCACTTCCTACGAGCCAGATCAGAAAAAACGATCCAAAACCTGCAACAAATCCTAGTCCGCCATACATCAAACCTTCCCAACCATTGAAAACGGCTTGATATATAATGCCCAAAACAAAGAAGGGAACAGTCAGGACGTTGTAGATTTTTCTTGCTTTATAGTCGGTAATGGCTGCGATGACCGTGAAGATCCCCACGCTAATTGCCATGACGTATAGTGAGAGCTGAGTTAACGGAAAATCCATTGTTTTTCTCAATCAATTTATCTGGTTATGGATATTGTGCCTGAACAGGTAGATGACGAATTCAGTAAATCTAATTAAACATTTTACTGTGTGTTGAAAATATACCTCATGTTTCCAACCTGATACTTGCAATCTGAAAAAAATTCACAGCTTCTCTTGTTTCACTGTTTTCATTAAGCAACATCAATTACTGGAATTGATCCATTTGCTACAATTGTTGGAATGCGCACAATTGCTCAAATCATTAAGCTGTGACTTTCGTGTATTCAGCAGCGCAGTGTGGATGACAAGTTAGAGTGAAGCTAAGCTGATGCGATGTTGACTTGGACGGCACAAACAGTTGTGATCGTTCAGAGTCTGCAATATTCGTCTCCTGAAACCAGAGAATTTCGGATGGTCAGTAAAGAGATGAAAGTATTATGAATTCCAGTGATTGGCGGTTCACGAGCGGATGTGTAATTCCTAAAATGGGATGAGGTCGACTTATTGTCATAATCCCAATCACCAGACTAAATCTCGGAGATTTTCTCTGCTACCGAATCTCTGCAGCAAAATGCGTTTCTTAATCTGGTTACAGTTCTAAAAAACTGGAAATCAAAACTGTGTATCATGGAAGGTTTAACATTGAACTCTACAGAGTTATTAGATGTCGCTGAGAATGCTGCGCGCTTAGGAGCAAAATGCCTGCTGGACTGGGTTGATGAATTTAGCGTTTCTGAAAAAGGCAGAGCTGATCTGGTGACCGATGCAGACTTTGCTTCACAGACCGCAATTGTGAACCAGATTACGGAGCATTTTCCGTCTCATCATATGCTTGGCGAAGAAGGATTGACCCGCGATGATGGTGAATCAGACTATCGTTGGGTGATCGATCCGCTAGATGGCACATCGAATTACGTTCACGGATTTCCCTACTATTGTGTCTCCATCGGACTGGAATTTCAGGGTGAACTGGTTTTGGGCGTGGTCTATGACCCGAATCGTGATGAAATGTTCTCAGCCTTTAGAGAGCAGGGGGCCAAATTGAATGGAAAATTAATCACACCTTCTTCCATCAATTCTTTAGATCAGGCAATGTTAATGGCAAGTTTGCCTGTCGGCACTAACGGACGAGACATTGCCATCGATCGGTTTTTACAAGTTCTTCCCGTAGCACAGGCACTACAACGAACAGGCTCTGCTGCCCTCAATTTAAGTTATGTCGCTACAGGGCGCATTGAGGGTTATTGGTCCAGTAATTTAAAACCCTGGGATATGGCGGCGGGCGTTCTGATTTGTAGAGAAGCAGGAGGGACAGTCACTTCTATCGAAGATAGTGGTTTTACGATTGAAACTCCAAGTGTTTTGGCAACTAATGGAACAAATGTTCACGCTGACTTGCAATTATTATTAACAGGCTCACTTTTTTAGATAGCTTTGAGATTCCTGCTTTAATGTGCCAAAAAACGACGTATGATATAAGGAGTGAAAAGCATCCTTAGAATATGTTGAATTTATACAAATGATCATTGTTCGGTGGTGTGTTTCACCGTTGATCGATTCATTTCGATCAGTCAAATCGGGCGAGTTGTATCAATTTGAATTTGATTCGGCTCCCTTTCAAGCAACAAGTTGAATCCATTCAGGGTTTCAGTTCCCGGATTAAATGGGATCGATCTGCGGTTATGTCATATCTTACACGTTTACCCCTGCTCTTTTTGGGGCTGCCTTTGCTGTTCTTATTCGGCGTAGAAAATACGTCTAATAATTTGTATGCGCAAAAACAGTCCGTTATTAAAGACAGCGTAAAAAAAGACGATTCGAAAACTGGTGCAAAAACAAAACAGCTTACATCACCTGCTGAGGTCGAAACGCGTCAGGGTTCTGGTCTGGGGGCATCTGATTCAAAAAAAATAATGCTCCAGAATAAGGGACAGGATAAAAACACAGCGAAACAAGACGTGTTTTTCAAAGGAGTCGATGGTCAATATTTTCCACTGCCAAATCTGAGTTTAGATCAGATACGCGAGTATCTGAAACAGAAACAGGCTCAACAGCCGGAACTCAGTCCGGAGTATGCGGTCTCATCTGTTTCACTGACAGGTACGATTAAAGAGGATCGCGCGATTCTCGATGCGCGAATTGTTGTGTTAATCAACGAGGAAAATAAATGGATCCGCGTTCCGCTCAAACTCAATGAAGCGATTTTCCTCAAAACAGGTTATACTGGCGCAGGGGAGTCAAGCCCAGGTGGATTTAATCGTTCGGAAGGTTATCTCTGGTGGTTTCGGGGCAAGGGAACTCATGAGATCAATCTGACATTAAGTATTTCACTGAAGCAGCAGCTACCTTCCAGACGTCTACAGCTTTTATTACCACAAACCGCCGTCAGTAATTTACAGCTGAAAATTCCGTTATCTCAAATCAGTCTTGAAGTGCCTGGTGGCGTTGCTGTTTCGAAAAAGACCGTCGCAGAAGGTCAGAGTCTGGTAGAAATGTTTGGGCTGGGAGATCAACTTGATCTTTCATGGCAGCCGATTCCGGATGAGAAGAAAGTGGAAACTGTTTTACAAGCTGAGACATTGCTTACAGCAGATTTTACATCAGACTCTGTCTTGTTGAATGCTTCGCAATCGATCAAAGCTTTAACCGGAAGTTTTCAAACAGTTCAAGTCAAATTGCCAACTCAATTTCGTTTGCTAGACGTGAAGTGTGAAGGTTATAAAAGTCATAAAGTGGCAAAAGACAATCTGGTTGATGTCTCACTCATTGAACCGACAGTTGGTCCGATTGAAATCCAGTGGACTCTAGAGACTGATTTTCCTGAAAAGAATGGTCACTTTTTAATCGATGGTTTTGATGTCGCTCGTGCTAAAAGGCAAACGGGCTTGATTGATATTCAGACGCTTGATGGATATCGCATTTTTCGAACAGAGGGTCAAAACCGAAAAGTTTATCAAATCAAAGCCAATCAAAAAGATTTTGACAGCTCATATCGTTTTCTCAAACAACCATTTCAGTTATCCTTGAATATTGAGCGCGTCAAACCTTATTTCTCGGCCAAGCCTTTTTATCTGGTTCAGATGTTTGGCAATAGGGCCGAACTTGAAGCACGAATTCAAATCGATGTTTTTCAAGGTGCTTTGGACAAAGTGGCATTAGACTGGCCTCAGCGAACAAATGAGGGCTGGGAACTGGAGTTAATGCAGGAACCTTCCCTGACGGAAGCAATTGAGATAGATCAGGGGCAACCTGGTCGAATTAATATTAATTTGTTGAAACGCTCCAAGGGGACATTCGAAGTTTCGTTCCGTGCCAGGCGTCCTGTGATAGCCGACAAGGAACCATTTAATTTTACGCTCCCCTCTATTGAAGCACCCAGTCTTTCCCCAACTTCACTGGTGATTGCTAATGATATCAGTGTCGTAACTGATTTGACCCCTTCTCCTCAAACTCAGGTTCTCTCTTCACCGCTGGTGCAAATGGAAAAATTTGTTTTCCCTGTCGGCGTCGAAGCACTTCGAAAAAATCAATTCCAGATCCAACCGGGAGTCAATGAATTTTCGGCAGTGGTTTCGATTCATAGCCAGGAAATTACTGCCACTAGTGTAGCACAATTGGAGATCGATAATTCCGAAGTACACGTCGAACAGGAGATTCAATATCAGATAGAGTATGAGCCGCTGTCTGAAGTGCGACTTTTGGTGCCCCTCTCGTTGAAAAATCGGGTGAATTTTTATCTGAATGAAGAGCAAAACCCGCTGGTACCAACTTGGATATCTGGAACTACTGACTCTATTCAAATTGCCCGACTTTCATTACGTAGCAAAAAATTGGGGCCAGTCAAAATCACAGCGGTCTACATGTTGCCTCAGAGTTCCCAGACTGAATTGTCCGTACCACTGATTCGTTCAGACGATGCGGACTTATCAGAAAGCCAGTTTGAACTCGCAATAAAGGATGAAGAAGCTTCTCTCTCTCTTGAAGTTGAAAGTAGAGATGCTGCATGGCAACAACAATTGACCATGAATAATAATGCGTTTTGGAGGGCCGTTGATCCTAAAGCAGATATCAATTTAAAGCTCAATAAAAGTGAATCGGGGGCACTGTTTTCTTACTCTATCAGTCAAGCATGGATTCATTGCAGTATCGATTCTGTAGGATTTTATCAGGCTCACGCTCAGTATCAGTTTCCTGGTTCTCCTCGATTAATTTCTTTCAAGATGCCGGTAGATGCCAATATTAAAATTGAAAAAGTCTGGTGGAACGATCAGCAAACGCCGTTCAACCTGGTTTCAGGTAGTTCGAATGAATACCAACTCAGTTTGCCTGTAGACAAAGATAAAACGAACTCATCTCATATTCTCACCATAGATTATGTCTCCACAAAACATCAGCGCGATTCATTCTTCAGCCCTCTGATAGTTGCCGCTGCCGAATTTTCAGATAATCTGTGGGTCGAAAAGACAATCTGGAAAATCAGCCTGCCTAATAACGAACACCTTTTCACAATCCCACCTGGATACACGGCTCAGTATCATTGGGAAAATCAAGGTGTATTCTGGTCTCGTCAGTTTTCAGGACAGAATAAGATTCCCGTTTCTTTAAGAAATGCACCTTCGCCCAAAAATGATTTTCTGGGAATGAATGACTACCAGTTTTATAAACTTGGTCCAGTGAACACATTAGAGTTCCGTGCTTTATCCCGCTCCATGATTGTCTTCATTGGAGCTGGAACGTCTTTATTACTGGGTTTCATTCTAATGAGCATTTCTCCACTCAGAAGTGTTTTGGTAATTTTGATAATGATGACTGCTGTGTCAGCAGTAGCATTATGGTATGCCGCTCCTGTAGAAGTGCTATTACAACCTGCTGTTTTCGGATTACTTTTGGCGATCGTGGCGGCATTCATTAATGGGTCTTCGAGAAAACGTCGAGAGTCAAAACAGTTGACGCTTTCGACGCCCAGCGATTTTATTCCCCCTCCCACTTATTCAGAACGTATTCAACCTTCAGAGGTTGATCCAGAAGATATTACAGCTGTTAGACCTGGTTCTGAATTGATTGAGAAATCTGTCTCATCATCTGAAGCCGGGGTACAGCGATGAACGTCTTCTCTCGAATTGAATGGAAACAGAATTCAGCTTTCAAAGTATTCTGTCTCTTGCTCAGTGGAATACTAATCTTATTACAGCCCCATCACTTAGGTGCTGCCGATAATAATGTGTTTAATCTTTCGCCGTCGTTACAAATTAGAGAACTTACGGTCTCCGGCAGCGACACTTCAAAATGGCCTCAGGGAAACTGGTTTCCTGTTTCGTTAAAAAAATACCAATTACTCAAAGAAGCGGCTCTATTAAAAAAAAATACACCACCAAATTCCTGGATTCAAGAAGCAACCTATGAGGCTACATTAGAAGGTGATCAGCTGATTAATGGTCGTCTGAATTATCTAATGCATTGTTCCAGAAATGAGCCAGGTTTTATCAATCTCTCAAAATTAAATTTGGCGATTCACGAATTGAAATGGGGCAACCAGGATGTTGTTTGGGGGTTGACACCCGATCAAAAAACGCTGCTGCTCATCGATCATTTTGGTAAGCCGTTATCTGGTCAGTGGAGTTTGAAAGGTAGACAATTACCGCATCGAACGGAATTTACCTTAAAATTACCTGAAACTGTTGTTTCACGCGTGCATCTCAAGATTCCCCAAGGCATGGTGCTGACAACATCTGTTGGCTATGTATCTGGACCAGTCAAATCTGATCTTCAAAATTATGAACTATGGCAGATTGAACTTGGTGGACAATCTGAGTTTCAAGCAGTCATACATCAAAACGAAAAACTTAAAAAAACTCCCACACAAATTCTATATCATCAATTTGGACAAGTCGGTATTCGGGAAGATGGATTAAGGTTAAAGGAAGACTTTCAGATCGAAGTGTTGAATCAACCTGTCAAAAAACTGGAATTTGATACTTCCACAGGGTATGAAATTTATTCCGTCACTCTCGGAAATGATCTATCCTTACCTTTTGAGATAGTGAAACAGAAAGACCGGAATAAGATTATTGTGGATTTAATAGATCCACTGATCGGGATTAGTCGTCCTTTGTCTGTTCGTGCATTGGCTTCCCCTTCTTTAGATGGGGAAATTGAGATCCCGCGTTTGAAAATGAAGCACGCGCATTTTATGGGGGGGACCGTACATCTCGATATTTCTGCTCCGCTGGAAACGCATGAAATAAAATTAACTGATCTGCGACAAACAGGAGTGCTTATTCAAGAAGAACAAGGAGAATCATATGATTTCAAGCAATATTCGCCCAATGCACGCTTAATATATCGATTGGCCTTACCCGATCTAAAACTCTCCGCCAGAGTTCAGAGTTTGATTCGAGTAGAAGACAAAGTATGGAAAATGAAGTCGCGTATCAACTGGGCTTCAGCTGCTGGCACTACTTATCGACTTGAGTCAATGATTCCTGCCGGATGGGAAATTACACAGGTAAATAGTCTGGCCGAAAATAATTCAGGCGATCTAGTCTGGGATGTTGAACGGAGCAACAAACAACAAAAACTGAGTGTGCGATTACCAATAGCTGTGTCGCCGGAAGCTCCTTATGCACTTGAAATTCAAGCCAGAAGATTAATTCCTGTCGCAAATCGATCCATTGATGTGTACGGAATAAATCCGTTGGGATGTTATAATGTCGATCGAATTTTAGAAATTGCGTCCTCTTCAGAAGTGGTGAAACTATTTGATCCAGGTAAAGAAGTGGAAGAGTTCTTCGCCAGTGATCTTCCAAAAAACTGGAAATTTCCAACTGCAAGTACGGGAAGCTCTCGGTTTTTTCATTTAGCTCCCTACTCAGGTTACAGGTGGGGGGCTTTGGATCTTTCTAAAGTGGACCAGACATTTCAAGTGGTAGCTAATAGTTATAGTACATTGAATAATAATGTCATTCAGGAAAACTTTATTCTGAATTGCGTGCCAGTCTCTCGTGGAATTAAGCGAGTATTGGTTTACCTTTCTGAACCAGGAGGGGCAGTGGAATGGTCAATGAATACAGGTACTGGTTTGCAATTGGATTTAGAGAGTCAAAAGCTACCGGTTTCGAGTCATCAAAGGTGGCAGCTTCCCAACACCGGAGAACTCTGGGAGTTAACGTTATCAGCTCCCGTGACAAAAGAAGTTGAATTGCGAGGCGAACGTCGTCGGCCTTTTCTTAAAAGTGTCAGGGCTGCGTTAGTTTATGTTCCACAGGCAAATCCTTTTAAAGGAGTGGTTCGTGTTCTAAATTCAGACGAGTTGAATTTAAGGATGAGAACAGAAGGTCTATTCCTGGATCCCGACGCAAAGAACAAGCCAGCCTTACAGCGAAATCAGCGAAATTATGAGTGGGAATATGAACGGCCTTTAGGGGCGTTAACGATAACACGTGCGGCTGTAATACCTGACAAT
>Ga0075117_1002677_pt1 | contig 10091 bp, 10 predicted proteins | sample AntAceMetag02UKJ_FD_69789 | JGI IMG/M metagenome (GOLD analysis project Ga0075117, IMG submission 69789) | Saline lake microbial communities from Ace Lake, Antarctica - Antarctic Ace Lake Metagenome 02UKJ | ecosystem: Environmental > Aquatic > Non-marine Saline and Alkaline > Saline | place... | reverse complement strand
TTTTTTTAGAAAATCACCCGAATTCAGAATTTTAAAAAGCAACTTATCTCCCTCATCACCATACTTTCCCATTAAGACGGAGAGATTTTCCACAGCAGGGGTTTCTAGAGGCAAAAAGCCAAATTTCTTAAAAACAGATTTTATAGTATCTAGGATATAGGTGCGTTTGGCCATTGTTTCTGGCCCAAAATCACGTGTACCTCTAGCTAAACTTGGTTTTGACATAGAATGAATTAAATCAGAGCACAAAAGTAAGCTTATTCTAGATTTTTCATTGATTATTCTAAACAGAATAGCTACATTTGCACCTCAATTTGGATAACACGAGCACTAGTATTTAAAATTAGATATAAAATGGCAGTTACAAGATTAAAGAGAAAAGGCCTTAGAAACAGAGCAATAGCTAACAATAAGCAAGCTGAAATAAAGCGTCTGACGCTTAAGCCTGAAATTAGAAAAGTAAGTGTAGAAGAGCTTAAAGCAGAATTCGCTAAGTAAATTCTACCTTTCGAAAGAAATTCAAGTCTCTGCTTTTGAAGTTGAGACTTTTTTTTGTAGCCAAAACTCTCCAGAAATTAACTGGAGTATTTTTAGTGAAATAGGCATAAAAAAAACTTCAAGCCAACCTGACTTGAAGTTTTTTCCTTTAGAAGATGTTTTGTTTTATCCCTTCTTTGGCCCTGGTTTTCTTGGTCCTTTCTTATTTCCTCCCGAATAGTTTCTATTACGCTTCATGATCCTAATTGCGTCTAGCTGAGACTCATAACGAAGACCCCTGCTAAAAAACCAAAGTCCGGCTATGAGAGCCACCACCCCGACACCACCATGAATTGCATATTCCCAATGATGAAGCATTTCTGAGCCCGTTACTGTGAGCACTACCCCTCCTACCGCCACTAATACAAGTCCTAAAGTAGCATTGATGTGAAACTTCTGACTTAACAATAATTTCTGATACCAATTTTTGCCCTCATTCCTATCGTAAGGCTTATGTGTCTTTTGTGGTTTATTTTCTTCGGTTTTATCCATTTGTACTTTTTTTGATGTTTAGTTAATTCTATTTTTGACCGAGCATTCTCAAGAGAACAGGCAAAAGATTCTATGAAAAGTATAATAAGCTTCCTAATACGTTTTATTCCAAGAAAATACCTGCAATTATTTAGTCACATCCCTCTTAAAGTCTATGCAGGCTTTATGAAAGGTGACGCTGTAGAATGCACGGTTTGCTCTGGCAAATTTAAGAAATTTTTACCGTATGGGCGTTTAGAGCCCAGAAATAACGCTCTTTGTCCATCTTGTTTATCTCTAGAACGTCACCGATTGATGTATCTTTATCTCAGAAAAAAGACCACCTTTTTTGAAAAGAAATTAAGCGTACTACATATTGCTCCCGAATATTGCTTTATAGACCGTTTTGAGAAGCTCCCAAATCTGGAATACCTCACAGCTGATATTGAGTCGCCTCTGGCCAAAGTCAAAATGGATATTGAGAAGATTCAATATCCTGCTAATTCTTTTGATGTGATTTTCTGTAATCATGTATTAGAACATGTAGAGCATTTTGATGTCGCCACTAGAGAACTTTATCGTGTTTTGAAGCCAGGAGGCTGGGCCATTCTGCAATCGCCACAAGACATGAAACTACCACACACCATAGAAGACCCAAGCATTACGGATCCTAGGGAACGTGAACGTGTTTTTAAACAATCTGACCACCTCCGTTTATTCGGTCAAGATTACGGTACAGAACTGGCCAAAGCCGGTTTTAAAGTGACTGAAGACGACTTCGTCAAACAACTTCCAATAGCATCATCAACAAGATTTGCCCTCCCTATGGAGGAAATCATATACTTCTGCGAAAAATGAAAAGATTTGAAAACAAAAACGTCCTTATCACAGGTGGAAATGCAGGCATTGGCCTAGAAACAGCCAAATTATTTAGCAATGAAGGTGCACATGTCTGTGTGCTAGATATCGCCTCTGGAGCCTCAGGTGCCTTAAAATCATTTGGTGGGAATATCACTTATTTAAAATGTGACGTGAGCCAGAGTTCAGAAGTAAAAGCCGCTTTTGAAAAAGCCATAGCTGATATGGGACAGCTTCATGCTGTTGTAAATAATGCGGGAATCCTTGGGCCGAGAACCAAAACGGAAGACTATCCAGAAGTAGATTTTGATGCCGTAATTCGTGTTAATGTGAATGGCGTTTATTATTGTATGAAGGAAGCCATCCGTCATTTTAATGCTGTAGGCGGAGGAGCCATTGTTAATACTGCATCCGTAGCCGGAAAAGTAGGCATGACAAAGCATTTGGCCTATTCTGCCAGTAAGCATGCTGTATTAGGTATGACCAAAACGGCCGCTATAGAAGTGGCTAAAAAGGGTATTCGGATAAATGCCGTGTGCCCTGGGTTTACAGAAACAGCCATGTTGGAATCTGCCAATGCAGACCCTCAATATAAAGAAATGCTCCGTTTTGCTACGCCTATGAAACGTTTCGGAAAACCGAGTGAAATAAGTTCTGTCATCCTGTTTTTAGCCTCTGAGGAGTCAAGTTATATGACAGGCCAGGGTATCGTCATTGATGGCGGACTTACTATTCAATAAGGCAATTTTCATCAACAATACATAAAATGGATTATAAAAACGCGTTCGATTTAAATAATAAAGTAGCCATCATTACCGGTGCCAGCAAAGGCATTGGTGAGTCTATGGCTCGTTTTTTTGCGGCTCACGGAGCCAAAGTCGTTATTAGCAGTAGAAAGCAAGAGGTTTTAGAAGAAGTAGCCGAAAGTATTAGAAAAGAAAGCGGTGCTAAAGTATTACCTCTGGCCGCTCATGCTGGCAACATGGAGCAACTTCAAAACCTGTTGGACAAAACAATTGAAGCCTTTGGTGGCGTAGATATTCTGGTAAATAATGCAGCCACCAACCCAGTTTTTGGTCCTTCACTTGATTGTGATAGTGGGGCATTTGATAAAATCATGGAGATTAACGTAAAAGCCCCTTTTGAGTTTTCTAAAATGGTGCATGCGTCTATGAAATCTAGAGGAGGCGGGAGTATTATAAACATCAGTAGCGTGGCAGCTTTAACTCCAGACCCAGGTTTGGGAATGTATTCGGTAAGTAAGGCCTCTTTAAATATGCTGACCAAGGTTTTGGCCAAAGAATGGGGTCCTGATGGTATTCGTGTCAATACGATTTGCCCTGGTCTTATAAAAACTAAATTTTCTCAAGCTCTATGGCAAGACGAAAGCGTTATGAAAAGGTTTACCCGCCATATGCCCATCTCTAGAATAGGAACGGTAGATGAAATAGGGGCTTTAGCTCTCTATCTAGCTTCTGATGCTGCCGGTTTTACTACCGGTGCATACTTTACGGCTGATGGTGGAATGACCATTTAAAACTTTAACCTTGTTAACAAAAAAGGCTCTGACATTATGTCTGAGCCATTTTTGTGGTAAAAATCATCTCCGCACCACCTTTTGAATAATCTGCTTATCTCCTACCCTAACCTTTAAAAGTTGAATAGTTTGACTGGATTGATTATCTGGAAATTTAATGTTCAATTGATTTCTACCTTCATTAACAGAATAGGTTCTGTTTTCAATTTCTCTACCCAACAAATCTGTGAGCGTCACTTTGGCCTCTCCAGCTTCTAAGGCATCTATTTGCAGGCTGAGTGTCTCTAAAAAAGGATTTGGATAGGCTTTTACTTTAAAGTTCAAAGACTCCTCGTTGGCTAAAATCTGAAGTTCTCTTGGAATATTATCATCTAGCCAACGTAATCTTTCTGGTATCCATGCTTTTAACTCCGCCACCTCTCCTTGCCAAGAACTGGCGATAGGTTCGGGCTGAGGCCAAACATATTTCCCAAGAATAGGCCATTTCGTGAAATTTCTTACCTGGGCTGTTTGAAGATCGCTTGTGAGGCCGTCTACCAATCCCAAAATCTCGCTATCCTGCAAAACGCCATTGATTCTTAAATCATCATAAGTTCGTCTAAAAGCCTCTATAAAGTTAACATCTGCCAAAAACCTTTCCCACCAAAAAGGCACCAACCAATTATCGTCTGGACAAATACGATTAAAGTCATAGCCGAATCCTCTAAAACTATTCCCATTGCAGTAATTGGCATTCCCATAACTTATGTCGTAGTCCCATGGTGGGCCCATTTTTAATTTATCTCCTTTGTCCTTATATAGGTAAGTGCTAATTCTGTAGCCGTCTACATTCTTGGCTACTTCATTTAGAATAGTCATCAATACAAAAGATTCCATATCAATGTACTGCTGATAGCCTTGTAGAGGGTCTGTAAAGTCATCGCTTTGTAAAGCCTTTTCAAAATCTCCTATGTATCTTTTGATATAATCTTGTTGAACTGATGTCGCCTCCTTTGGGTATTCATAGAAAAACTCGGTGGACTTATTACCAGGTGATATATTAGAAAACTCCGAAAACCAGGTTCCGTTATTAGCACCTGTGCCTTTATCTATTTTTATGATATAACCACCCGTTAAATCTTCTCCAGATTCTTCACCAGGTTTAAGCTTGGCAATAGCCACCCTACCTTTATTACGTTTTATCTTTTCCATGAAAACATAAACGCCTTCATAACTTCCGTTGAGATAAAGCTCCACATATTTTGTTCGACTCGCATAAAGCCCCATTTGCTCAGCTAGCCTCATAGTGAGCACATTATGCATCAAGCTTTTCTCATTAAATGACGCAAAAAGAATCCAATCACTTTCACTAGGCCAGCCAAAAAGAGTGGTATCTAAATCCATGTTGTTTTCATCCCATGTTTCTAGGCCATAAGGCTTTTTAGGAAAACTCTGAGAAGAAGAACCTCTAAATTCAATGCCTATTCGGCCTTCAAATTCTGGACTATCGTTTAAGTTATTCATCCTCCCCGACTCATTATTAATGATTTTCATTTGAGCTGGAATCTTCGGTTCGTCTTGAATTTCTAGTCCTCCGGTTTCAATAATTACCAAAGGTAAATTAGACGTTTGCCCCATAGCTGAGATAGCTAGGAACATAAATAGGAAAGCTTTTAGCATAGTATGTAAATGATTCAGAAGCAATTTAGCCTAATATAAAAGCCTATAAAAGAAAAAGCAGCCATCTCTGTGAAATGGCTGCTCTTTTTGAGTTCGGATAAATTATCTTAAATCTCTTTTAATGAAATCTCCTTCACTGATTCCAAAGGAACTTGTAATGGCATCATAAGATTTAGAGGCTATTCTAGCCGTTTCTAAAAATTCCGCTGGTACCACTACTACTCTAAAAACTTGGTTATTCAAGTATATTCCATCTATGGTAGCAAAATTTTGGATAGTGCCATCTAGGAAGAGTTTAAAATCATCTTGTGTAAAATCAAAATTATATGTCAGTATTCCTTGGTCAAGGTATGCAGTCTGAGGGACTTGTCTCCAAATTTCTGTATCATCTGTTTCATCCCATTTAATATAAACTAAAGCCACATCTGCGGGAAAAACGTCAAATCCAAAAGCTTCTACGATTTGAAAGTTATTGTCAGGAGTAAAATCTCCAATCAATTCTATAGCCGAGGCGTAAACTAATCCACCATCTAGACCAATAGCTCCTTGTGGACCTGGAAGTCCTTCTAATCCGTCTAGACCTCTAGGGCCTTGGCATGAAGTGAACCCAACAACTAGGGCAGTGGCAATAAAGAGTAGCTTTTTCATAATCTATATATATTTAAAAAGGTTTAAATTCTTGTTATGCCTCTTAGATGAGGGATTTAAAAGAAAGGTTGTCCGTATAAACCAAAAGCACCCGAAATAAGGGTGCTTTAAGTTTCTGTTAACAAGTAAACGCATTGGAGGGCATCCTTGTATGTTTATTTAGCATAAGCTACGGCTCGCATCTCGCGTATCACCGTCACTTTTATTTGGCCAGGATACTGCATTTCTTTCTCTATTTTTTGAGAGATATTAAACGAAAGCATGCTAGCCGTATCATCATTTACATTTTCTGCATCCACAATTACTCTAAGCTCTCTACCCGCCTGAATAGCGTAGCATTTCTCCACACCTTTAAAGTCTAGAGCCAATTCCTCTAGATCTCTCAAACGTTGTGTATAAGAATCCATCATTTCTCTTCGTGCACCAGGCCTTGAGCCACTAATAGCATCACAAACCTGTATGATTGGAGAAATAAGCGATGTCATTTCTATTTCGTCATGGTGAGCACCAATGGCATTACAGACTTCAGGGTTCTCTTTATATTTTTTGGCAAGCTCCATACCTAAGATGGCGTGAGGAAGCTCAGATTCTTCTTGAGAGACTTTACCAATATCGTGAAGAAGGCCAGCTCTTTTTGCCAACTTAACCTTCATACCCATTTCGGCAGCCATCGTACCACACATTTTCGCCACTTCTCTAGAGTGCTGAAGCAGGTTCTGGCCATAAGACGACCTAAAACGCATTCTACCCACCATCTTAATTAGTTCTGGATGGAGTCCGTGAATTCCTAAATCTAAAACCGTACGCTCACCGATCTCTATAATTTCATTATCAATTTCCTTTCTGGTCTTATTTACAACCTCTTCAATTCTGGCAGGGTGAATTCTACCATCTGTTACCAGCCTGTGCAAAGAAAGTCTTGTTACTTCTCTTCTTACAGGGTCAAAACTAGAAATAACGATAGCCTCTGGGGTATCATCCACAATTATCTCTGCTCCTGTAGCGGCCTCTAATGCTCTGATATTCCTTCCCTCTCTACCGATGATTTTTCCTTTTATTTCATCGCTCTCTATGTGAAAAACCGAAACACAATTTTCGATAGCCTGCTCTGCTGCAGTCCTTTGTATGGTTTGAATAACTATTTTTTTAGCCTCTTTAGTGGCAGAGAGTTTAGCTTCTTCTATTGATTGCTTTACAAAAGAGGAAGCCTTTGCTTCTGCTTCCGCTTTTAGAGCGTCCAATAATTGCTCTTTTGCTTCCTCAGCAGATAGTCCCGCTATTCTTTCTAATTGGCCTATGGTTTGCTTGAGTTGCTTTTCTGCTTCTTCTTGTCTTTTTGTGGCTACTTCAAGGTGTGAGGCCACCTTATTTTTTTCCTGCTGAAGTTCTGTTTCTTCTCGTTTATTTTTCTCCATCAGCTGAGCGGCCTGTTGTTGTAGCGTTCTTACTTTCTGCTCGTTTTGGAGTATGATATTTTTCTTGTTACTTGAGTTTTCTTCAAACTCAGACTTCAGCTTTAAAAAGTACTCTTTAGCCTCTAATTGCCTATCTCTTTTAATACTATCTGCATTAGATTTGGCATCCCTTAAAATAATATCAGCCTTTCTTATGGCTTCTTCTTCTTGGTTTCTGCTTGATTTTTTCAGCAAGGACTGCCCTATAAAAAAGCCGCCCGCTAGGCCTCCTAAGATGCCTACAATCATTAATAAATATTCTTGCATTAATTATCTTCTTTAAATTTTCGTACTCCGAACATCAAAGAAAAGAGACTATAGGAAAGGGAAGAATTATACGCCCAAACGAGCGTCTATTTGCTGTAATCTGCCATCAATTTCACTTCTGAGCCTTTGGTAGTTTTCATCTGCCTGAAGGGCGTCCACCATAGCTTCTACAGCAACTGTTGAGAGTAAATGCTCAAAGTTAGCCACAGCACCGTACTTATTGTGTAGTTCGGCTAGTCGCTCATTTATTTTAATCGCAGCTTCTCTAAAATAGGGCTCATCTGAAGGAGTCAACAAAAAAGGCAATGTCTCGCCGTTAATTTTAATGTTAGCTCTTATTTTTTCAGACTCCATTTTCTAGAAGCAAAATATTTATTTACCGCAATAAGCGAATGCATTCATCAATTTCGCCTATTAAAGTTTGTATCAATTCCTTAATTCCTTCCTCACTTGCCTCTTCACTATCAATATCCGCTACAATTTTAGCGATTTTATTCCTAATACTAAAACTTTGGCCTTCCAAGAACTCTAATCCCTCTTCTTTCTTCACTTCCTCAGACTTGTGTCTTTTAAGGAGAGCTATTTTGCCTTTAAATTCATCTCGTTCTCTCCTGGCTTTTTCTAGTTCAAATTTTAGTCCAACAATTTGTTGCTCAAAACTTTTCACTTTGGCAATACGACTTTCCACCTTTCCTGCAAGCTCTTCCAATTGAGCAAACATGAGGGCGTTTTCGTTTTCGTATTGTTTTTTCGCGTTCATCTGTTTTCTTATTACACCAGATTGATCTTAAAAAGCTTTTTTATGCTATTCCAAAGATCATCTTCTAATTTCAGCCCCTAATTGGTTTTCAAAATTAGCTATGAGCTTCTGCATGGTTTTGTCTATAACCTTATCATTCAAAGTTTTCTCGGTATCCTGAAGCAGAAAACTTACAGAATATGACTTTTTATCAGTTCCCAGCTTCTCTCCTACGTAAATGTCAAAAACATTGACCCTCTTTAGAAGCTTCTTATCCGTCTTGAAGGCAATGGCCTCTATTTCAGCAAAATTGGACTTTTTATCCAAAACCAAAGATAAGTCTCTTCTCACTTCAGGAAATTTAGGAATCTCTTTAAATTCTACTTTATAAGAGTACTTTTTCAAGAGGTAAGCCCAATCTAATTCGGCGTAATAAACGTCTTGTTTTAGGTCGGCAAATTTCAAATGCGTCGCCTTAACTTTACCCAAAGTGGCAATGACCCTATTGTTCATTTTGAAATCAATGCCATATTGGAAAAGCTCATCGCCCGCCTCTGTGCTACTCAAATTATCCAGCCTCATTTGTGACAGAACTTTAAGTACCTCACTTTTAAGCTCAAAAAAGCTAAGCGGCTCACTTTTTTGCTGCCAAGACTCGGCCTTTTTGTTCCCAGTCATCCAAATGCCCAACTTATGTTGGTCACTGTATTTGGCCCCTTCTTCTGTTTCCTTTTTGCTATAAACTCTTCCAAACTCAAAAACCTTCAAGTCTTTATTTCGTCTATTTACATTATATGTTAGCGTATGCAAGCCTGAGAACAAAAGGCCATTTCGCATAACAGATAAATCTTCTGTGAGCGGATTTAGCAATTTAACCTGAGAAGCGTCATCACCGATAGCCGCATTTTGTGAAGGTTTTACAATGGATAATGTTTGTATCTCATTAAACCCATTGGACGCCAACAGCTCCGAGATTTTTAAAACTTGTTTTTCTGGAACCACGCTCCTGAAATTAGAAATAAAGTCAGAACTAAGATGGTCTGAAAGCTCAATATTATCGAATCCATAGATTCTCAAAATTTCTTCTACAATGTCGGCCTCTCTTGTCACATCTACTCTATAAGAAGGTACAGATAAGCCTAAACCTAAATCAGTTTCTGAATCAATCTTAATATCCAATTTGACTAGAATATCCTTGACCAAATCTCTAGGAAGTACTTTACCTAGCAATCTATCAATATTCTTATATTTAACCGAAACCTTATGATTTTCTACTTTAACTGGGTAATTATCAAATTGTCGACTTACTATCTCACCCCCAGCTAATTCTTGTACCATTAGGGCTGCCAATTTTATGGCATAAGGAGGCATGTTAGGATCTGTTCCTCTTTCGTATCTGAAACTGGCATCTGTTTTTAAGCTATGAGCTGTAGCCGAATAGCGAATTCTATCCGAATTAAAATAAGCTACTTCCAAAAATACATTCTTAGTGGTTTCTGTAACACCTGAAGATTCTCCGCCAAAAACACCCGCTAAAGCCATAGGCCCATTTTTATTGCAGATGGCCAGGTCTTTTCCATTCAATTTCCTTTCTATGCCGTCTAGGGTGGTTAAAAGGGTACCTGCCGCTGGAGTTTTGACAATTATTTTTTGTCCATCTATTTTATCCGCATCAAAAATATGCATCGGTTGGCCTAAAAAGTGGCAAATGTAATTCGTAATATCCACGAGATTATTGATGGAATTAACACCGATAGTACTTAAGAAAGCTTTGAGCCAATCTGGCGATTTTTTGACCGTAACTCCTTGAATTTCTAATCCACAGAAGCGAGGACAACCTTGGTCATCTACGACTTCTAATTTTATTTTTGGCGTAGCCAAACCTAATTTAAAATCATTAACAGAAGGTAAATTTACTGAG
>Ga0075117_1002675_pt1 | contig 10095 bp, 4 predicted proteins | sample AntAceMetag02UKJ_FD_69789 | JGI IMG/M metagenome (GOLD analysis project Ga0075117, IMG submission 69789) | Saline lake microbial communities from Ace Lake, Antarctica - Antarctic Ace Lake Metagenome 02UKJ | ecosystem: Environmental > Aquatic > Non-marine Saline and Alkaline > Saline | place... | reverse complement strand
AGAATGATGGGTGACATCGCTCCACCAGCGCGTCCGAACGTTGTGGCCGCCCAACCCTGCAGCGTTATGCGTTGCCGAAGCGGAACCCATTTTTGGCTGATGTTGGTGAGCGACGGGTAGCAACCGGCTTGAGTTGCACCGAACAGAAGCCGCCAGAATCCCAGCAGCAACAGATTTCCGGTGAAGGCGATTCCCACCAGCGCGGCCGACCATGCTGCGACAATGGCGGTCAGAAAGCGGTGTGGACCAAAGCGATCCGCGACGATTCCGCTGGGAATCTGACCACTGGCATACGTGTAGTAGAACAGAGAAAACAAAAACGCGGTTTGAGTATTCGTGAATGAAAACTCTTCCTGCAATTTTGGCCCGATGATGTTCCAACTGTAGCGATGCAGGTACAACAGGAACGAAGTTGCACACGCCAGAGCAAACACAACCCAGCGCACATTGGTCGGTGGCACAAGCGGCGCATCTGCTTTGGCGTAGGGATTCGGTTGACTCAAGGGGCGACTTTCTGGCGTGCAGGTCGTGACAGCCGACGGTGGCTATCGAAACTCAATCCGCTGCGGGCAAAAGTGATTCAATCCATCTTCGTTGACTTCAAAACCCAGCCCCGGTGTTTGGGGAATCGCCAGACAACCTTCACGATCCAGTTGAAATGGCCGTGCAGTCAATTCTTCGATGTAGACGCACGGAGTCAGGTATTCAACGTATCGTGCATGCGGCAGGAAGGCGGAAATCTGGAGATCCGCCGCCAGCCCCACGGCCGTGTTCCAGCCGTGTGGGATTACCTGAATATTGTTGTCCTGAGCCATCTGAGCGATGCGGCGAAATTCACTTAAGCCGCCACACTTGGTGACGTCCGGCTGAATGATGTCGAACGCGCGCTGCTGCAGGTATGGTTGAAACGCTTGTCGGCGCGTCAGCACTTCGCCGCCGGAGATCGGCACCGGCGACGTGCGCGTGAGTTCCACAAAGCCGTCGATGTCGTCCGGTGGCAAAGCTTCTTCGAACCAGACGATATCGTAGTCAGCCAACATGACTGCCGTGTTGCGGGCCCAGTTGGTGCCATGCGGCCAGAATTGTTCGCTTCCGCCAGCGTCGACCATCAGTTCGATGCCGTCGCCAACAGTTTCTCGGGCTGTCTTGACCAGCCGTTCGTCGAACTTGCGATCACGACGACCAAACGGTCGCCAGCCCATCTTGATGGCTCGAAATCCCCGTGCCACGACGCTCTGCAGATTCTCGGCCAGTGCGTCGGGTTCGTCGAACAGGATCGAACCGTAAGCTTTGATGCGATCGCGATAGCTGCCGCCGAGCAGTCGCGAAACGGGTTGACCACAGGCCTTACCCATGATGTCCCACAGCGCCAGATCGATTCCGCTGATCGCATGCGTGACCGTGCCACCGCGGCCTTGCCAGAAAGTTGATTGATGCAGAGTTTCGGAAACACGTTCCGGTTCGACGGCTGATCTGCCCTTCAACAACGGCCACAGCAATTCCAACGCCCCAGTCACAAGTTTTCCCGACGTGAAACAACTGCCGTAACCAACAACATCGTCGTCGGTGTAGACGATCAGTAATGTATGCAGGTCTTCTTGGGGTTCATGTCCCTGCGGCCAGCCGCCATCGACTGTGCCACCCGTGAGCGGACAGACATCTATTCCAACAATCTTCATGGCTAACGGTCTCTTAAATCTCGCAAACACTGTGCCGACGTTTGTTGTGCCGACAGACTTCTTGGAGGCCAAAGGTACTGTGTGCGAATGAGAATGGGAACCGATACACACGTATTCACGAAACGGATCGTCACTGATTCAGTCCGCTACACCGTCTGGATTCACAAGGAAAGCAACGTCGCCGCAATCGGTTTTCCGGGGCTGGCCGGGATGGTGAATCCGTCCGGGCTGAGTTGCGTCGGTTTTTTGCCTGTCTGGCCTGTCGTTTTTGCGTTGTTTTTGACAGACTGGACTCAGCGCGACTGGTTGTTACGCTCAGAGGTTGACGGTTACATCTGATCGGTGCATGTCAGGGTTTGCGGCCGGATTGGGGAATGCCCAAAGTCAAAATTAGAAGATTGCAGAATGTCGTGAGCTACATGCTAGGTGACCTGCTGGTGGACGAAAGATCATCGGTTCTGTTAGGAGTGGCTGCCGTTCAATTGGCCATCACCCAGCAGAAACTCAGGCTAACTGGCTGTTGATGGCTCCACGATTGTGTACCATTAGCAGGGGCCTGTCGTTCGCTGTGGTTGAGCGATCATCTTGCTAGGCCTCACCGCTGACGAGAAGGAGAGCAACGTGTCGAGAGGTCGTAGCCGAAGCTGGCGTCCGGAACAAAAGACGGGCGGGCGGGACTCTCGACGCCGCACAATCGTCATCTTGATTGTGATCTTGGCGGCTCTGTTGAGCTTGCTGGTTGTGCCCATGTTTTCTCAAGATCCCGGCTTCCGCACGGCCGTCATGGTTCCAGCCAGCAACGGTCTGGCTAACTCAGCATTCTGTGTTCAGCCGTCCTCCGCAAGTCTGCGGGCAGCACCCTTATTAACGGAGCTATTTCAGGATTTGCACGATCGCAATCCTGGGCGAGTCGCAGCTCCGGGGCAGGTTCAGTCGCTGGCCGATGTTGCAGCGCTGGCGGCCAGCGGTGAGAAACTGTTGCTGTATTGCAGCTGGGAACCCGTCGCTGAAAACTCGGGCCAGCCAGTGCTACAGTTAGTAGATGGCACAGAAGCACCTCCCATTGCCTTCGTGGATTTTTTAGAAAAGCTGAAGGCGTTGCAAGCGTCGCAGATTCTGTTGGTGATGGACTTTGTCCAGCGTGATACGGGCCTTGCCAACGGACGACTGAGTGACGACGTACTGCAGCTGCTGCAGACGACGGTTGCGGACGTGAAGATGCCGGAACTGCTGGTGATCTGCCCGCATCAACCGGGCGAACGCAACTGGGAACCGGCCCCGAAGCCAGCCGACGCTGCTGGTGACAGCGAAGCTATCGCCTCAGTCACAGAAACAGCTTCGGCAGCGGATGCGGTTGCGGTTGGCGGAACAATTTTCGCGAATGCTTTGGGGCAAGCCTTGCTGCAGGGGCGGTTCCAGACGGTGGACGAACTGCTGGAGTCGATCCGTTCCGAGGTCGCTAAGCAGGTGGAGGACCAGTACGGAGAACGTCAAACCGTCTGCGTCATTCCTGAAAAATCGCCGGTATTGCAGCAGGGCCTGCTGTTGCGCGCGGAGCCACCTGCCTTCCAAAACGAGTCCGATGAAGTGCCGGACGATGAGTCGTCTGAAAGTCCGGAAGCGGCGGCGAAGTCGAACGATCCGGCGGCCATTGCCGGCGTCGATCCACCTGAACAGCCCGAACAGCAGTGGAACAAGTTGTTCGAACAACGACAACGGCTGGCAGCAACAGGTGCCGCTGCAGCGATGAATCCCGTCGCATGGACTCAGTTAACGATTGCGCTGGTGAATGCGCGGTGGGCGCTGCTGAGTGCCGCCGGTGACGCCAATCATTTTCGGAACGCCATGGGTCAGGCGAGCAGTCTGATTCAGGAGTTCAATCTTGATCTGGAAGGCATGGCGTCTGCAGAATCCCAAGTAAGTTTCTCTCCATGGCTCATCGCCCGCAAGGCCGCCACCACGGCACTGGCACCAGAACGGACAGCATTATTCGAACGCGCGTTGAGGGATCTGCAGCAGGAACAACCGACCGGAGACCTACCTTTTGAACTGCGTTTGGCGGAAGCCAGAGCGGAATTCACGGATTGGTTTGTTCAACAGGTCACGACACTCAGTAAGACTCTGGAAACGCTGCCCACGGAAGAACAGCAGCTGGCGCAACTTGCGGAATTTCGCCGGTTCATCAACCATCTGCCGGAGCATGGCTGGCCGAAGTCGCAATGGCCAGAACCGCTATTCACCGTGGATGAAATTCTGGGGCACGAAATCACGGCCGAACCCGTCGCGACGGTTCGAGCTTTATCGGAACTGCTTCACATTCGACGACAGGCGTTGGAGTGCGCCACGGGAACCTTGGACGGCACTCCCTTTCGTCGCGTGGTGTGGGATTCTGTCGCCAAGCAGCTTCGCGTGTTGTTGCTGCAACTGACGTCCGCCGAACGTTGGCTGGCCCTCGGGCCACGCGGCCTAAAAATGGGCCAAGACAAGCTGGATGATGCTGCCAGCAAGTGGTCCGATATTCAGCGTTCTGCGAAATCGCTGCATAAAGTTTCCACCTTCCCGGACCTGCAGCAGACTGAGCTGCCGTTTCTGATTCAGTATCTGGCTCAGCAACAGGAAGACGTCGCGATCACGAAAGAAGAACTGGATGCCGCGCTGTCTGTGGCCGATCGGATGCTGAATGATTCCGAACTGACCGCTCAGGAATTTTCAGTGGGTGTCTACGGTGGCACCGGGTTGTCCACCACCGAAGTGGAAGCCATGTTTCGGCTGACTCGAAATCTAACAACGGATGGCCCCCAACCGAGTGACCTCGATGATCTGATCACTCTGAACGACTACGTCGCCCGGCAGTGGCAAACGGGGCCGGGCGGAATCGCAGGACGGCGTGTTGTTTCTCTGCTAACGCCCGACCGATCGTTCACAGACTGCGTGTCTCACTTGAATCGCAGATCCGGTCCCACGCCCGATCAGGCTCAGCGTCTGACCGGAATTCGCCTGTCATCTTGGTCCATCAGATTGCTGGACGCTGTCTCTGGCCAAGTTCATAAAGACCTCTGGCGGCAATGGCGGGCACTTGTGGAAGCCGTGCGCGACAAGGGACCGGACGACATTCTGCCGTTGCGAACTGCGTTAACAACATCACTCACAAACGCTTGGCTGGACCTTCGATCCACGGGCAACGGCGTATCGGTCGAAGATCTGTTTGTGACACAACAACAGTCGTCTGGTTTACTAGCCGCTGATCTGGCGGAACGCACCCACGCTGGCACTGCAAACAGCAAAGTCTATCGTCTGATCTACCAAGAAACTCTAACGGCGGCACCACCCCTCACGACTCCCACAGGCTACCTCACCTTCACGTCCGCCGCAGAAGGCCAGCCCGCAGAAGGTCAGCCGGCAGAAGCGCTGGTCGGTGCCAACCATATCGCCTCAATCAAGCTAGATGCCAAGGCCGCCCAGATTTACGTTTCGAAGAGTGCGTTGGTCCCGACCGGTAAGACATTGCAGGAAGCGGGCTGGCACCGGTTGGATCATGTCAACGGCCCCACAGAACTGACGCTTCGCGCGGCGAATGTCTATTCCACCACAGAAACACTGCAACTGGTGGCCGCCAACGAAAATGACGTGGTCTTCGCAGTTCGAGAACTGACCGTGTACCCCAATGCGGCAACAGAATGGGAAGTGTTGGTCGGTCCAGCGGATGGCAACAATCTGTTGCGAGATGGCACAGAACTGAAACTTCCACCGACGACGCTGACTCCTGAAAACAAAGACGCCCCCATTCCGCTGCTGGTGCGACTCAAAAAACGGAACGGCGTCGCCACCACAGCCAACGTCCAAATCTTTGCGATAAAAATCGATGGCAAAGAAACGTCATTGGGCACGCGCGAAGTGAGTTTTACGGAATCGAATACCGTGGTGATTCCGTTCACCGACACGGATGCGACAGCGAAGGAAGGTGCGGGAACAGCCACCGATTTACCAATCACAACAGACGTGCGTGGCGGAATTCGGCTGGAAGTGACGCCGGAACTCAAAGGAGCCCAGACAAGTTCATTCATCGTGCGGCCGATGATCGCCGATGCACAAGAATACGTCGATGCTCCGCGCTTGGAGTACAATCAGACTCAGCAAAAACTGACCATCATCGTCCATCGAAAACCGAACGTTGCCAGCTTGGCCCCCGAGTCTCTGCCGGTCGAGTTTCATTTCAACGCGTTGTTGTCGGGTTTGTTGGTGATTGATCTGTCGAGTCCCAACAAGGCCGAATTGGAAAAAGGTGCTAACAAATTCGACTTCGTCTTTTCCGACGCGCTGCGACGTCGCTTGAGCGGCTCACAGGAACTGGAATTTGCCATGTCCGTGGCCGGCATTCCGCAGGTCTGGCGTTGGCGTCTTCAAGATGATGGGCCGGTTCTGATGGCATCTGATGATCCGGTGATCCGCGCTGAACTTACGGTGCAAGAATCCGAGGATGTGAAAGTCCTGAAGCTGAATGACGAATTGTTATTGGGGGCAGATTGGAAGAACGCAAAACTGGACGTCAGGCTGCATATCCATGGCGGTCAATTTGGGTATCGGCAGGGCGTGTTCACGCGGCGTCATCAAGTGAAGCTGAGACTCGCCAAACAAAACGCCAGCTCATCGATCACAGTGTACGACCAGGACGTCTACACGCGACAGGTCGAAACAATTGACGTCAGTGCTGCAGAGAACGGTGCCTGGAATTTTTCAACCAACACTGCGTCCTACCAAACAATCGGTTACCAGATTGCACAGAACAATCTGCCAGCCGGTAAGTACGAACTGATTGCCGAACTCTCCACGCCTAGAGACACCGGCACACTCGCGCGCCACACGCAGCAGTTTGTGTTCGATGACACAGTACCGGAGTTTGGTGAACCGGCTGTTGCATTTGCTGATGCACTTGCTGATGAATTTCGGATGGGAAGCGTCATCGAAGGCCGCGTGAATGTAGCCGACCCGGAGTCCGAAATCGCCGAAATCAAAGTGGGATTCAAAAAAGACAAACTCACCAAAATCGCACTGTCAGGCAGTTTTAAGCTGCCTGGCAATGCGGCGGGCGTTCCTCGTCCGAATGGGGCGGCTCCCGGACAAACGGAACGGGCGACTTTATATGTTGAGGTCACCAATCACGCACAGCTGACCAAAGTGATAGAGACAGACGTTCTTTTTGTTGCACGTGCCATGAAAAACACAGTCGGAACACTTGGCAAGACGGGCAGTGTGGAATTCAAATTTGAGGCCACTGGGGCATGGACGGCGGAACTTCAACGTGATGGGGCGACCATTATCACCCAAAAAGGAGCCAGCCCGATTGTTTTTAGTGATGTTCCTGTCGGGTCGTACAAAATTTTCTGGAAGACAGGCGTCAACGCCAAAGCTGGCCTGACGGACGCCTTTTCTGTAAAGCAGGGCGAAACAGCGGAAGTTGCGCCATAGATGTTTATGACATTGGAATCTCATGAGTAGTTATTTTTACAAAGCACTGGAATGGATCCGATTACTGTTCGGCATGATGCCGCGATCGGGATTCGGTTCAACCACTGTGTTCCTCGTGTTGCACTATTGCTTCATGGCGTTCATTGCGCTGTTGCTGGCGTATTTTAGCGACAGCATTCGCGGCACAGGCACCGACGGGATCGGCCGTGTGATGACGGGATCGTGGTTTATCGATCGCATCTGGTGTGGCGTGGTGTTCGTGATCGTCTACTGCATCATCCGGATCGTGCTGTATTTACTGGAACTCTTGGGAATTGAAGACGATGCCGAATTCCCGGATATCGAAGACGACTGGAACACCGTCTTAGAAGCCCTTGATCGAGACCGTCTGCCGATCGACGACATTCCCCTGTTTCTGGTCAACGGGTTCACTCCCGAACAGGAACAAAGCGCCTTCGAATCGTCGTCCAATATCGACTGGAAAGTGATCGCTCCACCGCTGGCGCAAAAATCCGCCGTGATCCGCGCTTACGCCAACGACGATGCGATTTTTTTGTGTTGCACGGGCATCGGCGTCGTCAATTTTCAACAGGGAAAAGTTTCGCATGAATCTCCTGTCGGGGGCGGTGTGGCGTTCGAAGCCAGTGCGGGAGTCACGGGCACCATCCGTGCCGGAGCCTTGCCCGAAGGTGTCGGGCAAGTTCGGTCTGCCACCGGCACCAACCCGGCGGGATTTCAGGCCCCCACGGGTCCGCCGCCAAGTGCCGCGCCACCGCCCCCAGCACCAGCGCCGCAGCCTGCGGCTCCCAGCGCGCTCGGCGGATTCTTCGGAACGATCGCCCCCGGTGGTTTGCAGCGTGCGATGGAAACTTTTGCGGCCCTCCGCAGCAGCGACGTCAAAGGTTTCGGCAAAAAACGATTGGCTCGATTGGACGAAATGGAAACGATGCTTGGCATCCGTCGCATGCAATTCCTGTGTTCGTTGATCAACGATACACGGCGACCGTTCTGCCCGATCAACGGCATGTTGCAGGGAATTCCGTTTTCTTGGGCAGAAGATCAGGAGTACGCCAAAAGTCTGGCACCGTCAGTGCGGGAGGACATCATTGCTGTCCACGACAAGTTACAGCTGCAGTTTCCTTTAGTGGCTGTGATCACCGAATTGGATGACGTCGCTGGGATGCGTGAATTTATTCTTCGAGCAGAACGCATGCAGCCGGGGCTGCGACTGTCGCGCGCCGGCAGTAGCTTTGCTGCGGGAGCGGACGTCAGCGACAAGCACGCAGAATGGCTGATCGAACGGGCGATGCACTGGTTTCGAGGCTGGGTGTATTCTGCGTTTTCTAACGACATCGAAAATCGTGAAAACCAGAAACTATTCAGCATGTTGTGCGCCGTAAACCAACGTCAGGCGGCAATGGTGACTTTGCTGCGGGAATCGATGTATAAGGCGGTCAATCCACGCCCCCGACTGCAAGGGTGCTATTTTTGTGCGACGGGTCGAGCTTCTACCGAACAGGGATTTATTCGAGGCGTGTTGGACAAGTTGCCTGAATCTCAGGGCGAAGTCGCCTGGACTCCGCAGCTGCGAAAATCGCAAACACGCGCTGGTAATCTGGCGTGGTGCTTTCTGGCGGCTGCAGGCTTACTAGTGGTGGCGACGGTTGTCGTACTGATGAGAACAGTGGGAGGCGGCGAATGACGGGGCGCGATAAGAACAACTGGCGCGGTGGTCGTACTTCTCAACGATCGGAGCAGCGTGAAGCGGCCACCGAAAAGTCGTGGAAACGATCGCGGAGTCCGGCAGCGGCGGCCAAAGGACGTCGACGGCCATGGGGCAAGCTGATCTTTACGGTGCTGGCGATGCTAGGGCTGGTTGTCTGTGGATGGTGGATCTTTCGACCCAAAAATCACGTTCATACACATTTTGTGATGCTGGATTTGCTGTCTGTTACTTCCGGCGAGAGTGCCCGTCACAGTGCCAGTACCGAATTCTTCGATCCCTCACAGACACCCGCCGTGCCAACGCTGCCTGCATCTGGCCGACCGCTAGGAGTAGTCACGGACAGCCGACACAGTTCATTGATTTTCGCAGATGATCTCAGCTCCCAGCTTGATCAGGCACACGTTGTTGTCGTCTATCTACAAACGCAGTTGCTGACGACAAGCGACGGAAACATCCAGTGTCTCGGCAAGACTAGCTCTCCCGACCTCAGTGAAAATGAATCGGAATCACTCACGAAACTCAAACAGCAACTCAAGATTCTCACGGACGCCAAAAAACGAGTCCTGCTCATCGTCGACGAAATCGACGGGCTTGCTTCGTGGCGAGTAGGCGACTTCCGCGCGGACGCTGCAGACAAAGTTCTGGCGTGGGCGGATGAAGAGGACTTCCAGAGTCGTCTGGTCGTCATGACGTCGTATTCTAGGCCGCAACTGATCGGTTCCGGATTCGAAACGAATCACGGCCGCACCGCGTTCGGCGCACTCGTCGCCAACGGGCTGTCGGAACTGGCGGATTCGAATAACTCGGTCGACAACCTCAAGAAGCTACACGTGGCAGAATTTTGCGACTACGTCACGCAGAAATCTAGTCACCCAAACAACACAATTCGTGTCAATCCCTCCGCACAGCAACTCGCCGACGACGGCCGAAATTTCGTATTGCTGGGTGAACTCCCAACGGCTCCAGAACCGGACGCCGCCGCTGCACGCCCCGAAAGCTCAGCCTTGGCCAGCCTGTGGGAGCAACATGATCGCCTGAATCGCAAACTCGCTTGGCGATGGAGACCGATGCTCTGGCAGACAGCGACGGAACTATTGCTGCGTGCCCAACAGGCGAGTCTCAACGGGCACAGCACAATCGCCAGCCAGCTGATTGCTCGAGCCGACAGGACCATCGTTGAACTGGAGAAAGCCACGACCGAAATCGTGCCTGATTCGGAACAGC
>Ga0075117_1002674_pt1 | contig 10096 bp, 7 predicted proteins | sample AntAceMetag02UKJ_FD_69789 | JGI IMG/M metagenome (GOLD analysis project Ga0075117, IMG submission 69789) | Saline lake microbial communities from Ace Lake, Antarctica - Antarctic Ace Lake Metagenome 02UKJ | ecosystem: Environmental > Aquatic > Non-marine Saline and Alkaline > Saline | place... | reverse complement strand
AGGCGCACCCGACTGACTTAAATAAATGACGCGTTTGGCGCGTGCCGGAAAGTGGAGGCCGTTTGAAGTCGTTTTTTGCGGTTTGGCGGATACTGATTCCTGCATCAAGGTGGCTAATGCAGCTAACCCTACACCAGCGGTGTTCTGCCGTAAAAACGAACGCCGATTGACTTGCATCTCTAATGCGTTTGATGAATCGTGCATAGATTATTCTCTGTTGATTGTTTCATCCAGGTTAAGAATCAGACTTGCTATCACCGTATAAGCCGCATGCTCTGCGACATCATATTGCTTTCCAGACCGCGAATCGCCTACGGATAATAATTCCTTGGCTGCTTGTGGATCCGCCTGAAAACGTGTTAAATATCGTGCATAACCTTTGAGGAAGATTTCTAATTCCGCATTCTGTGGTTCGCGTGCCAAGACGATACGCATGGCATAGTGAATGCGTTTTCCGGGCTGTTTTTCCTGTAGATTGATCATACGTTCTGCCAGCTTTCGTGCCGCTTCCACATACGTAACATCGTTCAATAATGCTAATGCCTGCAAAGGCGTGTTCGTCCGCGATCGCTTTACGATACAGGTTTCGCGTGAGGGGGCATCGAAAGTTGACATTGCCGGTGGTGGGACTGTTCGTTTCCAGAATGTGTACATGCTACGCCTGAAAAGATCGTTGCCTGTTCCCGGTTGATACTCCTGGCTGGCGATCTCTTTCCAGACACCCGATGGTTGATAAGGTTTGACAGAAGGACCGCCAATCTTTGTTTGCAATAATCCTGAAGTAAACAAGGCTTGGTCTCGAATGGCTTCAGCCGACAAGCGAAGTCGACTCGCGCGGGCCAATAAGCGATTTTCTGGATCCATTTTTTGTAACGTATCAGGCATATGCGACGATTGTCGATATGTGGCAGAGGTCACAATGAGTTTTTGCAGTTGTTTCACATCCCAGCCAGAGCGAACAAATTCAGTGGCCAGCCAGTCAAGGAGTTCAGGATGTGTTGGTGAATCACCCTGTGAGCCAAAATCCTCGGTGGTTTTCACCAGCCCATAACCAAAATACATTTGCCAATAGCGATTGACGATGACGCGAGCCGTTAGCGGATTCGCCGGGTCCACCAGCCAGCGGGCCAATCCCAGGCGATTAATCGGTAAACTTTCCGGCATGGCACCCAGGCTGGCTGGAATTCCCGCCGTGACTTGCTCTCCCGGTTTATCGTATTCGCCTCGCATTAAGACAAAGGTTGGCTTTTGTTCTTTTCGCTCCCGCATCACCATGCTTGTAGGCAGACTACGGTAAAACGACTTCCTTGCATCTTGCAGAACATTCAAATTCGTGACAGCAGCACGATATTTTCCCGGTGCATGAAACGTCAGAAAATAACGTTTCACCTTCAAGCGCTGGTATGCGGTCCGTTCTGCTGCAGGAATTTTCAGGATCTGACTCACCGGTTCTTTGACCAACGCCAGTGAGACCCGCTCTTGCGATAATTCTGTCTGGAATATTTTCAGGTCATCAATCAAGCCATCAAAACGATCCTGTTTGTGATAGGCACCAAACTGGAAAGGTGCAGGAAATGAAAACCCGCCTGTGAGCATATTCATTTCGACCTTTAGATTCTGTAACTCTCCATTTACATAGAGCTGAAAATCCCCAGCCTGCGAATTACCGGCATAAGTCACAACAATATTGGACCAGCGATTCAGTTCTAATTTATTGGTTGCCTGTAAAAGAATCGCATCGTCCAACCAACGCGGCCCCATGAAGATTCTCAGTTTCCCGTTGTCGAGAAAAATACGGAAACCACTTTTATCCTGTGCGGGAGTTAACGACGCGAGAATCGTCCCCTTCGATTGATGAGGCTTGACCCAGAACATCAGAGAAAATGGATCTTTGTCACTTAACACAGGCTTTACATTCGCCTTCATTAATGACTCATTTTTTAAGAGTAGCGCCTGACCTTCAACCCCTGTTATGTATTCTGATTTTACAGAAGACGCATTATCCTTTGTTTTCAGCGTATCACTGGCGGCTGTCGTTTTTTTTGCATAGAAATCCTGTTTTTGCTTTCCAATCGTTTGCATCTGCAAATCGCCATCAAAGGGCATGTGATATGCCAGATGATGCTCTGGATACTTCAGCTGTAAGTCGCGCGTGGCATTCTGCTTTTCCCACTCTATCTGGAGCTGATTTAATTCTGTCGCCGCGTTTTGGAGAGTTTGTTCGAGCGAATGAATTTCTTGATCAAGATCGGCGAGCTGTGATTGTTGTTTTGTCGTCGGCGCTTTCACAAACGGAGCCACATTTCCATATTTAATAACGCGGCCTCGCTCGGGAATATTATTGAAAAATGAGATTAACTGATAAAAGTCTTTTTGGGAGATCGGATCATACTTGTGATCATGACAGCGCGCACATCCGATCGTCAATCCAAGCCAGACTGTTCCTGTGGTCTCCACTCTGTCGACCGCGTATTCCAAAAGGTATTCATCAAAAATAATTCCGCCTTCGGAATTCGCGCGATGATTTCTATTAAAGCCCGTCGCAATCTGCTGATTGAGTGTCGGCTCGGGCAGCAGATCGCCGGCTAGTTGTTCTATCGAGAATTGATCGAAGGGTTGGTTTTTGTTGAATGCAGCAATCACCCATTCACGCCAGCGCCACATATGTCGTTCGCCATCGGTCTGATAGCCACTGGTATCTGCATAGCGGGCCGCATCAAGCCATTCCATCGCCATCCGTTCGCCATAATGCGGCGATTTTAATAAGCGTGTGACTAATTTTTCATACGCGTCATTCGAGTCATCCCGGTAAAATTGATCCTGCTCTGCCAGTGTGGCAGGGATGCCTGTGAGATCGAGACTGATTCGACGGATCAAAGTCGATTTTTCCGCTTCAGGAGACGGCGAGAGTCCACGCTGTTCAAGACGCGCGAGTACAAAGGCATCAATTGGATTGCGAACCCAGTTTGACTGTTTTACTTGAGGGATTTTCGGACGACGCGGAGGAATAAACGACCAATGCTTTTGCCAGTTTGCACCGCCATTGATCCATTGTTTAATCGTTTCAATTTGAGCGGGAGTGATCTTCTTACCCGACTTGGCAGGAGGCATCTGCAAATCAGGATCACTCGACACCAGACGTGAAAACAACTCGCTCTCCGCAGCGTTCCCTTTTGCTACCACCGCAGACCCGGATTCCGTTCCCAGTAAACCCTCTTTCAGGTCAAGCCTTAAATCCGCTTTGCGTTGGGACTGGTCCGGGCCATGACATTGATAACAGAGATCGGATAAGATGGGCCGAACATCACGATTAAAATCGATTTCTGCTCCAGCTAGATCATCGAACGGAAAAATCAGCAGAAGCATTGGCAAATAATATTTAATGTTCCCCAAAATCATTCTCATCAAAGCGATCCCCGAACCGACATATCTTGTTGTGGTTGAATCTGAAACGATGCTGCACGCTGAAATTGTACCATGCCTCAACACTGTCTGCCACTCCTGACTTGCTACAGACGACCGTCTCATAATGAGTTAATTTTTGCACCGCACGAGATATGCAGAACTTATTGACAACCCACGGCTGAAGGCATAGACTCAAGCTTTCCTGATTCGGTTTCTGGCTGATCTTACTAAACCCTCTTTGATTCCTCATCTTGAGTCTCAATCATGTCGTCGCTCGTTCGATTGATCTTAATATTGCTTGCGATCGTTTCGATACCAGGTTTGGTGTTCTTATGTTTGATGCCCATCGAATTTTTTCAATCCTGGTTGATTGAACGCGCGAGTCCAGATAAATACTCCCAGTTTGCAGCACACGAACAGGCTTTTGCTGCAGTGGTCTTTTTGCGAATTCTGCTACCTGTCATTGCCATTTTGACGATCACAGGTTTTTGCTTCTATGATCGCCTGGTTTCTTTTTTGACGCATTGCTGGAGCGCACTGTCCGCACTGACATTGATCAAAGGCAAAGAGAAACGAGATACCTCGCGAACATTGCTGTATCGATTACTGCTGATTTGCTGGTTCAGTCTGGGACTATTTCATTTTGCAGAGGGTGTAGGGCGCAGGCTGGAAGATTGGCCCTGGTATCATTTTCACTCTGGCCCATTCATCATGCCTAATATCAGTGACTCAAATCGCGAGGTCATTCGTTTTCTGAAAGCATCGACTCCTGAAAATTCGAGAATATTAGTTTTAAGTGATCAGAAATTGTTTTTTCTTTCCTACTATTTACTGCCACGAAAGTTATTTCATCCGCTGCATCCGGAAAGTGAATTTGTCCTTCCCAAAGAGTTTCAGCAACGGCAGTTAAAAGCATATCGACTGGCTGAACTTGATGAAGCCTACCTCACTCGAATTTCTCCGGACTATATTCTCGAATATTATGAAGGCTCTGATTACCTTGAGAAAGAGCGGTTCAAGGAAGATCCAGGTTGGATTCAGTTTCAGCAGAGTCGACACGGACCTGATTTCCAGCCAACCTATAATGTGAGACTTAAAAAAGTAAATCCTGACGCGAAACACGCACGCTCCCCGCAGCGGGTTCTACCAGAGCAGGGAGTTGCACCTTGATCCAACTGCTGCTGATTCTATTGGGTTCACTAGGCATATGGGGCATCGGCCTCACACTCGCCCAGTTCGTGCTGCGTCCCTCCTCAAAGGCATCTCAAACAAAATCGGTTCCAGCAAAGTCCGATCTGGCAGAACTTCTGGGGTTGGGGCTCGTTTCAGGCTTTGGTGTGAACGCGCTGTTTTATCTAATCTGGGGAATAGCGGGGCTGCAATACTCGCGCGGACTCGCGCTTTCCTGGATGAGTTTGGGAATCGTACTGGGAGCGGCTACGCTGTTCGTTCGATATCGTTCCAGCCAACGAGAAACAGCAGACGCATTAAAACCAACTTCAGCAGCGGAGAGAGATTTTCGACATCTATGCCTGGGCATTTTACTGTTTCTGTCGGTGTCCACTCTGTTTCAGACTTTAATCACGCCACAACGCTTCTGGGATGAGCGCGCCATATTTGGGCTCAAATCGATTGTGATTTTCCAGGAAGCCACAATTCAAAGCGATGCACTGCTTGACCCCGACTTTGTGCAGTATCATCCAAAATACCCCTTACTCATTCCGCTGAATCAAGCCCATTTTTATCTACTGATGGGTGAGGTAAATGACCGTTGGTCCAAAGTGCTGTTTCCGCTCCTCTATCTCGGAATGGTGCTCACGTTCCTCGGCGTATTGCTAAGATCGACTCAACAAGTAGTACGGTCCTGGTTGTTTGCATTAATGCTGGCAACCGTTCCCGCAATGGTTCCCTGGGAATATGGTTTCATTTCAGGACAGGCGGATGGCCCTATCGCCTGTTTTCATACAGTCACACTGCTTTATCTCTGGAGCTTTCTTTATGCAAAATCGCTTGCCTCTTCAGAATCATCGGTTTTAGCGCGTTCACCTTTCATCGCAGGCTTGTCGGCGGGCATGACGATTTTTACAAAAGATGAAGGAATTGCTTTTTTCCTGATCGACCTGATTGCGATCGTGATCGTAACAGCTCTCTATTTTCGGAACCAACTCATTGCGCTTTTGATTTCACTATTACAATTTGGCTTCATGACAGTGATTGTTGTCGCTCCCTGGTTTTCGCATCGCAGCCAACTTCCGTCAACGACCGAAATGACATATTTCAATAGAATGCAAATCACCACATTAACAGAGGGTGTTTCGGCTTTATCCTGGGCGATAAAACATCTGTTTCAAGTTATGTTTCTAGAGGCGGGAAAATGGGGGCTGCAGTGGTGGGCATTAATGCTCTCGCTCTGCGCTTTTCCCAAAACTGCAATCAAACCACACCAACTGTTTCTCCTGTTAAATATTCTAGGGGCATTAGCTGCACTCATCATTGCGGGAATGATCGCCCCCACGCCGGTGCAAGAACATATCGGCGGCGCGAGTCTTCGTTTTTTACTGCAGATCTCCGGCGGTGCGATGCTGTTTATTGCAGGACAATGGATGTGCGAACAAGATTAATACACAATGGCACTGGCAACTCAGCCACATTCATCCGAGCCGCCCAGTCAGCGATCATAGTTTTCACGATACCAGCGATAGAGCTGACAGAATGGCGGAGTGAATTGCTCCGCATTTTCCTGTAACATCTTGTCAATTGATGCGAAGTCAAAAAAATCTCCACGCTCAATTTCACCTGGATCGAAGGTGAAAGGACCATCAGAATAAGTCCTGAATAATACGGTGTGTTCATATGCGTTCTGCGGAGTGCCAGGAAATTTTGCCAGTCTTTCAAGTGGTGTCTCAATCCCTATCTCTTCGCACATTTCGCGTTGTGCCGACTCTTTATAATCTTCTCCTGCACTCAAATGCCCAGATGCAGAAGAAGTGTAGCAGTGAGGATATTCATCTTTTGTAGCAGAACGAAATTGTAGCAGTAATGCTCCTGCAGAATTGAAGACAAACACATTGGCGGCTCGATGCAACAACTTTCGCGCGTGAACGACAGAGCGGGGGAGTTGCTCCAACACTTGATCTTCTGCATCCACTACATCGAATAGTTCTTCTTGTTCCATTACGATTTTACCCTCATCGATTTCCCAACCTAAGCGACAACCATAGTTTGATCTTTAACCAGCAATTCTGTGAACAGCCAGAATTTTCCGCAGAAACAAAGCAGGAGAAATAACAAGATCACAATTAATAGATCGGTTGTATAAGAAAAAGGAGAGCAGGGCAAATAGAATTTGAGAGCGTCATCTTCGAAACCGTTGCCAAAAATGCTCTCTCTCACTGGACCTCTGGACTAACCAGCGCCGTTAAGATGATAGAATTCGGATTAAATGGAATTCTCGGAGAAATAACTTTCTTCGAAATTTTCCTGACCTTCACCGTCGTAGTAATTAACAACGTAATTCGCCATCCCGATAGTCAGCACATCACCAGGATAAAGGGGGGCTTCATTCACAATGTCGGAATTGACAATCGTTCCATTTGTGGATTCGAGATCACGCACACGGACAGCGTTGTTATAGAATGTCAATTCACATTGTTGGCGACTGAGCATCGGATCAAGAATCCGTAACTCGCAGTTATTGCTTCTTCCCAGAACAGCAGGTAATTCATCTAGATTTACATCAATATCCGGTAAATCGGGATGATCACTGATAAGATGAATTTTCATGGACGAAACCTTTTTACTCTCTGAGCAGACGAGGAATTAGTGGGATAATTCATTACATCTGCTGTAGGGGGGGCAGGCAAAATCAGGGGCAGGAACAAGTGAGGAAAATAACTAAAAACAAAGTTTCACATATGCAACCACTTATGTGTAATTCTACTAACAAGAATTTATACATGCAATGGGAAATTGATAAAAGTTAGTAAAATCTGAATTTCCCTTAAAACTAGGGAAATCAGTGATTTCCGAATGAACGTGGGATCTAGACATTTAGACAGATTTCTGCAGTGGAGTCTGCCAAATCCCGGTAAATAAGCCCTTCTGTAACTCCCTTGGTGTTAGAATTTTACGGGGCCACTGTTTTGCTATCGGTTTTTATCGGATCGAGAAAGGTAATCTTCTGCGATGAAAAACTTTGTTGGTTCTTTTATTCTGTTCCAAACTTCCATTGACCAGAAACTTCATTGGCTGGCTCACTGGAACTACGAACGGCAGGAGTTCATGCTTCCGGGAGCCAAGAAAAAACCATACGAAACCTTTCAACATTGCCTGATTTACGAACTTGAAAAGACGTTTGAATTAGCCCCCTTTGATGACTTTATCATTTCTCAAGAGCCACTCTCGCACTTGGCTTTCAGTGATAAATCAACTGACTCTCAATCTTCTGAACACTATATCATCGAACTTTTCACCTTTCAGGAACTCCAAAGCCCTGCACGGAAAACCCTGGATCGAGATCTGCGGAACCGCTGGATCAACGAACAGGAAATCGAAGCGGGATCGACATTAGATGGTTTTCCCATAGCCAACCTCTTTCGTGCTCTCTTCCACAAAGCAAACCTCGCCGACCGCCTCTCCTGAATCAATTTCAGATTTCTCTAAAAATCAGAAGCAAACTGCCCATCTGGTTTCCGTTTCCGATACGATTGAGTAGAATTATACCCTGAGATATTTGATTGTAGCATTTGCGTGCTAATTGAATTTACAATGGTGAGTCAGGGACTGTTTCGTTTTCGCAAGATGCAATCTAGAGAACCATTTGTTTTAGTTATTCTGATCCGTGCGTATTGCCTGGATCCCAAGCTTTGGAGAGATCTATGAGAAGCCTCAAAACAACGACCATTCTGGCTGGAATACTGGCGATTGCCTTTTCAAGTACCTTTGCCGGCGATACCAGCAAAAAAGCAGTTCCCGCAGTCTTGAAGCACAAAATGAAATCTCTCGACGGTAAAGAGGTCGACCTGAGCAAGTACCAGGACAAAGTACTCCTCATTGTCAATACTGCCAGCAAGTGTGGTGCCACTCCTCAATACAAAGACCTGCAGTCACTCCACGAAAAATACAAAGATCAGGGTCTGGTCGTTCTTGGCTTTCCCTGTAATCAGTTTGGTTCTCAAGAGCCTGGTACATCCTTGCAGATTTCTGATTTTTGCACCAAAAACTACGGGGTGACTTTTGATTTATTCAGCAAAACTGATGTGAATGGTGAGAATGCCAGTGACCTCTATAAACATCTGACATCAAAGAAAACCAATCCTAAAACGGCAGGCCCCGTTAAATGGAATTTTGAAAAGTTTCTGATTAACCGCGATGGAGAAATTGCAGCCCGGTTCCGTACTCGGGTCAATCCACAATCTCCGGAAGTCACTAAGGCAGTCGAAGCGGAACTTAAAAAGCAATAATCACACTCTGTTTTACACCAAAGGGATACATCTGAATGAGATGTGTCCCTTTTTTATTTTGAGTTATCGAATATGAACTATGATTTTTTCTCACCCTCGCAAATCAATTTTGGCTGGGGACGAATCGAGGAATCAGGTCAGCTAGCCAGCACTCTTGGTACGCGCGCTTTGATCATCTCTGGATCCCGTTCCCTGGAATCGAACGGAGTGATTGAAAAATTAAAGCGACAGCTCTCTCGTTCGAATATCACAAGCGAATTCATCACTACCATTTCCCAGGAACCGCAAGTCTCAGACGTCGACCAGACTACAAATATACTGCGTCACATGGAAATCAGGGCAGGGGATTTTCTGATTGGAATCGGTGGAGGGTCAGGAATCGATCTGGCCAAAGCCTGTTCCGCGATGGTGACCAATCAGGAAAGCGATACCATTCTGGACTATCTGGAAGGGGTTGGACGCGGTTTGAAACTAAAGCAGCCTCCGCTCCCTTTACTGGCGATTCCGACCACTGCAGGAACAGGTAGCGAAGCCACGAAGAATGCAGTCATTTCTAACCAGGCTCCACCATTTAAGAAGAGTCTGAGAGCCGATCAGATGATTCCTGATCTGGTTCTCTGCGATCCCCAGCTAGCTTGTTCTGTCCCCCCCGACATCACGGCGCGCACGGGCATGGATGCCATCACTCAATTACTGGAAAGCTACATTTCCTGTCGCGCACAACCGATTCCGCAAGCACTCTGCCTGCAGGGACTTAAACTGGCGTTCGCCGGAATCATAGAAGCCGTTGAAGACGGATCTTCCCGAATGGGTCGAGAGAACATGGCTCAGGCGGCTCTACTTTCCGGTATCGCTTTAGCCAATTCAGGATTGGGAATGGCGCACGGCGTAGCACCCGCTTTGGGAATTCATTGTGATATCCCACATGGACTGGCTTGCGCCGTTATGCTGCCTGCCACACTCAAAATAAACTTATCCGTTCGCCACAAAGAGTATGCTGAAATCACGCGTTTTATTTCCCCTGCGCTTTCACTACCCGAAGCGGATGCAGCGCAATGGCTGATTGACAAAATCCAATCTCTCAACGACCGCATCAATATTCCCCGCCGTCTTTCTGAACTCGGCGTCACTCGCTCTCAGATTCCAGACCTGGTCGCAAGTTCCCGGGGAAATAGCATGAGTGGTAATCCTCGAGAAATTCAGGATGCAGAACTGACACAAATTTTGGA
>Ga0075117_1002673_pt1 | contig 10096 bp, 4 predicted proteins | sample AntAceMetag02UKJ_FD_69789 | JGI IMG/M metagenome (GOLD analysis project Ga0075117, IMG submission 69789) | Saline lake microbial communities from Ace Lake, Antarctica - Antarctic Ace Lake Metagenome 02UKJ | ecosystem: Environmental > Aquatic > Non-marine Saline and Alkaline > Saline | place... | reverse complement strand
GGCGGAGAACATTTTAAACAACAGACCCAGAAAAAGACATGGGTTCATGACCCCCAACGAGGTTTTTGCGGCAATCATCAACAATCAGGGTAATGTTGCATTTATGACTTGAATCCAGCGGGTTTAATTTAAGGAGTTAATAAGTATACCTCCATTATTTATCGCGGTTATTAAAAGTTCATTATTTTTTACGGTTTTAAGCAATGTCATTGCTTTAACATTTCCTTCTAAATACAAACCGGTACGACTTCTTGGTATAGCCTTATAACCGTCTTCTTGGTTTGATAGTAGCACTAAACCTGAAATATGGTCTAACCTTGGTGTTTCTACTTCGGTTTCGTAGATACTGCCCCCTAGAATACAATCTTCATAGCCATCATTGTTCAAATCTTTAAAAGTAACAGTTAAAATTGGAAAAGACTGGGCACCAAAGGGTAACTTAGTGACTTCGAAATTACCATTTCCTTTGTTTAAAAGAAGTATTGAACTAAATGTCGTTACTTCATTTTCATAGGCAGTTTCCAATTTATCACCATATACATCTACTAGTTTTGCATTGGCAAACTCGGAGTATGTTTTGAATTTATTTTTAATAAAGGGCATTTGTTGTGAAGAGCATTCTCTACCGCGAACAGGAACAAATTCACCATTATATTTTTTGCTGAGAACTATATCAGGGGTGTTATTATCATCAAAATCGTTGGCGTATACTTTAAGAGGTTTATTTTTACTTGCCTTAAACTTAAAGTTTTCACCCACATTGCCCACTATGTAATCTGGTTTACCGTCATTGTTGACATCGGTTTCGTTAATGCTGTACCACCATCCTTTTTCATTGTTAAAACCTTGTTCTTTTTGTTCGTTGAAGATTCCATCATTATTTTGAAAAAAACCAATTTTTGTCCACTCACCTAAAACAATAATATCTTTTTGGTTGTCACCGTTAAAATCTGTTATTAAAATATCATTAATAATTCCAAAGCTCTCTAATTCAGGGATAACTTCTTTGGTTACATTCTCCAAGGTGCCATTATTGTTTTTGTACATCTTTGAAGGGGCAAAACGTGGATAGTTCTGGGGCTTGATTCTATTACCAACTATAATATCCGTAAAGCCGTCGTTGTCGTAGTCTAACCCTTCAACAGTCTTACCAGATTCTGGAAAACTGTTTAAAACGTCTTGTACCTTTCTTTCATAGTTGCCCAAACCATCATTGATATACAACCTATCGGCGTATAATGAGGAATATTCGGCAAATTCATTTCCTCCGCTTACAATGAAAATATCAAGATCGCCATCATTTTCTATATCTATGAAAAGAGCTGCGGTGTCTTCAAAATTTTTGTCAATTTCGAAGGCAGGAACTTTTTTTAAAACAAATGTACCGTCTTTAGTTTGTAAATAGAGCTTGGTGCTCTGTCCAGAAGCACCCCCAAGTAATATATCCGTTCTTCCATCATTATTAATATCTCCCTTTTCAATGAATGGTCCTTGAGTAGACTGTTTGTAAGGTAACAGAATTTCTTTTTCAAAATCGTTGTAAAAATTCTCTTGATGGGAATATGATATGCCTAGTGTTGTAGGATTAACCGAGTTGAATAGTTCTGGTTCATTGTACGCAAACGATATCTCGTCAACAGATTCATTTTCGTGAACTGCCAATGTCTGGTTAGCCTTAATGTTGTAAGTAATATTTTGTTTTCCGCTAGGCCAAGTTACATATAAGGAATCTATAGTTGTCTCATTGCCTAGACCAAAATGTCCTATGTTCTGCTGAGAGGAACGGTATCCTCGTACGGATCTTGATTCAATAATTTGGTGTTTATCAGTATCATAAAAGATTTTGATTTTAGGATAGGACTCACTTAAATTACCGAGAGGTTTAATAATAAGATAGTTACCTTTTTTCTGTTCTGTAGCAGTATTCTTGTATAGAAATGCCGTATCATCCATATTATTTACTACCAAATCCAAATCACCATCATTATCCAAGTCGGCAATAGCGGCACCGTTACTAAACGAAAAATCATTTAGGCCCCAATCTTTCGCATTTTCATCAAAATCTAAACTTCCATTATTCTCAAATAATATATTTTCCAATTTCTCAGACGGCATGGACTCATACAGTCTCCTTTTAACATCAATTGGAACATTTCCTTTGTACTGGACTTTGGCGTTATACACTTTCTGTTGTAAATCATTGTCCAAGGCATACCTTCTATAGCCATTGGTAACATAAACGTCTTTATCCGAATCTAAATCGTAATCCCCTAGGAGTACAGACCAGCTCCAGTCCGTACTGGCTAAATTTGTCTGTTGAGCAATGTTAGAGAATTTATTGTTGCCTAAATTGAGTTGTAACGAGTTATACATGTACTGATAATGAAAGCCATCTGTGTCAGTTAGATAGTCAAACCTAGCAGTGTTCATGGAAGCCATAAGTGTTTTAGATCTAACATGGTCATTAGCTGCCATGTCCAATACAAATATATCTTGTAGACCGTCATTGTTTATGTCTGCTATGTCAAGACCCATTCCGTAGTAAGAAATTTGTTGTGTGTACGATTTTACCCTATCCGAAAAGGTACCATCGCCGTTATTTATAAATAGGGCGTCGGGAATGTAGTAGTCACTGGCTACATAGAGGTCAAGTAAGTTGTCATTATTTATATCCGAGACCGATAATCCCAGACCAAATATAGGACGCTCAAAACCGGCTTCACGAGTGATATCTATAAATGTTCCGTTTTGATTTTCATAGAAATGAGAACTATTATAATAGGTAGCATCTTTAGAGTTGTTCGCAAGTTTATAAAGGTTGATTGGATCAACTCCGTATAATTCGTTTTCGTTCATTACAAAGCAATCCAAATCATTGTCATTATCATAATCAAAAAAAACAGTTTGTGTACTGATACCTTGATCGGCAAGCCCATATATATGCGCCTGTTCTAAAAAGGTACCGTTTTTTTGATTTACATAAAGTAGGTTGGCACGGTTTTCCCTTGAATGTGGTCCACCCTGTGAGATATAAATGTCTTGCCAGCCATCATTATTTATGTCAAGGATGCTTACGCCGTTACTCCATTCTTTATTAGTATTAATACTTGCGGAATCTGATATATCTTTAAATTTGAAATTGCCAAGATTTTTATATAATTTGTTGGCTACTTGGTTACCGCAAAAGAAGATATCCTGCAGGCCATCGTTATCGTAGTCAATAATACCCACTCCAGCTCCGTTGTAGAAATAGTCATAGTTGAATAAGTTCTCTTGGGTCTCAACATCTTCGAGGATTGTGTTTTCAAATATAATGCCGCTTGAAGTTGATGCTATTTTTTCAAAAATTGGTTCGGTAACAGGACTAGGAGGTTTACTGCTATTTTCACGAGAACAGGTAACGAAAAATACGAAGACGAATAGGGCTATGGATATTTTTTTGAATGGGCTCATTAGTTGTGCAATATAAGCGATTGCAAAGTTATAGTAAAATAGGTATGAAAATAAATAAACAGAAAGACTTTATGATTGAAACTTGAGTTTTTAGCCTTAAAAAGGTTTTAACCGTATATTAATTTAGGAATTGACTAAAATAAAAAAGGGGTTGCAAAGCAACCCCTTTTTAAGTATATGTGATTTAAATATAAAATTAGTCAGCACAATAATCTATCTCGATTGGGCCGGCAGCCGTACCGGTTCCAATATCTGCAACTAGATTACCTTCTGGTGTAAAGATTTGGAATGAAATTTCACCCCAGAAATCTCCCTGAAAATCAATCAGTGCTGCACCTGTTTGCCCTGCTGGAACTTCAAAGGTAGTACTACCTGCTTCTACACCGTCGGTACAAGCATATCCTGGATCTTCGTAGGGTGTACACAATCCTAATTCGTACACCGTACCATCAGATAAAGTAACTACAATACCAGGGCCACCACCGTCGCCGGTAGTAGACTGCCATCCATCGCCGAAAGCATCTTGCATTTCAACGGTCCAAGTACCTGCTTGGGTAGGCTTTGGTCCACAAACCAAAGATGCCTCATATTCAAAAGGAGAACTGAAATAAGAACCGGTAATGGTACCAGAATTATCAGCTGCGGAATACACTTCACCATCTGTTCTTACAATTTCAAAACGTACGGTAAAAGCATCACCCCCAAAGATTTCCTCACCGGCTATACCTAGTGCAGCTTGCATTTCGGTCGCTGTTGCGGCATAGGTAAATCTTGGAAGCCCTTGAGGACCAACAACACCATCTGCTAAGGAGAAAGACTGCGCCAATACTTCTGAATCACCTATGGTAGAAGCACCTTTATCACTGGTTTTGTCATTATAACCAATGTACACATCCAAGGATTGAAGCAAGTTACCATTTTCTTGGTCCTGTACTTCAACTGTTGCACTAAAGCCACCACCAATTAGAGAGAGTGAAGGGATGTCATAATCAATTTCACTTTCCGTAACTTCAATAGTCCTTAATATAGAACCTCTTTTTTCAGCTGAGACAATTTCGTCAAAGACCTTATCTCCTTCGTTACATGCTATTGAAAGCATGCCTACCATTCCAACTAAAAGTAGTCTGTTTATAAATTTATGTTTTTTCATTTTTCTAAGATATTTTAGTTAGCAGGTGGGAAGGTTGGACTTGCCGGATTGGTATCCCAAAAAACCTGTGTTGTTAGATCAGACTTCTGAGAAATGTTTGGGTTGTTCAACACCTCCGTTTGAGGAAATAAGAGCGTTCTAGGAAATGCTCCCGGATCTGGCTCCCAGTTAGGGTATACCGTAGTCGGGAATCCTGTTTTCCTGTAGTAGTTGTACGATTCAAAAGCACCTCCATACAATGTGGTAAAATACTGTTCTGCAAAGATATTCTCTTTGTCATCACCAGTAGCTGCATTGAACGCCGCAACGATGTTGGTAATGTAATCCGTTACGTCCGTAGCAGTCGGAGCAAATGATAAGTCAGCACTACCATCTAAGGCACCGAATGTTTGCACTTTGGCTATTGACTTTTCTAGACCTGATTCTAAAGCAGTTGCTCTTTCTCCATCTGTAGCAGCCATTCCACCGATCCAGAAATCAACATAAGAAGATAGGATTATAGGTGTTATACCTGCACCTCCTCCACCTTGGCCTAGACCAACGCCCGGAGCAAGAAGGGAACCGATAATAGGATCTGGATCTCCAAATTGGCTATCATCAAATCTACCTCCAACTGGATAAACACCAGGAGCAGTCTTTAAGAATCCATCTGGTGGGCCTCCTTCATCGTTACCGTGAGATCTACCCCAATAGCCGTTATCTAAGCTACAAAAAATAAATCCATCATAATGCGGTGGTGGCGTGAAAAAAGAACAAGAAATAGTTTCTTCATTTGGAGGTATCAGGTTACCGTCTACATCCAATGCACCCGGAGTACCGTTCACCTGACGGTAAAAATAGTAGCGTATTCTAGGATCGTCATTCTGTAACATTAAATCCATTAACCAGTTGGACTGGTAAGGGTTAACACCTGTAGGGGTATAACTGTCAGCATAAACTGGATGTCTATCATCCGGCTGCAGTTCACTAGTACCATAGCGCAACTCAAAATCGTCGGCTGCTGAGGAAATGTAGTTTCCACCGGCTACAACAGCGTCAAAAGCCGCCTTATTGTTAGTGTTTTTGTAGGTACGCAAACGTATGGAGTTAATTACTTTTATCCATTGTTCGGTATCGCCACCATAAAACATGTCTGCAGCTCCTTGGTCGCTAGGACCGGATGCTAACAACGCTTCGGCCTCGTCCAATAACGTGAGTGCCCCAGCATATACTACTTCTCCACTATCCAAGCTAGGAGCTGGAAATTCACCAGCGTTACCTGCCTGAGTAAACGCAGCTTCTCCAAGCATATCTACCAATTGCAAAAGTGAATGAGCATACATGGTCTTTCCCAACGCGATGTGGAACGAATAATCAACATCACTTTCAGCATCAATAGCCTCTAGCGCTTGTAGATTGGGTAAGATACCAACATCAACAAAGTCTCCTGGTATGTTTCCACCGGAACTATAGGTTCTTTCCCATACCCCATTTAAGGTAGCACCAGAAAGTCCATTAAAGTAATCCCTACCATTAAAATATTCGACACGGGTTAATTCCGCTTCAATATCACTAAAAGAAAATTGGTTTGATGAATAGGCCAATTGAATCGAATTCAATAATAAATTGGGATCCGATTGTGATGGTGACAGTTCATTAGGACTCACGGTCAAGTCCAGATTGGTCGTCTCGCAGGCCATAAATGTTAGGCCGGTAAGAAGCACCGCTGCTATTTGTTTAAAAATATTTTTCATAATCTTAATTCGTATTAATTTTTATTAGAATGACGCCTTTACAGTAAATCCATATCTTCTTGCACTAGGACCATTTATAAAATCAAATCCTTGACCATTACCAACACCAACACCTTGTACGTTGGGATCAAAATTAGCTCCATCGGGCATGTTGTAAGCATCGTACCAAAGGTTAAACCCTTGTACTGTGAACGTTAACTGTCCAAAAGGTGTTTTTTCCAAGAACTTTGTTGGAAGTGCATAGGATAAAGAAACTTCTTGTAAACGAAGAACAGACGCGTCATAAATCCGCGTTTCCGTTGGTCCGAACAAAAGGTTAGTGAAATAGTAAGTAGAGTTATTAATTTGTGTATTGTTGACACTACCATCCGCTTTCACACCCGGTAAGATATAGGTTCCAAGCCTGTCTGCAGTTTCTTCAATAAGACCTCTACCTAAAAGGGTAGCTACAGTACTGGACAGCATATCTCCGCCACTTGTATGGTTTACTTGAAAGTTGAGGCTTAAACTCTTATAACGTAGGGTGTTGATAAAGTTCATCGTATAATCTGCAACGGCATCACCTATTATTGGTGCCAAGCCATCTGCATCCTGTTCTGCTACTTGATAGTTACCCGCAGCGTTCACTAGGAAATTCCCATTGTCATCGCGCTGAATTGCCGTACCAACTATGGAACCTAACGACTCACCTTTTTGGGCTACGTTTGATCCTCTAAAAAGTCCACCGCCCACTGCAAGGGAACCAGCGTAGAAAATTTGATCTTGATCTTGTTCCGTTACAACAGGATTGTCTGCATAGAAATTCACCCTTGAATTCCAAGAGAAATTTTCGCTTCTAACCAAATCAATTCCAAAATCCGCTTCAAAACCTTCATTTTGAATTTCACCGACGTTACTTTGCGTAACGGTAAACCCAGTGGATGGCGCAAGAGGTTGTTGAACTATCAAATCGTTTGTGGTTTTCTTAAAATACGTGAAATCAAGTGATATCCTATTTTTCCACAACTTAGTTTCTACACCAAATTCGATTTCCTCTAATAGTTCTGGTTTCAAATCAGGATTGGCCCTAAAACCGGCTACTTGGTTTGTGGTAAGTAACCCACCGCCAATTGGATCGTTGAATATCTGCGTATTTTGCTCGGTAAAACCAACCGTTGGGTAAGCTTCGTTGGTATCAAAGTTTGCAGAAGTACCATAACTTGCTCTAACCTTTAAGAAATTCAACCCGTTTTCTGATTTAATTCCCCTAAAGGCATTGGTAGGCAAGAAAGATATACTAGCTCCAGGATAGGTAATATTGTTGTTGGCGCTTTGGAAATTAGATACCCAGTCTCTACGGGCGCTAACGTTTAGGAACAAATAATCATCGTAATCGAAAATCGCCGAACCTAATATACCCGCGATGTTCCTTTTTCTTGAAAATTGTATTGGTGTCTGATTTTCATAGTTGAAGTGTCTTTTTACACCAAAAACTATTTGACCTGTACTACCTACACCACTTCTATCAAAAAAGTCAGCACGTGTCGTAGCACCAGCGGTAAACGAAAACCCTAATTTTTCAGAAATATCATAATTTCCGTTTAGCGAGACAAAATGATCCCAAATACGATTATTGTTATCATAGGTTTGTAGGAATCCAAAAATAGCGCTGTTGAACTCAACACCTCCTTTGTTGGAACTATTGATGTTTCTCTCATTATAAAAATCTAGACCAGTTCTCCAATTTACGTTAAGATTGTCGTTGATTTCATAATCTGCAGATAAATTCCAATTGAACCTATTTGTGTCCTGGTTGTACACTACGTTCTTAGTCGTCCATCTAGGATTTATGATACTATTGTTTTGACGATAGTAAACACTACTTCCATCAACTGGGTTTTCAAATGGAAGTCCCATTAAGTCAACACTTCTAGGAGTAAAAAACACATTACCATAAACGGAAAGACCATCTGTACCATTACCTCTACTTGCGGCAACAGGAGGTGTGAAAACGTTTGATCTTGCATAGTTCATTGTTCCACGAATCGTGAATTTGTTGCTCAGTTTTGCAACACCACCTAATGAAATGTTAAGCCTATCAAAGGAATTGCCAGGTGTAAAACCTTCATCGTTTAAATAACCAATGTTGGCATTAAAAGAGGTGTTACCGTCATCCGATGACCCTGAAATATTGATATTCGTATTAAGCGTGTTACCTGGTCTAAAGAATTCTTCAAAAGAATCGTAAGGTTTCCAATCGTAGCGTGCGCCAGCAAATTCTGGAAAGGCTTGTGGTATACCGGTAGCGGGTGAAGCGGTTGAATAAGGGTGCGCTAACGTACGGTTAGCATCTATAGCGCTCTGCGCTCCCCAGCCAGCAGTACCAGCTTCTTCAAAACTCGGCCCCCAGTTACTGAAAAACCATCCAAAAGCTTGGTCAAAACCGTTACCAAAGTCGTCTTGAAAGTCTGGAGTGGAAGCAATTTCGTTTGCAAAATAGGACTGGGAAACTGTTATTTCGGTTTTCTTAGGACCGGTGGTAGAGGAACCCGCCTTGGTGGTAATCAAAATAACCCCGTTTCTACCTTGCGTACCATACAGCGTAGCTGCAGAAAGTCCTTTAAGAACTTCTATGTTCGCAATGTTGTTTGGATCTAAATCCAAGAAACGTGAGCCTCCTGTGTTTCCGCCTATAAAGCTTCCTTGTTGGTTGGTGTCATTACTAAATGGAACACCATCTACGATAAACAAGGCCTGGTTGTTTCCGCTAAAGGAGTTCAAGCCCCTAATAACAACATTGGTTGCAGAACCTGCAGCACCACCGGCGGCTGTAATGTTTACCCCTGCTGCTTTACCAGCAAGTATTCTGGCAACATCACCCTCGGCTCTGTCCTCCAATTGTTCGGAACCGACCGAAGTAACGGCATAACCAAGCGCTTTTTTCTCCCGCTTGATACCTTGTGCCGTAACAACAACCTCTTCCAAGGCTTGGGCATCTTCAGACATTTGAACATTTACAGTGTTACCTGCACCTACTGCTTGCCTAACATTCTTTTGACCTATATAAGTAAAAAGAAGTGTTTGCCCTGTTGCTGCCGTAATGGTGTAATTTCCATCAAAGTCAGTTTGAGTTCCATTGGTTGTTCCTTCCACAACTATGTTAACCCCGGGCAAGGGAAGCCCATCTTGATCGGTAACCGTCCCGGTAACCGATTTGTCCTGTGCAAAGGTAATCTGCACAACTAACGCCAAAAATAGCGTTAAGAATCCATTTAATTTTGTTCTCATTTTTAATGTTATTTGAATTAGCTAATCGCAAAAGTCATAATAATGTGTTAATAAACCAAACTAATTTTAATAAAGTTTTAAGTTAAAGTTTCATAATGTGAAGTTACAGATGAAACAGGTATGGGATTATATGATTACTAATATAACAGTTGGTTTTTTGTCAATTTCTTAAAAATGCACTGTTTTGGTGGGATGATGTGATGTTGTTTTTGTGAAGTAGGTATCGCTATATCGTTCAAATCTTGTGTTAAGGTTTTGGGTGCCGCTTTGTGTTAAAATTTATGGATTTGTGCCATTTTGAAAAAAACTTCAAAAATAAATGGAAGAGGGTTTGAAGTTTTAGTAATTAGTATTACATTTGCCGACCCTTAAACAAAGGGTAAATTTCACATATTTATAGCGTATGCCAACAATATCACAATTAGTACGAACAGGAAGAGCCACAATTACTAAGAAGAGTAAATCGGCTGCTTTGGATTCGTGTCCTCAAAGA
>Ga0075117_1002665_pt1 | contig 10118 bp, 15 predicted proteins | sample AntAceMetag02UKJ_FD_69789 | JGI IMG/M metagenome (GOLD analysis project Ga0075117, IMG submission 69789) | Saline lake microbial communities from Ace Lake, Antarctica - Antarctic Ace Lake Metagenome 02UKJ | ecosystem: Environmental > Aquatic > Non-marine Saline and Alkaline > Saline | place... | reverse complement strand
AAATTCACGCTCTGGACAGACGGTGCTGGGCAAAGTTGCCAAAGTGAATCGTAAGTATATTCATGTACAGGAGTCTAATGTGTATAACAGCAACATGACCAGGGCAGGATTGTGGCGCGTACCAGCAAACATGCTGTCTATTGCATAAACTGCTAGACAATAAATCATAAATTTCGTATAATATACTTTTAGCAACACAAAAGGAAAAACAATGTCCGTTTCAGAACATCGCACAGTTACCGCCACTCAGGCTCGTCGGTTGATTACAAAATGTTTTGACAAACAACGTCCTGTCTTTTTGTGGGGGCCTCCCGGCATTGGCAAGAGTGAAGTCGTTGAGAGCATCGCAAAAGAACAAAATGGTCTGATGATTGACCTCCGCTTGGCACAAATGGAACCCACTGATTTGCGTGGCATTCCGTATTACAACAGAGACAACGGGTTAATGGATTGGGCACCGCCTATTGACTTGCCCGATGAAGAAACTGCTAGTAAGTATCCAGTTGTGGTATTGTTCTTAGATGAGATGAACTCGGCGGCTCCCAGTATTCAGGCAGCGGCTTATCAGCTGATTCTCAATCGCCGTATTGGCAAATACATATTGCCGAAGAACGTTGTGTTGATTGCGGCTGGCAATCGCGAAAGCGACAAAGGTGTTACTTACCGTATGCCTGCTCCGCTGGCCAATCGCTTCCTACACTTGGAAATGCGAGTTGATCACTCTTCGTGGGAATTCTGGGCTACTGCTAATCGTGTGCACAAGGACGTTGTTGGTTATATTGGCTTTGCTAAACAAGACTTGTACGACTTTGATCCACGTAGTTCAAGTCGCTCGTTTGCTACGCCGCGTTCATGGACATTTGTCAGTGAAATCTTGGCAGACGAAGATACAAACGAAACAGACTTGACTGACTTGGTAGCGGGTGCAGTTGGCGAAGGTGTTGCTGTTAAGTTTATGGCTCACCGTAAAATTGCTGGACAATTGCCTAAGCCAGAAGAAGTGCTGTCAGGCAAAGAAAAAGAACTCAAAGTCAAAGAAATCAGTGCCATGTACTCGTTGACTGTTAGCCTTTGCTACGAGTTACAAGATGCATTGACTAAAATTGATAATAAACCCAATGCAGAATGGCACAGCATGGCGGATAACTTCTTCCGTTACATGATGGATAACTTTACTACCGAGTTGACTGTGATGGGTGCTCGTACTGCATTGATTAATTACAATCTTCCATTCATTCCAGGCAAGTTGAAGAACTTTGATGAGTTCCACAAGCGGTTTGGCAAGTACATTGTGGCAGGCAACAGCGGACGTTAACAGTTCGGGGCAGTGGCGCTTTTTCCTCCTTTCGGCCACATAAGTCCTCAACTTAAAAGTAATACTCAAGTATTACTCGACAATAAATGACGTTTCTGCTATAATATATACATGAACAAGAAGATGAATATGTCTACAAAAGATACCAGCGTTAACACTCGTCAGGATGGCGGGCAGTTAACTAAAGAACTGAACCCTGCACTAGATGCCGCAGTTCGCGATAAACTTACTACTGCACGAATTGGTTTGTTACTTCGTGCTCCGTTCTTTGGTAACTTGGCTACTCGGTTGCAATTGGTCAATGCTGATGAATGGTTACCCACTGCTGCCACAGATGGCCGTAAGTTCTATTACAATACCGAATTTGTAAACAAACTCAAACCCAAAGAACTTGAATTCTTGTTCGGGCACGAAGTGCTACACAATGTATATGATCATATGACACGAGCTGGTAAAGAACGTGATCCCAGATTGTTTAACTGTGCCGCAGACTTTTGTGTCAATGCAGATTTGATTGACCAACGTATTGGAGAGAAGATCACTCCTTGTTTGTACGATGTAAAGTACAAAGGCCGGTCGGCTGAAGAAGTCTACGATGATCTGTACGAAAATGCCGAAAAGTATTCGTTAGAAGACCTAATGGAACAGATGTTGGACGATCACTTGGATGACCAAGATGGAGAAGGCGACAGTGAGTCTGACGGCAACGGCAATAAAAAATCCGGGCGACCCAAGCTGAGTTCGGAAGAACGTCAACAGATCAAAGATGAAGTTCGTGAGGCTGTGCTACAGGCTGCTCAGGCCACAGGCGCAGACAACTTGCCCGCAGGTGTTAAACGTCTGATTAAAGACTTGACTCAGCCTGTAGTTAACTGGCGCGAACTGTTACAGCAACAAATCCAAAGCACAATTAAAGATGACTACACTTGGATGCGTATGAATCGTCGTGGCTGGAGCATGGACGCAATTTTGCCTGGTATGAAACCAGGCAACCAAATTGATGTCTGCATTGCGATTGATACGTCGGGCTCCATTGGCCACGATGACATTCGCGACTTTATGAGCGAAATCAAAGGCATTATGGAAGCGTATGACGAGTACAAATTACAAGTGTGGAGTTTCGACACAGATGTGCACAATCATCAAACGTTTACCAGCGATAACATGGAAGATATTACCAGTTACGAACCCAAAGGCGGCGGTGGAACTGAGTTTGATGTCAACTGGACCTACATGAAGGAAAACGATATTGACCCTAAAAAGTTTATCATGTTCACTGATGGGTATCCGTGGGGCAGTTGGGGAGATCCAGATTACTGCGATACTGTATTTGTTATCAAAGGTAACGAACAGGCACAACCTCCATTTGGTGTTTGGGCAATCTACGAAGAAGCAAAACGGTCGTCTGCTGTGTGAAACTCTATACACTGGATAAACACCCTAGACGTAGATGCACACTGGTTGTTAATATTGACGACGTCGATATTTTTAATAATTTCGAACCCCGCGGTATTGTTGGTAAGCAACCAGACTACTTTGAAGAGTTACTGAAAGGCATGACTAACTGGTGTGCAGTTAACGAATGTGGTGTTAGAACTAGTTGGCACATGTTTCAGTTTAAAACTCTTAAAGAAATGAATATGTTCGTACTACGATGGGCGTAAATATTATTAATAAGGAATTTCAGTGAGCACTGAAGAAACAAAATGAAAATTGGACTTAGTTATAGCCGTTGCGTTAGAGATATTGTGGATGGCAAAGTAGACATAAATGATGTGCTGGTAATTATTGCTCGCACAGATTTTGATCCGCGCAACGACGAGCAGTGGCTTGGTATTTGGGAAGGATATGGCGGTGGGCGAACATTTGGTAGTCCGTACAGCGATCCCGAATGGATAGATTACTCTGATGATGACGAAGACAAGTTTCGTGACGTTACTTTAGAATTATACAACTCAGGCAAACTGCACCAACCGCGACAGTACGGTGGTCGTGCTACCCGCTTGCCCCACTACTGGTTGGACTGTGTGCTTCCGGATGAAGCGATTGAAAAAACCGCCGCAGTAAAAGAAGCATGGGAACACTATAAACTTCTGGCAAAATTAACAGCATGATGATTTATGATTACACTTGGAGCGACTTTGTTGGTAATATTGGTGTTGTTATATTACTCACTACCTATTACCTAAACGTGGCAGGTAAGATAAACAGCAAAGGTTGGCAGTACAATCTTGCTAATTTAATTGTTGCAGTACTGCTGGGAATCAATTTATACTATAAACCCAACATCAGTAGTATAATTATCGAAATAGTTTGGTTCATTATTGCCTCATACGGGCTGTTTAACTACTGGCGGACAAATGTTAAAATACGGTGAAGTGAATCTGCTTAATGTATCAGGATTACGAAATATCGATCATTGCCCTCCGCACTTTGAACGTGTCGATTTCGACATCCGGACATCACAAAAGAAAATTTCTGACTGGATTTACGAAAATTTAGAAGGCAGATTTTGGTTGGGAGACATTTATCAGAAATCTGGCGGTGGGTCAACAGCGCTCCGCAAGTGTGCGTCGTTTGAAAAGCACAGTGAAGCAAGTTATTTCAGCTTAATGTTAGACACTATAAATAAATCAGATTGGTGAAAACACCGAAAGTCAATTAGTATGCATTATCATAAATTCAATACATATAGCCAATTAAGGACGATTGTTTTGGGTAGTTACTTCCGAGCAGAATATTTTGACTTTATTGATGACGTTGAAATTCGAAATGCATTAATGAAGATTGCAACAGAAATTAATGAAGACCTCGATTATTATCAACAAGTCTTGGAAAATCATAAAGTAAAAGTTTTAAGACCAACGCTACCGTCTAAAAAAGTTTTTATTGACAACTGGAACGCAACAGGCAGGTTCTTGAGTCCACCATTGCAACCCAGAAATAATCACAGCGTTGTGGGCAATACCTTATATCAATTGACCACGTCTGACGACATTGACTATATAAATGCTGTACTACCGGGCGAGATCGTCGATTTGAGTATCTCCAACCAACAAGTGTTTTATAAAGGTTGCCAAGATAACATCAACTGTTATAATCCAACCGAGGATGTTTGGTACGCTAGAGAAAAATATCAAGAACTTGCTGGATCAGATTGGCCCGACTTTTACGACTATGTAAAAGGTGCCCGAAGTAGCGTGCCTTCTATAGAAAATGAGATAGAATCGTTTAACGATACATTGCGTTACGAAACTAAAGAATTCACCGAGTTAGCAGGGCCGAACTTATTTCCAGTTGACAACAAATTATATATTGACTGTAAAGAATATTTAGAATACGGAGAATGGGTGCGTCGAAATGTCAAATTTGATGGCGAACTCGTTGTTATGAATAGTAAAGCAACTCACACTGATGGATGTTTTGTAGTGCTGGGAAATAATGTAATTATTGGTATGGTTCCTGGGATTGATTATGAGAAATTATTTCCAGGATATCGCGTAGTTCGCGCATCGGATAGCTATCAAGAAGCCGCAGTTAAAAGAAAAGACATAGGCGGATTTATTAAAAAAAGATGGTGGATTCCCGGCGAAAAGGACAATGCTAAACTAGTTAACTATGTCGATGTTTACATGCAAAATTATATCGGAAATGCATACGAAACTTCATTTGACCTTAACGTATTGACAATTAATGCCGACACAATTTGTATGATTGTATGTGACCCCGATGTAGTTAGTCAACTTAACGATTTCGGAATTAACGTTATCGAAATTCCATGGAGGCATAGATTCTTCGTAGATTGTGGAATACATTGTCTGACATTAGATTTACACAGAGAAGATTAAAATGAAATTACACGAAACCAAATTTTGGAATGAATACCACCAATTTGACAAAATAGTAAATGACTCGTCTATGCGGTGTACTGTTGATGCATATGTCTATTATAAGATTTTTAACAAATATCGATATAAAAATATTTTAGAAATAGGTTTTTATCAAGGACAAACTGCTGGATTGATTGCAGAAATTACTGATCAAGATGCGGTGATTACCTGCTTAGATCCTGCCCCTAAATGCGAATTGCTAGATTTAATTTACCCAGACTTTAAGTCTGGCAAAATACAACTGCACCAAATTACAAGTCAGAGTTTTGATTTTGGAAATTATGATATTATCATAATAGACGGCAATAAAAATTATGATTTTGTTAGTCTAGATATGCAGAATAGTTTAAAAAGCATCGACCGCAAAGGTATGATCCTGGTCAATGAATATCAAAAAAGTAGTGTGCAAAAAGCAATATACAAGCATCTGTTACGAAACGGTATGGTGCCATTCTTGCAAACAGACCAAACGTTATTCTTTCATTATCCCGACGTTGATCGTAGTGAATTCCTCGACAATGAGTTAGTCGATCCTGGATTTAATTTTATAAGTTTTGAAAATAACGATGTCATGGGCCATTGTGTATTGTTTGCTACTACTTTGCCTATTTTTTCAAATAGGATGGACTTCTATAACTTGGCTCTAAAGGAGTTTGACGTTTAACTGATAGAATAAAAATATTTCTCCGGCTACAATGTAAGTTAAATATTCGTACATTACCGGAGATTATTTGTGGCAGAAGAAAACAAAGCAGAAGTTGCGCCTTTGCAAAGTCAAGATTTGATTGTGGTATTAGAAGCATTGCAATTAGCATCTAGTAGAGCAGCATTTAAAATAGAAGAATTCAAAACCATCGGAGAAACGTACACAAGATTGTATACTTTTCTCTTAGCAAGTGGCGTGATTAAGCCACAACAACCAGCATCACAATCCGAAGATGGTGCTAATCAACAAGGAAATTAATATGTTAAAACATGTAGGAAAGCACAGTACCAGACAGTGCGTTATTTTATTTCGCAAAGTACCAGGCGAAGATCATATGGCATTAGTCATTTACCCAGACAGTATGCCAAATCATATTCACGACGACGTTATGAAAGCATTAGAGTCGGATTCGGGACAACAGGCTAAAGAATTTAGCGATTACCTATTCCGCTATACATTACAAGATGGTAGCAATGCATTGCAAACTTTACATGCAGAAAACATGATTAAAAAAGTTCCAACTAATCAAATTATTGTCACCCCTAACGCTAAATCCACTGTGCGGTTAGATGAACTAAACAGCATCTTAGACAAAATGGCGATGGGTGAAGAAGCAATTAACGAACTGGCCAACTTAGATGCGAATCGCGGCATGCGAACTGGCAATCGTCCAGAAGGCAGAGAAGTCGGTGTGCCTGGTCCAAGTCGATCACAGGCTGCTCAGGTTGATTCTAGTATAAGTATTAATGATGTTCTGTCAGACGAACAGTTAGCAACACAACGCAGAGCGCAAGCAGTGAAAATGCAGTCAGAGGCAGAAGCAATGTTAGCAGAATCTAAGCGTTTAGTAAAAGAAGCACAACAACTAGAAAAGACTACAAATGGCACAAGGAAGAAAACCAAAGCCTAAGAAGCTAACGCTGAATATCAAAACTACATGGCGGAATATTCTTAAAGAAGTCGAAAAACAAGAAGTTCCAGTGCATGTATTAGAAAGTTTAACAGTTCATCTTAAAGACGGCACATTAGTAACGATAGATATCAAAGGGATTTTAGCAGAAGGAGCCGATCCCGACGAAGTAGAATCTCATGTTAATAAAAAATTAGAAGAATTGGATGCATATATTGACAACGTTGACTTTTTTGTTGACCTCGATGTAGTGCAAGCCGCCATACAACCTGAAACAGATAGAGTACTGGCAAATTTATGATAAAGGCAATTTTTGCCGTCGACGTATGGGGTGGCATGGGCCTCAGAGGCTCATTGCCATGGCCCCATCACAAAGAAGATTTTAAACATTTTAAAGAACAGACCACAGGTGATATTGTTGTAATGGGCAGACGAACTTGGGATGATCCCAAGATGCCAAAACCATTGCCCGATCGCATCTGTTATGTTGCCACACATCGTCCCGTAGAAAAAGCAATTCGTATACAGGGCGACATGACAGAAGAAATTAAAAAACTTAAAAGATATTATCCCGATAAAACAATTTGGATCATCGGTGGGCCGACCCTAATATTATCTTGCAAACATCTAATAGATGAAATTCACGTAACCCATTTCAAAGGGCAGTACCCCAACGACGTTAAAATGGATATGAGAAAATTAATGTCTACGTTCAGATTAACTAGTGCATGGCCCAGTGAAGATAAAAAATGCACATGGACTACATATAAAAATGTTGACATTTTCCGAGACATGCATGTATAATAGCACATGGAACAAGAATACTTAACCGCATTAAAATCAGTACTGGATAACGGCACAGCAAAAGGAGATAGAACAGGAACTGGTACCATTAGTTATTTTGGCATGCAGCAACGTTATGATCTAAGCAAGGGATTCCCTGCTGTGACTACAAAAAAACTAGCATGGCGAGCCTGTGTTGGAGAACTGTTATGGTTCATCGAAGGATCAGGTGATGAGCGCAGGCTTGCTGAACTGACGCACGGTACACGGGAAGGTGTTGTTACGATATGGACACCTAATGCACTTGCTCCGTACTGGAAACCCAAAGCACAGTTCAACGGAGACCTTGGCAGGGTATACGGCGTACAGTGGAGAAACTGGCGCACCCCAATTGAACATAAGTCGATTCGATTTAAAGATGACCTTGGTAATACATACAACCGCGGCGGGTTGCTACACGTTAAAGAAACAGACCAGCTGTTAAACTTAATTAACGGAATTAAAACAGATCCCAACGGACGTCGACATATTCTAAATGCTTGGAATCCTGGAGAGTTAGACAACATGGCACTGCCTCCTTGTCATATTATGTCACAATTTTATGTCAACAACGGCAAGCTAAGTTGCCAAATGTACCAGCGCAGTTGTGACATGTTTCTCGGCGTGCCGTTTAATATTGCAAGTTATTCACTGCTAACAGCAATGATTGCCCAAGTGTGCGATTTAGCTGTTGGAGAGTTTATTCATGTGCTAGGTGATGCACACATATATCAAAATCATGTAGAGCAGGTAAAAGAACAACTTCAACGCGAGCCTTTCCCTGCGCCGCAATTGCGCCTTAACCCCGATGTTAAAGACATCACAAAATTCACCATGCAAGATATTGAATTAATCAACTACCAGAGCCATGCGGCTATCAAAGCGGACATGGCAGTATGACATTTCTAGTAACTGATAACTGTATCAAATGTAAGTACACTGATTGCGTGGAAGTGTGCCCAGTTGATTGTTTTCATGAAGGACCTAACTTTTTAGTAATTAATCCAGACGAATGCATTGACTGTGCAGTATGTGTACCTGAATGCCCAGTAGGTGCAATCTTCGACGAAGGTGATGTGGAAGATCGAGTAATTTGGTTCGATCTTAACCAACGTTTGAGCAGCAAGTGGCCAAATATCACTAAGAAGAAACCCCCGCTCGATGATGCAGCCGACTGGGACGGTAAGCCAGACAAAATTAACTTACTGGAAGAATGAAAGTCAGAATCCATCAGCATGTAAATGAGTCTGGACAACTAGTTGAAAGACTCAGCAGAATAATATCTGTGCATGAATTCACCGTAGCGGCATGGGGCGATGGTGACCATGGGATTCTCGCTGCGGAGCCGTTGTCCGAATGGGAACACAGTGATGCTGGACAATGGGTAATGGAGCATGCTGTGGTAAAACCAGTGTTTAACAGTTTGTTGGATCATTCAAGTTACCAACACAGATATATTGTTTGTGCTGAACTGTACGAACAGGATATTACTTTTTATCAACTAAAGTGGGGAAAATAATGAAAATCCTAGTTACAGGTGCGTCCGGATTTATTGGACATAATGTTATTCAATTCTTAGAATCCGCAAACCACATGTGTTTTGGAGTTGATAATTTTACCAACTATGGGTTTATTCCTGAGAAAGAATTGGAGTATCTGAAACGTGAGCGTAAACGGAAGATGCGTTCTCTTGTGCACCATGTAGATATTAGGAATCAAAAAGTAATAAATGAAATGATGTCGTCATTTCATCCTACAACTGTGGTACATTTAGCAAGTTTTCCTAGACAAAAAGTTGTACTAAACAATCCCATTGTTGGTAGCGATGTGATGATGACAGGATTAGTCACGCTGTTGGAAGAATGTGTACGCAATCGAGTTGAGAAATTTGTTTATGTAAGCAGTAGCATGGTCTATGGCGATTTTGACCAAGACTTTGTGACAGAAGATGCGGTATGTCGCCCACACGGACAGTACGGTATTTTTAAATATGCTGGCGAAAAACTGGTAGAAGACTATGCACGCCGAACAGGAATGAAATGCACTATCATTCGCCCAAGTGCAGTATATGGCGAATGTGATGTAGACGACAGAGTTGTTAGTAAATTCATGTTGGCCGCTATGCGTGGAGAGACTCTGCAAGTTCGTGGTGCCAGCGAAGTATTAGACTTTACACATGTAACTGACACTGCCAAAGGCATTGCACTGGCCGCCATGGATTCAAATGCCGATGGCAAAATATTTAATATCACACGAAGCAGTAGTCATGTGCTGTCACTACAAGGAGCTGCCGAATTGATCATTGATATTGTGGGCAGAGGTGATTACGAAATTTTGGATAGAGATTTAAATTTCCCCAAGCGTGGAAGATTAAGCATTTCCCACGCACAATCGGAACTAGGATACGCTCCCAGTATCGATGTTGACAAAGGTCTGGAACTTTACTATAATTGGTTTAAAGAGAGTACATATTGG
>Ga0075117_1002663_pt1 | contig 10126 bp, 7 predicted proteins | sample AntAceMetag02UKJ_FD_69789 | JGI IMG/M metagenome (GOLD analysis project Ga0075117, IMG submission 69789) | Saline lake microbial communities from Ace Lake, Antarctica - Antarctic Ace Lake Metagenome 02UKJ | ecosystem: Environmental > Aquatic > Non-marine Saline and Alkaline > Saline | place... | reverse complement strand
TTGCCGTTCAGGCTAGCGGTGTCGCTTTAGCGATCGGAAACCGCTCTGACGGGCTCTTTTCACAAACAACGTTGGCCGTGGTGTGGACCTTCCAGACCGGTTTCCGATGGCTGCGCCACACAAGCAGGCTGCGCCAGCATCTGCCACCCGCCGAGAAGGATCGCGGAACCAAAACACCTCTGTCAACGCGAAATTTTTAACAACCCAAGCGAATACTCGAGCCGTTCGCATGCCGACAGAAGTCAAAACCGATATTCGATGCCGTTCACCCAGGCAATGATCTTCACACCACCCACGCTTTGGTAATCGTGGCCGGTGACGAGGCCCCAGCCGTTGTGAGTCGCACCAATTGTGTTGCGGAAATGGAAAATGGACGAATCGCCGATGCGGCCCCAATCGATGGTGCTGGATAACACAACAGGATCTTTCGGAAACCACTCAACGCCATAGGTTGGATTGAAGCCGGCGTCGGTGCCGAATTCATCAGCCATCCAGTTGACTGCCAGCATTGGCATCGTAGGGATAGTCGGGGAAGTAGCCGCGTGCGCCGTCGTCATTCAATGCAGCGCGGGGCACGACAAACGGGGTTGAGGCGGCAGCCACCACGACGGCACCCCGAGCTTCGCCCACAAACTGTTCTAGGCTGTCGTCATCGTCGCATGAAAAACGATGTCCGCCCCGAGAAGGTCGTTTCTTTGATGCTGGGAACCGACTGAAACTACGCTACTGCGAGGTGCCTTGGTGGGTTCTCGCACTTGATCGCGAATCTCACTCAGCGTCTGCGCAGAGGCGGATGCTGGCACTGCGGCGACGGTGATGAGTGGTATGAGCAACAGTGCAGGCAGACGATGCATGCGAATTCCCTCGAATGCAAATAGAGATCCGACCGCTGGATATTAAATGCCACGGCGAAACGCTGCGACCCCGATTCGAGTAGGGTTTTGGGGGTCGGTGTCTGAAGAACGGTAAAGGATCAGATACAATTCGCTGCCGGTTGTTGATCATTCCGTGGACGATTAGACTCCCCGTTCGAAAGTCCAATCTATGCTCGCACGTTGCGGGCAGCTTTGCAGAGCGACCACGGAGCGTTTCCGAACGTCAGCTCGCATTGGTCGCGGGCCTCCCGCTGAGACTTCGCGGAAAGTTGTTCATGCCCCACACTTTTGTCAAAGATCTGTCCGACGGTGATAACGTCAATGAAATTTTTCTGCTGGCCGACAAGCAACTCCGCGCGAACCGCAACGCAGACATGTATCTGCTGGCAACGCTGCGCGACAAATCCGGCGTCGTCAACGGCTTGATGTGGAACGTTGTCGAATCCAAGATGCAGCACATTTCCAGCGGCGACATGGTGCATGTCAAAGGCAAAGTGCAGTTGTATCAAGGCGGGTTGCAGATGATCATCAATTTCATCGACGCTGCCCCGGAATCCAGCTACAACGCCGAAGACTATCAGATCGAACCCCAAGCGAACGTCGCTGTGTTGTTGGAACGACTGCACGAATTGATGGCGTCCATCAAGGCTCCCAAACTGTTGGCACTCGCCACGTGTTTTATGGAAGACAAAAACCTAGTGGACGACCTATGCGCCGCACCAGCGGGCGTCAAAGCACACCACGCCTATCATGGCGGGCTCGTTGAACATGTTGTCAGCATGTGCGAAGTGGCCGAACGACTGTGTGATCACTACCCCAAGCTGAACCGCGACCTGCTGCTGCTGGGTGTGCTGCTGCACGACTTGGGAAAAATCCGCGAACTGTCTTGGGACCCCACACTGGCCTACACCGACGAAGGCCAACTGCTGGGTCACATGAATATCGCGATCGAAATTCTGAACGAAAAATTGATGCTGGTCCGCGGTGAACTAGGCGGAGAACCGCTGGATGAAGAAGACATCCTACGACTCAAGCACATGATTCTCAGCCATCACGGCACGCTAGAATTCGGCAGCCCGCGATTGCCGATGACACCCGAAGCAATCGTGCTGCATTACATCGACAACATCGACGCCAAGTTGCACGAATTCACGCGCTCGATCGAAGACGACATGAACAAGGATTCCGCTTGGACCCCCTACAGCCCACGGATCGAACGCAAGCTGTTCAAAGGTTACAGCACAGACTCGTAGACCAAATCTACGGGAAACTCAGGCTGACAGTCCGCCGCAATCAAAACCAATGATCGTTCGCTTTCGCCTGCCGGTATTCTGATGTTTGGCTGTAATCTGGCCCGCATGCGTTCAATTTCCCACGCCCTGCCCTACGCCTTTTTGCTGCAGCAGGTATCGACTCAGTATGGTCAAATTCTCACTAAAGCGTTCGCTGGAAATGTACTGCGCACCAACCGCCATTTTTGCTTGGCCGACCAGTCGTGCGCCATCGTAGGTGCTCACCCAGCGGCCATGTTCGTCCAGAGCTGACGCGATGTCTCGAACTTCGTCGTCCGTGATTTTGACCGGCTGTGCGATCGTTCCGGTTTTCGCACGCGAATATTGGTCTCGCAATTCGTTGAGCCGCGCTGTCGTCTTCCAGCCGTAGTGTGAAGGCAGGTTGGAATCGTCGTGAGTCAACCGATAATTCTTGCCGCTGCGCTCCATATACAGCGGTTTGTTGGTCTGTAATTCGTAGTAGCGTGCCAGCTGGCCGTCGGCTAACAATGATCGCTGCAGATACATGACGGCGGCTGGAATCGGTTCCAGATACTTTTCGTCCCCGGTGGCCGCTGCGATCTTGATCAGCGTTTGAATCACTTCCTGCGATTCATCACCGGACACGGCAGGAGGCTCAAACTTGCGAGCCCAAATGGGCTGCATGTCGTCGTTGTATTGTTGAGCCCAACCGGGCTGAGGTTCCGGCATCTGCGCGATGATTAAAAAGTCACCCAACTTCTTTAGTGCTTGCAGATAACGATCGTCTGCATACGTCTGACGAGCTTCCAGCAACGTGTCGGTGACATATCCGGTGACGTTGTCGTTCAGCGTATACATGTCCCAATAGTTTTTGATGCGGCCTTCGGTTCGCCAATCGTAATCGGGATAAGACGCCTTCACGACTTTCTGTTGGCGGTTCACTAGTTCCGCATCCCAAACCTGCGGAAACGCACCATTTGCGAACTGGGCGGTCAGCAACGACTGCAACGCGAACGCAGCCGCCTCGTGAATGCGTTGGTCCTGAAACTTCAACTCACGATCCACTTGAATCAAAAACCGAATGGCTGATTGAGTCTGACCATCATCCAGCGAAGACGTATTTCTGCCGCGACCTTTGCCATTGCGATACAGCGCGACGCGCTGACCACGGGAATCGAAATCAATACAGTTGGTCCAGCCGCCAGATTGCATCTGACCATAGACCAAGGCTTCCGCCGCAGCCGTGGCCGCCTTCAAATACAACGCATCGCCCGTGGCTCGATACGCTGTGAGATACGCCAGACCAACAGTGGGAGTCCCCGGCGGCTGAACCCAAATCTGATCCTGCGACGCCACCCCTTCACCCCACCGCTGCTGCAAATCCAGTGAATAAAAATAAACGTAGCCACCGTGTGATGCCACATCTTCCACATAGAATCGCCCGGCTTTCCGCATCGCTGCGGCCACGTCTTGTTCGAGCACCGCATCGGCAGCGTTGGTGGCCGGGAAATACCAACCCATCAGCAGAACACACACCGCCGGAAGAAGTCTGGATCGAAACAGTGGTAGCATATGTCCGTCGCCTGAAAGCATGGCAGAGGTTATTTTTCCAACCCAGAGCATACGCTGGCAGAACCTGATCGGCTATACAGATTGATCTGATGAGATCAGTACGGGGATGGCTGCAGACAAAGTTGGCTGTACAGACGTGATCGGAGCGAAAACTATAGTCTCCGGAGTCGTTCCGGGAGACTAATTGTCCGCTCCGGGTGCTTAGGATTTCACTCGGGAAAGATCCGTCGGGCTAACCGCCGAGAACGGTTCAAATCGGATCTCACCGCAGAATGTCCAACAATTCCGTTTCTATTTGCTGCCACGGCTTGTCGAGATCAACACTTCGAACCTGAGCATCATGCCCAAGAAGCTGAAACCGGTAATCGCAGTTGTGGTCCACTGCTGGATAAAGCAGGATCCCATCGACTTGCTCCCACCCCGGCTGTTTCGCTTTATTTTGCAGGTAGGCGTTCAATTGATACAGGTGCGAGGAGTGAAACCTATACTTGTCTTTGCGAGCCACCAACGCTTCTTTGTAAAACTTGCAGTCGAGAATTGTCTTTCGATCCGGTGCCTCAAGCGTGACGTCTGTCAACATTGTGGGAAGCACACCCAAAACAATGTCGTCCGACGTTGCATCGTTCCGATGAATCCGCTCCGCATAAGCCTTTGTCTTCTTCAGGTGCGCTCGCGCAAAGTTCAAAACGAACTTCTCAAACAACTGAGGCATCCTTGTTTCGTCGGTCAGGATATCTCTGAATCGACTGTGCCCTTCGCTTTCGTCCGGCAAGAAAGATTCGTGGAGTAGACGGCAGATATGAAGCAACAATCGATAATGCTTGTTGTTGCGGTGTAGTTGCACTTGATTGAACATCCGCGAACTTAACGCCGTTGGCGTAATGCCTTCCAGCAATCTCTGAGCATGCGCAACATCGGGGCGAACCTTTTTGTCGATAACTTGACCACTAAGAAGTCGATCTACGGTCGTCCTGAGAATTCGATTTGGAAGGGTATTCGTCGCAAGCTCGTCGAACTCGCAGATCATCGTGCCGGAACGATGTGTGAGCCGTCGGTAACTGTCGGCCAACAGAATTCTGCCTCGTAAACGCGGCGACTGCTCTGTGTGTTCGGCATAGTTTTTGTCTAGGCCGCGTACAGCAAGTCGCCGCACGCCGCGACAAAGTACCGACGTCAGCAGGTCATGAATATTGTCAAAATCCTCTGCAGCCTGATTGTTCTCGTCCCCGGGAACGTATTGATCCCAGGCATAGGCGAGCAAGTAATACAGGTTTGCGATGGGGATCGAAGGCTTGCTGCTATCCATAACTAACCTCGAACCATTTCCAACGCCGTGTTTCTCCGCTTCTCGTCATCGCCCCAGTATTCTTCGATGAGCGGAACGATTTCGTACTCCACAATGTCGTGCAGCCACTGTGATTCGTTACTGACGGACTCCGACGGCACAAAGAAGCTATGGCCAATACAAAATCCCCGCCCAAGATTGTGCACGTCCTGCAGGATAAACTCGTTCAGCTCATCCATTCGACGTAGAATCTGTGCAACAAGGTCGGCCGACACACCCATTCCAGCAAGGCAAGCTTCAAATTCAGGCGATGCAAAACCGGGGTCGAGTTCCACAAAGGCAAACCGCCGTCGTAACGCGAAATCAACCAACGATAAGGAACGATCGGCAGTGTTCATCGTACCGAGCAGATACACATTGGGTGGCACATAAAATGGTCCGTCTTCTTTGGTCGAATAGCTCAACTGAATTGCGAAACCTGGGCTTCGCTTATCAGCCTCAATCAACATCATCAATTCGCCGAATACTTTTGACAGGTTGCCGCGGTTGATCTCATCGATAATGAAGACAAACGCGTGTTCAGGGTGGAGCACTGCCCGGCGACAAAAGTCGTAGAACGTACCATCCTTCAACGTAAATCCGCCTTTGCCGTCAGGGCGATACCCTTGGATGAAATCTTCATACGTTGTCGATTGATGGAATTGCATCATCGGTGCACGGCTCGGGGCTTTTTCACCCATCAGCAGGTACGCGATCCGCCGGGCCACGAAGGTCTTCCCTGTTCCGGGAGCTCCCTGAAGAATCACGTTTCGCTTTCTCTTGAGGAGTCCGACAATTCGGTCCAGCTTTTCACCGGACATGAACAGGTCGTTCAGTGCATCCTCACGCGTGAATTTTGGCAAACGTTCCGTGACGTTGTCGCGTTCCACCAATGACATCAGGACTTTGAATTCATCAGTGGTAAGTGGAAACAGCGAACCCTGAGGCTGAATCAGTGGTACGCACAGAGACAATCCTGCCTCTGCCTTCATTTCTTCCAAAGGCACTCGTCGCTCAAACTGAGCTTCCAGACGAAAACGCAACTCCTTTGCATCCGTCTCCGACAGTCCCGCCGTCACTGTGGCCATACCCCATAGGTAACGCTGCGGAGACGTCACATAGACCAGGATCGAATCACCGGACTTGGCATTCTTGAATGCCTGTGGAATCCGTCGCAATGCGCCTTGCGCATTGTATGGCGTATAGAATTCTTCATGCCCAATCGGAAACTTCGCAGGATCCCACTGAGATGGATTGGCATTCAGCCACCATGACCGTTGAACGCCATCTTGGTCGCTTACATCTGGTGATTCTTCCAAGCCTGGGATATTACTGTAGACATTGGAAATAGCATCCAAAAATTCCGGCTTGTCACTCATCGGTGTCAGCGTCTTCATGGCCAGCATGCTGTTATACGAATCTGGCACCGGCACCTCGTCGCTGCATTTCCAGTCCACATTGCGAACATGAGGATGCGCAGTGCGACTTGGGTCATATTGGTACGACGAAGTGACCACGCCCCACCCAAGAATCTTCGATCTGCCACGTTTCGCGAAAATCACATCGCCCGTCTTAATTCTGCTGCGGAAAGCCCACAGCATGTAGGCCACGTTCTTGGCGCCACCGTCAGGGTAAGCCGTGTTCAAGGCTTCGACAATTTCCGTCTTGGACTCAAACTCATCGAGATTAGCAGTCTCCTCCCAACCAATGCTCATCACGCCATCGTGCTGCCACTCATTCCAAAGTTCCGCACCACGTCCCGGGGCAATCAACCAATACTTCTGCTTGGAAAGAACGTCAGAACTGCCCGGCTCTTCTATCCCCGACAGTAACACATCCAGTCGGCGATCTGGGTTCAGGCAGATAGAGTACAGTTCCGGGCGATTTGAATTGTTGTAGGGAGTCGAAGCCCAATGGGAAAAGCTTCGAAAGACTGCTTCCAGCGACCTAAGAACGGAAGCCCAGAGAGTTTCGAAGTGTTTCTCAAAGTCACTTTGAGAAACCCAACCCAACAGATAGACCGTTTCGTCCAACTTTTCATTAAAGGGTCCGGCTTTCTTCATTAGCCGTTCACCTGGGTCTCCCTGTGGAAGGATTAACTGATAGGCCGCCTTGCCTCGCTCAATCCTGTACCCAAACACGGCCCACTTGGCATAGTTGAGTCTCATCCGGACTCGTTGACCGCTCCATCGCTGAAGACTAATGCTGTGCGGCCGTCTTGGACATTCGGATCGCACTTCAGTTCCTGAAGCACCTCGGCGAATCTGTTTAGAACAACATTTGCGTTTTCGAGGTCTCCGAATAGCTGATCGAATGGCGCCGCAAGCTCCCCTTCTTCGACGTTCGCGTCAGGCTCCTCGGTCGCGTTTTTGTTTGCGTTTTGAAAAACGACATAAGAATCAAACTGTTTCAGGAACGGGACATTGATTCGTTCCGGAGCCTCCGCAAGGACCTCGCGGCCTTCGTCGCTGAGACAAACCACGCCACGCGCTGGATTCTCGAGCAACCCCGCCTTCGTCAAGTGGAATTTCGCCCAATGCGCCCGATTCTGAAACAGCTTGACCAATCCACTGGGTTGCATCTGGAGCCGTTCTTCATCGGTCAGCTGAAAACGGTCGGCCAGTGCATCAATAACCTCACCTGTCGTCATCTCACCACCGCCGTCGAGAACCTCAAGGAACGGCAGCATGATGGTTTGGAAATCCGGGATAGCCAAGTTTCAAATTCCTGTTATTTGGTGACATTGACGTTGGGTTGGCTGCTAGCCCGACCACGGTCCAACATCGTAGAATCAACAGTACACACCTCGGGGCGTTACAATGCCGTGGAGCGGTGCAAATCCGCCTTGGCCGAAAAACGGGTTTAAGCACAAGGCTTCGCGCCGGGGTATAAGACAAAGGCCATGACACTGAAATAATTCCAATCAATGTCGGAGTAGCGGCTAGCAACAGCGGAAGAATCCCATCCCAAGTGACCAACAATAGAAACCAGCGAAGCACATCCACTGGTTCCCTGACATTGTCGGTGAATAAGGGCTGTTCGTACTCCATCATGAGTGACCGTCAGGATTCAAGCGACCAGCGAACACGCCATGATAACTCGGGTGTCGGATCTCTCGAACGATCAGAATCGCCGTCACCGGCAGCTGATAGAGCATCAGCATGGCAGGATGAAAGTGATGGACGACTGTCAATAAGCCTGCGAGTAGCACAAAGCACAGCCCCCCACACCAGTTCGGGAACTCGGCGAATCCGGAACACATTGCAGAACAAAAAGAAGTGCAGCACCACAAAGGCCGGAATCCACCCGACCGCTCCGATCTTACGAACAAGCCACGGTGTCCCGACCGCTGTCACGCCAAGGATGATGGCGTCGAACACCGAAAAACGAAATCCCCATGTTCGCCGAACATCGATTGAACGCTTGTCTTCCCGCATGGCGTTGTCTGCTGTCGCTTATCGATTCAGTCCCAGCGGGCAACGCCGTTAAGGATTTTGTTTTATAACCCGAATGCGTAAGCGAGGGATCTGTGGGCCGATGAGGGTCCCTCGCTTACGCGTTCGGGTTACAAGATCCCTGCAAAACACGGAAATAAAGAACTTAACGGCGTTGCCCTCCGAGACTCATTTCGTTGATGGGATGCCATCCGTCGGCGACCACCGACGGCAAAACTCTACCGTCCCGACCGGGACTGAATCGCGTGAAAAACCAAGAAGCCAACGACACAAAAAAACACTCACCGAAATCAAATCCCCAACACTCCACCCGTGTTCCCCATTCCTCTCCCTCGGCGCCCACCGCGTCCCACGCAGACATCCATCCCCCCACGCCATGGCCAGCCGGGGCCTCCCGGTCACATGTTGGTTTTGGTGTCGCCGCCGGAGCCGTCGGCGACTTTTTGCAGAGCGGCGCTGATTTGTTTGTCGTGGCCGTGGTCTCGACTGTAGATGCGGAAGATGATGAAGCTGGTGGGCAGGCTGCGGAAAAGTTCGTCGTCGTCGAGTTCGTGTGATTCGCCGCTGGCGGGGTCGAACCAAAAATTTTGTTTGCCGGACGGCTTGCGAGCGCTGGGACGGTGATAGTGTTTGGCCACGTCGACACGCAGCGGGATGTCTTTGAGTTCTTCCGGCAGGTATTCTCGCACGCGGCGTTCGACAAGATCCGGTTCGGAAAAGATGGTGGTGCTTTCTGCCTGACCGGTGTGAAAGTGCATCGTGCGTTCGCAGGCCATGCGCCACATTTCGTCACGGTTGACGATGGCGCGCCAGTGTTGGCCGAGTTCTTTGGTTTCCGGATCGTCGCTGTCAGCCCAGCGCAGGACGTCGACTAAGAAGGAGGTTTCTGTGAGTCCCTGATAGGCCTTGAGATGTTCCAGCGGATTACCGGGAAACAGTCGCTGCATGGTTTCGGCAAAGTAATCTTCCAGAGCGATGTCGATGCCGCGAACGGTTCTGTGAAAATAGATGGTGCGAAACAGATTGGCGCGGGTTTCGATGAAGTTGATCAGTGTCGGTAGCCCGCGGGCGTGCATGGTCAGGCCGTCTGCGGTGAAGAACGTATAGTGAATCAGGCGAGAAATATCGAAGGCCTTGGTGTTGTAGCCGGACATGTACGCATCACGCAGGACAAAATCCATGTTGTCGACGGTGTAGATGCCGCTGAACAGCGAACGTAGTTTTCGCAACCAGTCGGGGTGGCCTTCTTCGTCTTCCGGCTGGCCGCTGGGGCGACGGATCAACCACGCAACCTGTCGGGGGTCGAGTTCTTCCAGTGGCTGCAGTTTGCCGTTGGGATTGCGGCGAATGCGGCGAATGATGTCGCCCAGTTCGTGTTCGATGATGTGACTGCCGATGTCTTCGTGCGTGAGCTTGTATTGGTCGAGGTAATGGTCGTCGAAAAAGTGCCCGAACGGACCGTGACCGACATCGTGCAGCAGTCCGGCGATTCGAACGAGACTTTCAACATACGCGCGAGACGGCGCGTTTCGACAGACCGTGGCCAGCGATTCGTACCACGCGGAAACAGTGACACTGCCCAGATGCATGACGCCCAACACGTGCTGAAACCGCATATGTTCTGCGGATGGAAACACCCACCACGCG
>Ga0075117_1002662_pt1 | contig 10126 bp, 18 predicted proteins | sample AntAceMetag02UKJ_FD_69789 | JGI IMG/M metagenome (GOLD analysis project Ga0075117, IMG submission 69789) | Saline lake microbial communities from Ace Lake, Antarctica - Antarctic Ace Lake Metagenome 02UKJ | ecosystem: Environmental > Aquatic > Non-marine Saline and Alkaline > Saline | place... | reverse complement strand
GATCAAAGCAAGAGATCAAAGCAAGAGATCAAAGCAAGAGATCAAAGCAAGAGATCAAAGCAAGAGATCAAAGCAAGAGATCAAAGCAAGAGATCAAGGCAAGGCTCCCGGTAGACACGGATCTACCGGGAGCCTTTTCAGATCAGCCCACCTCCTCCCCGGTGATGACGTAAGATATTGAATTCGCTGTCCTTTACATGTCGTTAATTGTGCGATAATTTATTTTTATTTTTTTAACATGGGAGCTTGAAGTGGTCGTCTTTCACCTGTACTCTTGTAGTGCGATAGCGCCATGGAGGGATTAGAAATGCTTAAGTTGATCAACTATGAAATTCAGGAAAAAAGCATCTCCGGTGTTGAATGCGAACTTGCAAGAATGAGAAAAGGTTTTCAGGAACTTCAAAAATCATTTACTGAGTTTGAAATGGATGACTACGCCGAGGCATACTCAAACCTTCAATCTCAATTATTCGAAGTTGAGTCAATGATTTCAGAGTCAATAGTTTCAGCAAAAAACGGAGACTTTGAACCTCTAGGGGACATTTTCTCAAAGATGATTGTTCTTCAAAAATCTCTTGAGGATGCCGCAATGCAAACTAAAGAGTTTATTGATCGGCAGGATAAAAACTTCAAAAAAACAGCCTAAACACTTAGCGTAAAATATTGCGGATATGTTGGAAAAACTAATATCGACGCAATATAGTTGCGCAAGATACACTTTGGCAGGTGGGTACAGAAATGTATCCACCTGCTTTCTTGTTGTGGTTCGAATTCAGCCATGGTGCGAATATGCTTGAAGCACCAGTCACAAGGGGGTATAAGGTGGATATATTTTATCGTTTAAAAACTGCGATAGACCTGAAAAAAGGGCTAAACAGGCACAAAAGGGCCTTGTCTATTATAAGAGACAAGGAGAGAGGCGGATTCGACAAATATACGGAGCATGAAAAGTTTATAACCGAACTATACCTAAAAATAACATGGTGCGTTCACGTAAAAAAAGCAATGTCTGATAACAATCTTCCAAATTCTTTGATAGTTAGAAACTCAAGTGTTTTTTGTGAAGATTGCGGGAAAAAGCTAATCAGTGAAAACTGGATGACAAAAGAAAAGAATTTGTATATCCCAGTAAGATCTCAAATGATGAGTGAGTTAGTAAATTCATACTGTAATAACAATCTTGAATCTTGCATGAAAAGTTAGGCGATAAATATGTCACATTCCGAAATTCGTCTTGGTCGATACCAAGATAAACTTTTAGATATTGAAAGCATAGATACAATTATAACAGATGCTCCATACAGCTTTAAAACTCATAGCGGTTCGATGAAGAGATCAACCTTGTCAACTGGTGACCATATAGATTACGATCACTTAACAGAGGAAGATTGTTATGAGTTTGTAAACTTCTTTGCCCATAAAGTTACAAATTTTATAGTTATATTTGGTGATGACATAACATCCGTCTGGTGGAGAGACGCTCTAAGAAGTGTCGGATTGTATGTTTTCGCACCTGTTTATTACATAAAAAGAAATCCAATGCCAAGGATGAGCGGTGACGGACCAACATCTTCAGGTGAGGTGATAACTAGGGCGGCGACTCATCAAAAACTGCTGGAGATGACCTCAGAATCACTTGCTGAATCACTGGGGGAAGAAGATCCAAGACTGATAAGCCTTAACGGTGACAGTGTTTTGACTGTTGCTAGAACAAGAACAAAGGTAAAGAAAAATGGAAGTAGGCCAGGTCATTATTTAGCCAACACTCAAACAGTTGATCAGGTTTGTGCGGGTCAAAAAGATCTTGAAACTATGTGCAGAATAGTTTCCGACTACTCATCGGTGGGAGATCTCGTTGTCGATCCATTTGCGGGTTATGGAACAACTTTAAAAGCATGTCAAATGACAAAAAGAAATTCTATCGGATCAGAAGTTAGGGAAATTATTTATGTTCAATCAAGAATTAGAATAAAAGACAAAATTCAAATGAGCCTTGTTTGAAAAGATGACTGGCATAAAAGTGACTGTTGACAAAAGAAGAGTCTATGTTGACTTCAGCATAGTCGATGAAATATCAAAAATAGTTGACATAGACAAAGAGGTAACGTCTTTGTCTGCTTTAAATTTTAGATCCTTATTTAAGGACGCCATAGGCGCTCACCATTTGCTTCCGTGTAGGGTTTGTGGCTCATTCAGGATGGTTTGCGTTTCATTTACAAATGCAGACGATCCACACGAGGCGGTATCATTATGCATTAAGCATCATCACCAATTTAAGGCGTATTACAGCTATTCGCTAGGTGGAGATATGATAGGAAGTGATACTGGAGCTTTTGATCTTTGCGATTTTCCATTAAGTGAAAAGGTAGTTGAGTCACTTATGGAAGAGGATGGTACAGCATACTGTGAAGACAGGGTTGTGCATGACGCTGAAAGATACCCTCTTACTGTAGATTTGTCTTTTTTTGATTTTTTTATTGGAACGGCAGAAAGAAGAAATACAATTCAGAAGATAACAAGAGGATGGATGAATTCATCTTCACATAAAGCTGAAGAGGTCAGAGATCTTTCTTCCAGGATAATAAGAGAAACAGAAAGAGTTTGTGGAGTTGAGTATTTTCCATTTGATTGTCCCTGGGAAAAGTTTACCTGGAGATAAGAAGGATATAAAAAATTATGGCAGTATGGATCGAAGAGTCAGACTTGATGTGCAGTTGCGAACTTAGATATAGAGCATGGAATCCAAACACGAGTAAGTGTGATGGTTGCGGAAAATACTTCAAAAAAGCAAAGGATGAAAAAATGAGCAATCAAATAGATGATGACCACTCACAGGTTATGCCAGAAAAAAATAATAGTTCAGCTATTCAGGATCTTGTAATGAGAGATATACTTGACCGAAAAATTATGGGTGTAAAAAAATACGGCACAGCGCTTCAACCTTTCAATAAGAGAAGTGCAAAACTAGACAAGTACGAAGAACTGCTTGATGCAGCAATTTACGCCAGACAGGAACTTCAAGAAGAAATTGAACTTGAAGAAAAACTGAATCTTAAATACGGAGATCTTATCGCAGGCATCCAATCTGGAGAGTTGTCGGTTAGCGGTGGTAGGGCTGGTATGCGAGATAAAAACGGAGATCTCATTTAATGACAAAAAACGACAGAGACCGACAATTCGAAGAAACACATAAAAGAGTTTGGGGCTCTATTAAAACTTCGGGCTTACCTCTTGAGTATAGACAGGAAGTTAATAGACTTCAAAGACAGGCAACTCTTATAGTTTTGACAACCATGGAAGACATAGAGCTTCTTAGAACGAAGGCTGGTCGCGAAAAAAACTTTGACCCAGACGAACAACTTGTAAACTTCTGCATTTCGATGTATGATGCTGGTGCCGCCCCAGAAGGAACAGTTATATGCAAAGTCGCTATTGATGGTTTTCTTGACAATCTAAACGATCAAGAGAGATTGGATATAGAGGTAATAAGAGAGTCGATAAATAAGAGTCAAATGAAAAAAGAAGAAGTTGACGGACCTATTGACACCCCATGGAAGGCATAGGTTTAACAAGTGGAATCAAAAGTGATAAACTCAAGCATTGAAGAACTTCAAAAAAAGCTAAATTATCTTGGATTCAACTGCGGAAAACCTGACGGGGTTAATGGATCTAAAACAAGAAGTGCCATCATGGCGTTTCAGGAGCAATACTTTGTAGATGGTAAAATTGACTTAAATACGATGATCTCAATAGATGAAGCGTATGAGTCATGGTCTGACAGAAAAAATAAAATATACCTTAGAATACCAAGAGGCATAGATGAGGTTGTGGAGACTTTTGGAGATATAGAGTTTGTCGAATCAAGAAGAAGAGGCTATATAAAGATAATAAATAACTGGGTTGAGGAAAACATAGTTGAGGCGAACCTTGGGTTTGTCGGAACTCATAAATGTCATTTTCTTATGGTTCCTATTTTCGAAAAAGTTTTTAATGAGCTTGAAAATAGAGGATTAGATAAGGAAGTTCTATCTTTTGCTGGTATATGGTCAGCAAGACACAAGATGCACAATCCAAAAAGAAGCCTATCAACACATTCATGGGGAATTGCTTGCGACATTAACCCATCAACAAATATGCCAGGAATAGTTGGCGATATGCATCCTGGAATAGTTGAGACGTTTGAAGAGTACGGATTCAACTGGGGTGGTAGATGGAGACATAGGGATGATATGCATTTTCAATATTGCACAGGTTTTTAAGAAGATATTTTTTAAGTTAAAAGAAAAGAGATTAGATATGTTTAATGAAGATCAAGTAGGGGTTCTTGGCGGAAACAGCTACCAAATGGTGCTTCTTTTTACTCCAAACGGAAAATGCTCAATAGGGTATGTAAGCGGGTTGGCAGATTGCATTGTTTCAGCGCTAAAAGCAAGTGGAGCTTGCGCTGGTAGAAGATTCAATTTTAACAAGCAAAGAAACGTTCTTGAGTGCAATTGCCAAATGTCTGATGAAACAGAGTCAGAAGCTGAAGTGTGCCAGTGGATCATAGATGTGATAGACAAGTCCTCGATGAATATTGAGGCAATGGAAATTTTTGTTGACGGTAAAAAAGTTCAAGTAACAGCAGACTAACAAGACAAGGGTGGATAAAATGAGCGCAAATTCTTCAGGTATGATTAAAGTCGGGTCAAGAACATCTCCGGTAGTTGTTCCAAACACTCAAACTGCGACTGTAACTCATAACTCAAACAAAAGAGCCGAGTATATATTAGTAACTGATGACAATGGCGGACCTGTTGATGGAGTGACAGTCACTGTCAACGGTACCGATAGTTTTAATGTGCAAAATAGTTCTGGTGGCGCTCTTAGTCTTATCTTTTTTGCCTACATGTCGATCTCGTCGATTCAGGTAAGTGGAGAGATTCCTTCATCCGCCGTAGTTGTGGCATAACTTAAACAGGGGGACATTTTTTCATGAAATACGAAACAAAAATTCAGATAGATCAAATTTTCATAGTTGACGTTATCTCATCTGTTGATGCATTGTCCACTGCAACCAAGAAGATGAGGACAGTTGGAAGAATTTCCAAATTAGATGAAGAGGTATATGCTAAATCTGTTCTAGATCTAGTTATGGACGCAGAGAAAAATATACTTGAAGCACAAATAGCGATGATAGAAATAAGAAAGTTTATTATGCTGGAATATATTAAATGATGCATCCAATAAAAGAATTTGTTGTGTCATCAAAAAAACAAGCAACACGTAAAATGAAGGAAAACAATGGCAGGTGGCCAAGGTTTGATTCATGCATATCAATCGGAGACCCAGGTCAAAAGCCACCTTATGGATTTCGATTTATACCATACAGAATGAGGCTTGAGTTTGATGATGTTGACAGCAATGAAATCGGATTTTCTGCTCCATGCGAAGATGACATTTCTAGGATATTAAACTTCGCACAACTAAGCAAAACAAGGGGAGATCAGAGTATAATAGTAAACTGCGAAGCTGGAATATCAAGGTCGACTGCCGCTGCATATATTTTCCTTTGCCATGTTTACGGAATTGGGAAAGAGAACGAGGCGATGTTAAAAGTGATTGAGTCTTCAGAGGTTCAGGAAATTTGCCCAAATGAGTTGATGATTAAAATCGCAGACAAAAAAATGAAGAGAAATGGAAAGATGATAAAAGTATTTGACTACCACTTCCCAGAACTCCCCTCCCCGGAGAACCTGAATGAGAAATCTAAAGGTTTAAGAGTATGAAGTTCGGTGCAATGTCTCCAGATATAAAGTTTATACAAATTGAGGAACTTGATGAAAGCAATCAAGTTGTTATAGAGGTAAGGGCAAAAAAGAAAAACGGAAAGATTAAAACAGTAGCAAAAACAGTTGATGGTCCGTCTGATGATCAAAAACCAGAAGACTGGTTGAAATCAAACATAACCAAAATTGGCTTAGACCTTTTATTTTGATTGCAATAAATGTCTTTTAGTAATATAGTTTTAAAACGTTTGGGAATACCCAAAAACCAAGATCACGTAAAAGATTCTGCAAAGATCTAACAAGATCAAGAAAAGGAAAAAAACATGAGCGCACCACTCTCAGGTCTCGTCGAAGTTGGCACAGAAGCACTTCCAATTGCACTTAGCGCCAACGGCGGGGCAACCGACACTGCAACCTGGACCCACAATGCAGGACGAAAAGCAAAACTTATCGAAGTAGTTGAGTCTGTCTCCGGCGCTATCGTCGGGAACGACAGAGTTGGAACTGTCTCGTCAACTTCTGCATTTGTTACCGTTACTCAACCAACCGTCAACTCCATTGTTGTTGTCAACCTTTGCAACGCTGTAGTTTTGAACTGCACCCTTCGCGTTACCTTTGACGACAGTAGCGTTGCAGTCGGTGAAGCCGTTGCTGCTTCAGCCGTTGTTCTCTCTGCTTAATTTTAGGGCTCAAGAAAAACTGATTGAATTGTTTTACGATTGGCCGAACCTTACCTGTTGTTTGGTTTGGCCAATCTTTTTAATGAGATAATTGTAAATGTCATATTACGATCTTGATCAGCTTCTTGAAAATTCGGATCATGGTGAAGTTCTTAGTGAAGTTTTATCAAGATGGGTTGATCGTGGTGACAAATCGTATGATACAACAACTCCGGTTATGCTCAACATTGAAGATGTTTGGCCCCTAAGGGAGTACACATGGACCAGAAATAAAACTAGGGATGGGCAGTGGGACGAAATCTCGGAAAGTCTCGAATCTATAGGTTGGGATAAAAAAGATCCTCTTCATATTTTTATAGGTAAAAACGGAGTCATGAAAGTTGGAGAAGGCAACCACAGGTTGGCTATATCAAGAAAAATTGGCATATCAAAAGTTCCGGCAGTTATTCACTTTTATCAAAAAGTTGAAAAACCAAATATAAAAGAAACAATAACTGATAACCAGGAGCAGAGCATGTCCAATAAAAAAAGATTAACAAACCCAATTTTTGTTAAAAGATCATCCAGTGGTGACTATTCAGTCCCTAAACACCCGGACATGTTTGAAGCTGATTCTCCTTACCCAGACAACTCAGGATCTTATGACGAAGACGGTGAAATGTTAAGCGAGGTCCATGAGGCAGTAGAGGAACTAGAAGAGGGGCTAGTTGACAAACTTGACGAGTTAGACAAATGGGAGTCAGATCGACTTGTTGACGAAGATCAAAACTCGGACGATGTAAGCAATTATTTTGAAGGAATATTTGAGAACGATCTTGAAGAAAACCAAGGTTACTGGTTGGATAAAATTATCGAGATTGACAATAAAGAGGGAGGAGTTGGAGAAGACCATGTTGACTCATTTGTTGAAGATCTTGAAGAATCGGGAATGACAAGAGAAGATATTGAAAAAGAATTTATGACTCCAGATATATTTGAAGGTCAAATTATACATGAAACTCATTATGGTAACAGTTCCTGGGTTTACTCAACTGGTGGAGAGCATGAATACGAGTTTGAACTTGAAAACGAACTCCCTGATGGATATGTCGACAATTCGGACACAATTGAAGATATCGTTAGAAGGCTTAGACTTCTTCAAACCAAGGATCACTTCGATCAATCAATTGAAAATGTAAACGGCAAAACAAATGGGGTAACAATAGATATTGGTAATTTTTTTGGTGAAGATGAAAATGCTGGAAGATTCTTACCAGAAGGAATGAAGCCTTCGCACACGTTGACGATAAATGGAAGAATACCGTATACATTTTACGTGACGGCAGATGAGCAAGAACTCATCTCCAAGATTAAGGAGTATCTTGAGGATAAAGAGGTTGAGGAAGGTGGAAACGCTGAATCAATCAGGAAGAGAAGAGAGGCGAAAAGACTTCCATCTTCAGGAGTGGTTTGGCATTCAAAAGATGAAGCATTCGAAGTTGTTAGACTTACAACGGAAAAAGAACTAAGGGCTGAAGGGCGAGCGCTAGGTCACTGCGTGGGAACTTCATCAATTTACTTCTCACAGATCAAAAGAAGACAAATAGAGATCTTCTCCCTTCGAACAACTTCCGGTAAACCTAAATTTACTATAGAGGCAGATATCGACAGAGAAGATGGAAGCATTTCAAGCATAGTTCAAATCAAAGGCAAAGGTAATAGGCTCCCTGGATTTGCCGCCGGGGGGGACGGGAAGTTTAAGCCTTCAGAGGTTCTCGTTTTATCCGAATTTCTCAAATGGGCAGGCTTAAACCCTCAATATGTTACAGACATGGAGCCTGGTATTGCCGCACTTGATGAGTTTGATACTAGCAAGGGAAGAATACAAAACCCGTCAAACGGAACAATAAGCGTTGACGATGAGTTTTTAGAAGAGTTTGAGGATTGGTTCTGCAATGATGATCATTGTGGATTTTGCCAAAATTAACATAGAAAATTAGATATAGGAGATAGAAAATGGCTAAAGTAAAAGTTGTCTGGGTTTACGAATATGAAATCAATGCAGAACTTTACCCTGAAGAAATTCGCCAAGACTCAGAGAAGATTGCGGAGTTTGACGAGAAAAATACGGATTTCTCTGAGTTTATGTTTGACGGCAAAGGAGAGACAACTGTATCTATCTCGTCTGAGTGAAACAGTGGTAGAAAACTAAAGCAAATTTAACAGTTTGCAAACTTAAGGTAAAAAAATGGGTCACATTCCTGAAAAACACTTAAAGGTAGCCGCTCCTCATCTTCTGAGAGCATACTGCACTGGAACAGATGCAGAAAAAATGACAGTCGAAGAACAAGTTGACTGGGTTTTAAGTCTTGAAAATTGTGCACATGGCGGAATTAAGATTCCAGTAGATATTGAAGACGCAAAGTCGTCTGCGCTTATCTGCGGAAAATCAATTGGCATGGATTTATCCGATCACGAAACTAAAGATGAAGTTGTTGCTGAAGTTTCTTCTGAAGTTGCTGAAGTTGTTGCTGAAGTTTCCTCTGAAGTCGAGAGCAAGGTTGAAGAGGAAAAAACTGAAGACATAAAACCTAAAGCATCAAAACCAAAACCTAAAGCATCAAAGAAATCCAGCAAGGGAAAGCAATCTTAAAGTCCGTGTGGCTTAAAAAAGAAAGACGGTAAACAATGTCAGCAGTAAAATCAGGAACATCTAAAATAGGCCCTGTAACTCTTACAGCCGTTGGTGGAGGTGGTCAATTTATGACTTTCACTGACACAAAGTTTGATGTTTCCCCGAAAACAATTAAATGCTTTTCTGCAAATGCTCCAGATACAGGCATATACACTGGAAACTTAGTCGGACAAGATCAAGTTTACGCATTTTGGAGTTTGGGCGTGTTCTACGCGCTAAACCTTGGATTTGATGCAATTACGGTCGAGTTTGAACTTGGTTACGAAATACCTTCAACTCTCCTTGCTGGAGAATTCACATCAGCAGACGTAGTTCTCTTTTAAGAGATCTAGGTAGAAAGGGAAATTAAGATGATCATAGTTGGAGGCGTTAACGTTCCAATGGTTCTTGGTGCAACTGGAAGCGCAACAGACATTGCAACACTAACTCACAACAATGCAAGAGTTTACATTGTTGAAGTTTTCAGCACTGTTACAGGATCCCCTGTACCTCTTGCGTCAATCTCTGTCGCACAGCCAGGCACAAACGCGATTGTTCTCACCAATCTAACTGCTGGAATACTAAGCGTAATGGTCCGAATAATGGAGCCAGAAATTAATGTTGGCTCAATCGGCATTACGGCCGAGGCTGGTACCGACGCGAAATGGGTATTGAGCTAGCTAGAGGCTTAGATCCTGGATAAATGACCTGTAGACATTTTACGCGCCACGGTATACTGTACCGTGGCGCGTATTTTTTTATTTTTGGCACAAAATTAGCAAAAGGAGTGACCCGTGAACATCAACAGTGAGTTGGTTCCGTATTTAGTTTGGATTCTAGGCGGTTTTCTACTGCTTGCAGTTGATGTAAACTACTGGATAAAAAATCCTGAAAAACTAACATTTAAAAAAATAAGCGAAAGAGCAGGAGTAGAGAAAAAAAAAAGAAAGCACATTAAATTTTGGGTTTCCTTCTCACTGCTGTTTATGGCTATGCATATGATTTTGTGGCCTTTAATCGCCGCA
>Ga0075117_1002660_pt1 | contig 10129 bp, 8 predicted proteins | sample AntAceMetag02UKJ_FD_69789 | JGI IMG/M metagenome (GOLD analysis project Ga0075117, IMG submission 69789) | Saline lake microbial communities from Ace Lake, Antarctica - Antarctic Ace Lake Metagenome 02UKJ | ecosystem: Environmental > Aquatic > Non-marine Saline and Alkaline > Saline | place... | reverse complement strand
TGAGTTTCTTAATAAGAATGAAAGTAACACCAAACACACCAACGAACTCAAACTGAGCTTGAATGGAATGATTGTTTCGTGATTCGCATAAAAAACGTTCATTGTAAGAATCGAAAGAATCAGTGCCGGCATTGAAATTATCGCGATTTGTAATAATTGAGCGGTATTGACCGCGTCCGCTGCTGAAAATTGACCGCGTTCAAAAAGCAACGAAACAATCGGCTCTGCGCATCCATAGACGGCAACTGTCGCAGGAATTGTAATTAATAATATAAATCCTGCTGATTGACTGATTATTTCCCCACTTTCAGCTACATTTCCTTCAGAATAAATGCGGCTTAATCTCGGAAATATCACCATTGTCAAGACGGCACCGAATATACCTCGCGGCAATTCAACCAATTTTTGTGCATATTCAAATAGACTGATCCCCCCCTCAAAGGCAGAGGCAAAAGAACGTGCGACTACCGGAAATGCAACAACAACGCCAATCGCGGCTAGAGCTTGGAAATATTTCATCAGCAATGCGCGGTTCAATGTAGAAAACCGAGTTAGCGATTGAAATCCCCCCTGAAATGCCCCCATGGCATAACAACTAACCAGCTGCGTTAACAATCGAAATGAGACGGCTGCAACGACTGCCCAGGCGACGACGTCAATACTCTCGGGTGTCACCCAGAGAAAAATTGCACAAAGGAGAATCACGTTAAAAAACAAATTTCCATATGCAGGGATCGCTGGTTTGTGGTGTCCTTGTAATGTCGCTGCTGTTACAGCAGTCACAGCACTAATCGGAAATGCCAATAAAACAATCATGATCAAGTGGCTGGCTTGATTAATTTGATGAGCTGAAAACCCTGATGCTAATATCTGCGTAAACCACGACGAACAAATCGCTAAAATTATCGCAATGACACTAGAGACCACACCTACAACAATAAATGTTTGCACAACCAGTTGGTTGGCATTCTGTTTTGAAATATCCTGAGTTCTCCGATGCATTTCAGGAACCAACACCGCCGACAGAGCCCCACCAATCAACATGGCATTCAAAAAGTCAGGGACGGAAATTACTAAAATTGCCAGATCATTCGCATACGAAACCCCTAGTACTAAGGCAAGACCCAGGACACGTAATAATCCTGTTAATCGCCCCAGCAACATTGCGATGGTTACAAACATAGCAGCCAATGAAACAGATCGCTTCTGCATTAAATCGAGAACCTTCCAGATCGTTCAAGAGGTTTCTCTAAAATTGCGTTCATCCATGCAAATTGTCGTTTCATTTATTTTCAATCCCTTGAAAAGATAGTTGAATCTATCATGATTATTTAAATGGTATAACGTTCCGCGTTAAAGTGGTGAATATTATCAGCGATCCATTCGGTAGTTTTCGCCAAGCCCTCTTTAAACGAAACCTGACTTTTCCAACCGGTTAACTGATGTATTTTTGTTGTATCAGCCAGCAGTCGATTGACTTCACTTTTTTCAGGGCGAATACGATCCTCGTCACAAATGACAGGAACTTCGTGGCCACTCACTTCCATCAGCAGTTTGGCTGTTTCTTCAATTGACCACTCTTCGCCTGTACCAATATTGACAACTTCTCCTTCTGCCTGTTTACACAATGCCAGCGCGATCATTCCCGCAGCAGTATCTGTAGCATAATTAAAATCACGGGTTGGAGTTAAGGCACCTAATTTCAATTCTGTACAACCTGCATGTAACTGACTAGCGATCGTAGGAATGACCGCCCGCGCAGTCTGTCGCGGTCCAAATGTATTAAAGGGCCTCGCAGTAACGACTAGCAACTCAAAAGAAAGATAAAAACTCTCGGCCATTTTGTCAGCACCAATTTTACTCGCAGAATAAGGCGATTGACCGACTAAGGGATGATCTTCATCGATGGGAACGCGTTGTGCAGTACCATAGACTTCTGAGGTCGAAACATGTACCAGCCTCGTTAATGAGTCGGAATTTCGGCAAGCCTGTAACACATTCAAAGCACCGGTTACGTTTGTATCAATATAAGAGCGCGCTGCAACATAACTGTATGGAATGGCAATCAAGCTGGATAAATGAAATACATAATCACAGGAGTTGACTGCGCCATTGATGCGTTCAGAATCGCGGATATCCCCTTGAATAATTTCAATCGATTTCACGACTTCCGGAGAGACATCATTTAACCAGCCAATCTGGTTCCATGAATTGTAATAAACGAGTGCACGTACTCTGGCTCCACTTTGTACAAGTTGTTCAACTAGATGACTTCCAATGAAACCATCCGCTCCAGTAACCAAAACCTGTTGACCAGCCAATGACTCCGACATGTGATTTTTCTTATTGAATTTTAGATTATGATTGTACAGACTAAGCAGCTCTGCGTTGGTTCAACTTAATATTGACAGCACTTTCATCGATCTCTTCCAAATCACCTAACGATTCTTTGACGATCTTTAATTCCGTACGTGCTTTATCCAGCTCCGCGTGTGTCCCAATATCCGACCAATACTCGTGTACCGGGAAAACTGCGACTCCAGACTTTTGCGAAATACTGAGTTCGATTAAATCAGTCATGTTATAAGTCTGATTTTTGGGTATTTGGCCCACAGCTTCAGGTGAAATCGCATAGATCCCCGCATTACATAAAAATTGCTGCGATGGTTTCTCTTCGAGACGAACTGCAAAAGATCCTTCCGTTTTGATAACGCCGTAAGGAATTTCTACGTGGTAATCGATGGCTGCAACTGTAATTAATGGCTGATATTTTGAGTGAAAATCGAGCAGGTTCCGAAAATCAATCGAGGTAAAGACATCTCCGTTCATCAGGAGTAAAGGGCCATCGAGCGTCTCTTCAATTAAAGAAACCGCACCGGCAGTTCCTAATTTTTTCTTCTCACGTAAATAGTGAATCTCGACTCCATACTGACTGCCATTTCCCAGATGCGATTCAATCATTTCTGCAAGGTAATTGACTGCGATATAGATTCTGTTCACTCCCGCGGTAGCAATCCGACGAACCTGACGTTCAATCAGCGGCATCCCGCCGACTTCAACGAGAGGTTTAGGCAGGTTTTCAGTGAGTGGTAATAATCTGCGACCCTCACCGCCAGCCATAATCAAAGCGCTGCTAAAACCTTCCGCTATTCCTGTATCTTTTTCTTTTGTTATATCTGACAGCAAAATGACATCGACGACACAATTCTTAGAATCAACCAAAGGAAAGGATTCGAGTCCACTTTGTAGTAGTAACCCGATAATCGAAGATTGAGACATACAGGTCTCAGCCTTCGTGGGTCTACGATTCATAATTGACGTGACGGGCTCGTTGAGTTTTAGCCCGGCGAGCAAAGCGCGTCGGACATCACCATCCGTCACCACTCCCTGCAAACATCCATCTGCATTTGTGATGACTGCGATTCCCTTCTGCCCTGCTTCGATCGCGCGTATCGCTTCTCGAACATCGACAGATTCATCAATCAGACATTTCTTCATTGAGTCCATCCCTGGCCTGCACCTCCTTCATAAGGTGCGTTGTACCTTGGTATCTATTGCTCATCCCCGACTTTTCTTTGACTCAAGATTGGTCAGTGAATTGTTCTTTCGCTAGATCATAAAACTTCTTTTGAGTTGTCTGACCGAAGCACTGTTCCTTGAGTATGCTCATGATTCTTAGTGCTGTCTGACCATCTCCATAAGGGTTCGTCGCATGCTCACGGAGCCTTTCGAATTCGGGAGAATACAGTGTTTTAAGTCCTGATGCTATACCGGTTTCAGTGGGTTCACAGTCGAGAACTGTTTTCGACTTGATTCTCCCGGTCTGACGACAGCCAATATTAACTGTACCAATCCCAAAACTGGGGGCTTCAATGATGCCGCTTGATGAATTTCCAATCACAGCATCTACATATTGCATAGCCGACAAATACCGTAATTGCCCCATACTCACAAAAGACGTATACCGATTGACGTCTTTTTGCGTAAATTGATCAATCATCTCATTGATAATGCGACCATCTGTGTCAGCATTCGTTTTGGTAAAAATGAGATTTGTATCTTCTAATTGCTCCAGGACTTCCAACAGACATTGAACCTGTTGGATGGATGTATTCTCTTCCAGGGTGACTGGGTGAAATGTGCACAATAGGTTGCGGCGATTGAATTTCAAACTAAGGGCAGCTTCCAATTCTTCCTGGGACAATAATTTCAAGCAGCGTATGTTGTCCAAGCCAATCGCTCCCACATTAAATACGCGATCGGGGCTTTCACCTAACTGGATCACTCTTCGGCGATAGACTTCGGTAGAGGTAAAATGAAGGTGACTCATTTTGGTGATAGAATGTCGTAATGCATCATCAAAGGCGCCTTCAGTGACTTCTCCGCCATGAAGATGAGCAATGGGAATACGGCTGATATGCGCAGCCGATACGGCACTAAATATTTCATATCGATCACCTAAGACAATCACCAAATCAGGCTGCAGGCGGGTATAGGCTTCGGAAAAACTAATCAGTCCCAGCCCCATCGATTTACAAATACCGACTGGGGAATCGGAACTCATTACCACTTCCACCTTCTCGTCAATTCGATATCCGTCGGCCTCGATCTCTTGATAGGTCAGACCAAACTCGGGTGATAAATGCGAACCTGTGACAAGCAATTGCAGTCTGAATGAATCTTCGGAAATAATCTCTTCTATCAGAGGCCTCAACAACCCATATTCTGCGCGCGAACCAGTTACCAGACAAACCGTTTTGTTCATAGATCGATTATTTCGTCTTCAAGAAAATCTCGTCTGGCAACCTGATTGATCACCTGCTCCCAGTTCATGGGACTAATGCCCGTTCCTGGCCGCTTGACACAGAGATTTCGTTCTGAGAATGGCTCACCTTTTTTGATAAACGTTGCGGCGATGATACTTTTACGCACTATCGGTTTATTTTTCGTTTCGGAAAAGGAAGGGCTCTTAATCGGACTCCCTAAAGATTTTTCTGCATTTCTAATTCCCCTGACTAACATCATTAATTCATCCGGTTCCAGTGAAGCAGAATGATCAGGGCCTTCCATATTCTTATCAAGAGTAAAATGCTTTTCGATCACCGTCGCCCCCAGCGCAGTGGCAGCAATGGAGACTTCGATTCCTAAGGTGTGATCGGAATAGCCAACCTTGACTGCAAAGGCATCCCGAATTGTGAGCATCGCTCGCAGATTGACATCCTGAATCGGAGTGGGGTATTCCGTATTACAGTGTAATACTGTAATATTTTTGCGATCCACTCCATTCTCGATCAGGATATCCAATGCATCCTCAATCTCTCCCAAATCGGCCATTCCCGTTGAGAGAACTACTTTGGAAAATGTCTTACCTACTTTTTTCAAATACGGGTAATTCGTAATTTCACCTGAAGGCACCTTGATCATTTCCAGACCGAGCGACTTGAGGAGTTCGATACTCTCCAGATCAAAGGGAGTTGAAATAAATACAATTCCCGCCTGCTGACAGCAATCAAAGAGATCTCGATGCGCCTCGCGATCAATTTCCAATTTCTTCAACAAGTCAAACTGAGTTGCTGTCTCGCCTCCTGCTGAATTATTTTTCATCTGATACTCAGCCTGGGGCGCAGATTTACAAACGAGTTTTTCCGTTTTAAATGTTTGGAATTTTATTGCATCCGCGCCGGCCTCCACCGCAGCTTCAATCATCTTTTTAGCGGTTTCCACATCCCCATTATGATTGACTCCTGCCTCAGCAATTACAAACACACTCATCTTGCTGGCACTCCTTTGACTAAAGCTCCATCCGCTACATTTTTTATGACAACAGCACCGGCTGCTATTACTGCATTATCGCCTATTCTCACACCTTGAATTACAACTGCGCCTGCACCAACAAATACATTATCTCCCACAACGACTCCTCCGCTGAGTACAACGCCGGGAGAGAGAAATGACTGACTTCCGATCCGGCAATCATGATCTACTTGAACTCCAGTATTGATTACCGTCCCTGCACCAATCTCTGTATCTGTCTGTATGATGGCACCTGCCATAATCTGCACGCCATCTGAAATATTCACGTCCGTTGAAATAATTGAGCGTGGATGAACCAGTGCCGGTAGCTTGAATCCCAATTCCTGACACTGATCGAATAATGTTTTCCTCAGTAAATTGTTTTTAACGCTACCAACGGCAATCGCAACATTAGGAACACCTCGATCGCGCAACTCTGGCAACTCTGCATCGGTTCCTAATACAACGAACTCTTTGATTTGAATACCAACTTCCAATACAGGATCAAGTATTCCCATAATTTGAAATTCATTTCGCTCATTAATCAGATCGATAAGAACCTTGGCATGTCCACCACCACCTAACAGAATAATAGAATTCGACAGTTCATTCATGGCTGATTAAAATATGTCTTAATACAATCGACAACAAATTTGATATCATCAGAGGTAAGCTGAACGCTGGATGGAATCGAAATGCATCTTTCAAAGGCAGATACAGTCTCGTCCATCTCATACACCTGACAATCGCGATACATCGACAATGTGTGCATTAGCTTCCATGCCGGTCGCACCTGGATATTTTGCGAAAGCAAATATTCCATGAGCGGCTTTCGATCGAGTGCAGGAACCAATAAAGTACACAGCCAAAAATTACTTTTAGCCCAGGATTCTTCCCAGGCCAATTCTACCTGAGAAATCTCCGAAATCATTTGACGATAAAGGAGTGCATTTTTTCTTTTGATTTGAATAAAGGAATCGAGTTGCTCGAGCTGAGCCACTCCTAAAGCGGCTTGAATATTGGTCAACCGATAATTGTATCCTACTTCATCATGTTCATATTCAAATGGGTTTTTATTTGCCTGCGTACTTAAATGCCGGATTCGATTTGCTACAGACTCCTGATTGGTAGTGACCATTCCCCCGCCACCACAGGTAATAATTTTATTCCCGTTAAAAGAGAAACATCCGACGGTAGAAAGGGAACCTGTTTTTTTTTCACGGTATTCAGACCCCAGACTTTCGGAAGCATCTTCAATGACAGGCAGGCGATACCGGGCGGCTATTTCATTGAGTGAAGCCATATCGACGGGATGACCAAAGATATGAACCGGTAAGATCGCACTGATTTTTCGACCAGTCTTCAGGTTGCGCAGCGCCCCATGCTGATAATCACATTCATGAGACAGAAAGTCATTCACTTTCTGAACACTCAGTCCCAATGTGGTCGTCTCTGATCCAATGAAGACAGGTATCGCTCCACAGTAGTGAACGGCATTAATCGGGGCGACAAACGTAAAAGAAGGCGCGATTACTTCATCGCCTGGCTGAACTCCGCAGGCAAGCAGGCTCAGATGAAGGGCCGCGGTTCCATTGACGGTAGCCACACCAAACTCGGTCCCTACATATTCACTGACATTCTGCTCAAACTGATCGACGTAAGATCCCACTGAAGAAACCCACCCCGTATCGAGGCACTCCTTCACATACTTCCACTCATTCCCAGAAATATTGGGGACCGATAAAGGAATCTGTTTGCGCATTTTTTTGCAAAATTCAATTTTAAAACCGAGTGCATCGAGAGTCTATGATTAAGCAGCCTTACGCAACGGAGCAGCACGGACCTGATTTTCCATCAACAAACTGGCGACTAAGAATTCCCATTCAGTATCAATATCCCAAGACCTCTCCGCAGGCATTTTGTACCCATACGTTTCCCGATAAGGACGAAAGGTTTTATTTATTCTGAATGACTCTGCTTCCATGACATACAAAGCACCATTGAAAGCATACACATCTGCCAAAACTTGTCTGCGCAATGCAGACTCTTCTTGCTCAGGTGAAAGCTCTACCAGTAAACCTTCTTCATTCATGCTGCGTAAACAGGCCGGATGACTCGGTGCTTCCATCATCCCAATGACAGATTTCGCATTTTTCTCTCTGGCAAATTGGATCGCTCCATCAATATCATCGGCAATACGAAACGGAGATGTCGGCTGAAGCAATGTGACATATTCTGTCGCATAGCTTTCATGATCTGCCAGCCAATCAATCGCATGTAAAACAGCATCAACATGGCTTGAGGCATCTAGGGCGAGTTCAAGTGGGCGAATAAAAGGAACTTCTGCACCGTACTGACGAGAGATTGTCGCGATCTCTTTATCGTCTGTCGAAACAATAACGCGATCTAATTCCTGGCTTCGTAAAGCAGCTTCGATCGTCCAGGCAATCAATGGCTTTCCCGCCAATAATTGAATATTTTTTCGTGGTACACTTTTCGAGCCACCTCGGGCAGTGATTACCCCTACCACACCGGCCATCCGTGGCCCCCTTCTTTATTAACTCTGATTCATGACGATCATATTGCTCCAGACATTCTGGCAGAGAATATTAATTGAATCTATTTTTTGTGTAAAGATAAGACTAAAGCAGATCACTCAATCACCCTATTTCACCAGAAACTTGTATTCTTTTGCTATATCGTTAATTCAAGCAGCTTCTCGGACATTTGATTGCTCTTCATCTTCGAAAGAAGATTCCACCATGGTTGATTTATGCTGCTCCAGGACAGAAGCGACTCCTCCGGCAAATACGAGGCCTAAGAAATAACCAAACAAGAGTCCCTCGGTTGTATCTAACATTAAAGAATTCACCATACAACCAACTAAATATACGGCGATGACTGCCTGTCCCAGTGACCGATCTAAGCCTGTAAGAAATCGTGTCGACCGCCAACTTGCCCAAAAGAAATACAGGAAGAGACTTATTCCAATGACACCATTTTGTACCAGCAGCATCACATATTCGTTATGTGGATTTGAAGTGGGAATCTGCCCATTTTCGTGTGCTAACTGATGATACATTAACTTGAAGCTGCCGGTCCCCGATCCAATTATGGGATTTGCTTTCGCTAGATGTAGACTATTTTCATAAAACTCAATTCTCAAATTGACACCACTTCGTCGATATTGCGATGTCCTATATTCTCTTATCTCCGTAATCACTTGATTAATACGCCCCTGAAACGTATCTGACTGGTTATACGCCAGTAAGCCGACTGCCCCCACACATAGAAAGGCAGGAACAATTCCTTTATAGCCTAATTTCTGGTACATCAAAACAAAAACAAGAATCCCTAAAGCAAGATAACCAGATCTGCCAGGGACCACTGCAATAATATTAAACGTGGCAATTAATGACAAAAGAGCATAAGGCCAACGTTGCCTTGGTTTCTCCAGAAATTTCCATGCAGACAAATACACCAGAAACGCCATCAGAATGTTTTGTGTAATTCGGTTTTTAAAAATAGCGCGATCCAGTAGATGCCCCGAACTATCAATTGAAGCCAACCAGCAAATTAACGAACCAATCAATGTAAGAATCATTGCCAATTCAAATAATTGAATCCCGCGTTTGCGCATCTTGGGATCGAGAAAAAAAGAGGCATAAATCGGTATTAAAATAAACTGTCGATACTTAGAAAAATTTCGGAAAGCAATCGGGAACGATTCCGAAGTGTAAAATAAACCGATTCCTAAAAAACCGATCAACATTACAGAAGCAGTTACAACCCGATATTTTTTCAGTAATTCATAAGAAACTAAATACTGCCCTGATATGAGCCAGCAGGCTAAAGCTCCCAAGCATAAAATGGATGTCAGGCTTGTTGAAATTGGAATGGTAAATCCCGTTGCCACGCATAGCAATACTCCCGTTTGGCAGAATCGCTCTTTAGAAAACAACTTATTTGGTTCCAATAACCGTCCGGATCCGAATTGCTTCGAATCACCTTCAAACATGTGCATTTATCAAATCCGATTAGCAACTTTATAGTAAATTTTTTGAATCGATTTGCGAATATAAAATTGTAAATCCTTATGTCATAACAATCCAAATAGTATGCCAGACATAAATCAGCACACAAATAGCATGATTTTTGATCTAATGCGATACCAATCCCTTAGTGGACAACCGAACCGGCCCCACCAGCAATCATAGCAACGAAGACTCGCTGCCGGACTCCTCTACTCAACGATCACCACGTTTCGGTGACTAGTAAACTATTTCTGATGTTTGATAAACAACTGGACCATGTCTCGCGCAGGGTTTATGCCGAC
>Ga0075117_1002657_pt1 | contig 10139 bp, 8 predicted proteins | sample AntAceMetag02UKJ_FD_69789 | JGI IMG/M metagenome (GOLD analysis project Ga0075117, IMG submission 69789) | Saline lake microbial communities from Ace Lake, Antarctica - Antarctic Ace Lake Metagenome 02UKJ | ecosystem: Environmental > Aquatic > Non-marine Saline and Alkaline > Saline | place... | reverse complement strand
GCAGGCTTCGGGCCGAATCCATGGCCAAGTTGTCTGGATGGAAGGCGAATCAGTTGCTCCGATCGGATATCGTCTGGCATTCTCTCACCATTCGGCGGGCACTCCGGCCATCGCGGACACGGACTTACCAAACAGTCATCGTGTGAATGAAATCACGCTGGACAGCGATGGTCGGTTCTCGTTTCGGGTTCCTCTGGACGCCAACAGATTGTGTTGCAATCAAAAGAATTTCGCATCTCCGGCCCGACCGATCATACGAAGCGGGAATTCAACCACGTCGGCATGTATCTCGGTTGCCGCTACGTCAGTCGCCGGAGTCCCTTGGCCAAGTTCTTGAGCGCCTGTATTCCTTTGGGACCAGACAACAGTCCCTTGGAACTGCTTGCGAAATCGAGTCGGCGACGGAAGTTTTTTGAGTTGGGATGATCTGGATCAATCTGTTCCATCAGCGACACCGTCACCTTTGCGCTGTCCAGATTTTTTTCCGCAAAGGCAAGGCTCCCATTCACACTCAGCATCGCCATCATTTCCGAACGATGCATTTCTTCCCGTTGCCTTAACGGAGCCACCAGATCCCGCGCGGTCTGCAGGTCTCCATCTTCGATGGCCAGTTGAGCCAAAGAAGTGATCGCGAACAGATAGTCCGGGAATCGTTTGCGCAGACCTTCCAGTAACTTGCGGGCTTCTGTTGTGGCAGCCGTGTCGTCGAACAGCGTTAAAGCACCCGCCAAGTTGTGGGCTGAGGATGGGCTGAGGATGGGCTGAGGATGGGCTGTCCGGGTCGAGTGCAACGCAGCGTCGAAAGATCTGTTCCGCTTTGACATGATCGCCGCCGCTCAGGGCGACGTACCCTTTGTTGAGTAGATCCTGCAGTTCCGGCGTCTTCACGGGGGTCGGTTCGTCGGTGATCGTCGGGCTGAAAAGTTCGATGTCCTTCCATTCACCATTTTGAAACAGGCGATGCGGCCCGATGCCGATTCGGCCTGCCTGCCGCAACACCGTCAGAGCTTCGTTGCGAAGGCTGTCGGGACCGCGTTTCCCAGACGCAAAGTTCTGCAGCGCATCCAGAAAATCGGGCGACTTCACCGCTGTGGCAAGGGTGAATGCGAACTTACGGCCTTGAGGGTCGCCACGGTCCAGCAGCGCCGGAACCAGGCTGCGGATATGCGGAAATCGCTGCAAAGCGGCAGTCAGTGGAAGCTCATCCCCACCTGCCAGGCTTTCTTTCGCCACGGCACCGAAGCTTTCGAAGACAGCTTGTGGAATCCAAGAAGAAATGGATTCAGGCCATGGAGCATGGCTGCTAAGTTCATCAGAATTCAACTCATCAAGGTTCTCCCGCGCTGGATAAAACCGAGGAGCCTGCTTAACGCTTTCCTGCCAAACTTTCTTCGCTGCTGCAACGTCTCCCTTTCGAGCCATCGCAACCGCTTTGTGGTGGAGCAACACCCCACAACAACTCGGGGCTTTGTCGGGAATCTGCTCGCCGCACGCAACCAGTTTCAGGACATCGTCGTCGCGCCCCAGCATGCTCAGAAATTCAACCTGCTGAGCGATCGCATCCTGTTGACCTGACGGTTCTGTGACGACATGGTCGGCAATCGCCGTGGCCTCTTCGTGGTAACCGCCCAGCATCAGATACCGCCCCAGTGATGCTTCCGCAAAGCGGTTGTCTGGGAACTCAAGCAGCGTTTCGCGACAAACCAACACTGCGTCCGGCATCTTTCCGGACTGAAACAACGCTATCGCCAGATTGTTTCGAGCCGAAACCATTCGCGGCTTCACCGCCAGCAGTTCGCGCGCCTTAGCGATCGCTTTGTCAAGATGTTGGACGGAAAGTTCGAACACGATTTCGTCGTGCAGAACCAGCAGTTCGAATTCGTCTTCAGACAGCTCGAATGTATGGAACATCTCTGCGACGTGGGGTTCGACGATCTCGATGGCCACTTTTGCCTTCGCAGCGTATTCGTGATCCGGCCAGACGTCCAGAAAATTTCGATAGGCATTCAGGCCCATTGGCGACCGACCGCAAAACAGATAAGCCTGCGCCATCGACAACCAGACGTCCGGCTCGCGTGGCTTTATCCGCACCAGCCGTTCGGCCGTGATGGCGGCCATGTGGTGGTCTTTTTGAGTCTGGTACAGGTACAGCAACTGCCAGAGAATCTCCGGATGCCCTGCCTGACGCCGATCTTCGGACGTCAGAATCTCCCGGGCTTCGGCCAAGTCACCCTGATCGATCAAGTGAACAGCTTCGGCAATTCGCGACAGCGTGCGGCGGTTTAACTTGGTGCTGCGAGACGAACTGACTGCCGTCGTCGAAGTTGCTGCGGCCTTCGCGGCGTTTTTTTGTTTTTGGCGTGTGTTGCGTAGCTGCTTGTTCCGCGCGACTTCGTTTCGACATGTTGCTTCCGTTCTGGTGTTGAATTCCGTTGCTGCTGCGGCATATTAGAGTGGAGCTCTCGTCTGAAACAGCGATTGTTCCCGAAAATCTGACCGTTGGCTGCAATTCTCGCGTGCCAACGTCAAGCCACCGCCTGATTTCCGACGCAGCAGCACGTTTGACTGTGACTGCAGCGACTGCCGTGTGTTGAAGTCATTCCTAGACGATCCCGAAAAAGAGAGCGTTCGATTGCCAATGGCGAAGGCTCGTCGGCAGCACCTGCACAACATGATCGACCGCAACAAACTCGACACCACCCACACAACTCATCGCACCGGCAGCCCGCATGTCCTGGTCTGCACCAAGACCGCCGAATCATGGAAGCAAGCCTGTCACGTCTATGAACAAAATCTAAAACACCTCGCCGAAGTTAACCGCATCATGGAAGGCCGTCGGAACAAGACGATTCCGAGGAAGCCCAAGAAGTAAGTCACCACGCTGAAAGAATACCCCACGTGCTTTTCGAGGGCACAAACCTGTGCTGTTGTTCAGCCCAACGGTTCTGGTGTTGCCGCGTTGTTCCTGGTAAACTTGCTGATAGGAGAACACCGCTATGCCATTGCTAGACCACTTTCGATCGCCCATCAAGAACCGAGGATCTTGGGAAGGATTTCACGGCATGTGGCCCGGTTGTATCGTTCAAGATCTGATCAAGGTACTGCCGGATCACTACGTTGCGGAACCGCGCGTGCATCTGGGGGCCGCGTTTGAAATCGACGTCTGCACGTTTGAGCCCGAAGATGCTCAGCAAACCGCAGCGGCGATGGACCACGAACCCGGTGGAACCGCCACAGCCACATGGGCACCTCCGGAACCGACGCTGGTCGTCGATGCCGATCCGACTCAAGGCTATGAATACGAAGTCTTGATCTTCGATCACAATCGGGCTCGTCAACTGGTAGCGGCCATCGAACTGGCCAGCCCCGGCAACATGGATCGTCCTCGGAACCGCCGTGCCTTCGTCGCGAAGTGTGCGGCGTTGCTGCAACAGCGAGTCTGTGTCTCAATCGTCGACCTAGTAACCACGGCTCAATTCAATTTGTACAACGACCTGCTGGCGGAATACGATCAGGTCGATGCCGCGTTTCAGCCGCCGCCTTCTACATATGCCGTGACATGCCGAAGTCACTGGCTGGGCGATCGAGCTCGCTTGGAATCCTGGGCCTATCCGCTGATCGTAGGGCAACCGCTGCCCACTTTGCCGATCTGGCTGGACGACGAATTCGCCGTGGCTTTGAATCTGGAAGCCTCCTATCAGACCACCTGCAAATCGCTGCGGTTGGTATAGCCGGTTGCTCGGAGGCGCGGCAAGTCGGCGTTGGAAACGTCCGCACGCGACCTTGCAGATCGCAGTGCATGATGTTTCGAGAATGAGCGTGCTGCACGGCGGAGGCAACTTGAATCATCCACGTCGGAATGCGATCCACGGGCAACTCACCAGCCGCGATCAGCGTCCCAAGGTTCCGACCGGCAACGAAACGCATCACCAGAAAGTAAACACCGCCCGATGTTCGGCCAACTCCATGCAGAGGCACGATGTGCGGATGACACAGTTCAGCGATGAGTCTCGCTTCCTCCAGAAAACGCTCGACCGCAGCATCATCGCGTTGCAGCGATTTCCGTAGAAACTTCACCGCGACCGGTTCGACATGGCCAACCTGCTGAGCCCGATAGACCTTTCCCATGCCGCCCGCACCGATCATGCGAGTTAGCACCAGTTCACGAAAGTCGTGCGTGAAGATCGTTTCACAGGCAACGTTTCCGGAACTGCGCAAACCAACCTGATGTGATAATCTTCGATCTTCCGAAATCGAACTGGCCTCCATTGGTGTGGGATTTTCGGCGGGTTTGCTTGTTGCCGGCCTACCTGATGCAACCGAACGGATCTCGAACTCTGTCATCTCGCCCGCGTCGTTCGTTAGTTGTTCGCGGACGCGCTGCAGCGCTCGTCGCACCGTGCGTTCCGCCACGCCGACTTCCGCAGCGACTTCTTCCATCGAAAAGCCCTGCAATCGCAGTTCCAGCATGCGGCGCTGAGCGGGCGTTTGACTCGCCAGCAGATGTTCCAGCTCATCCGACAGCGGCACCGCTGCTTCCGGCGTCGGCTGGTCAGAACGAAACCATTGGCCTTCGGTCTGGTTGTCCGAAATCGGTTGTTCGCGATCGACGGCTCGTTTCTCGGCCTGATGATGCGCGGCCGTGCGATACAGTTTTCTCATCGCAATCGTGGCCAGCAACGCCCACAGATCACCCTCTTTGTCGATGTGGAATCGGTCCGCGGCAGCTCCCACGAAAAAGCTGCGATACGCCGACATCACGATATCTTCGGGATCGGTGCGCGCGTTCAGTTGAGGTGCCAGCCGAGTTCGCGCCAATCGAGTCAGCCGCTGCAGATAGCGATGAAAAATGTCGTCCGCCGCGTGTGCGTCACCGTCCACAAGACTGGCGAACAGCCGAGCCGACGACGGGGATGTTGGTTGAGAAGCCACAAGTTGTTTTCATTCCTGTTCATCGTTTAACCCGCCGCCGCAGGCAAGGCCGCCCCTGCTGTCATGGATCGCACTGGGTCCACGATGTCCGCTGTGGTCTGCCTGCAATCCTTGCCTGCGGCGGCGGGTTAAACAGTGTAGGTGCCGCCTTCGAGTCCGCGAAACGGCGTGACCCATTTCCGCGTTTGTACATTTTTCCCTTCCTTCACGGGGTTATCCAGCACATAGGCGATGGCATTTTCAATTTGCTGTTCGCTGTCCAAGTACACCTTCCAGCGTTTGTCGGCCCATAGACCCGGTGGAGTTTTTCCGTCCGTCGCAAATTCGGCGAGCGGATGGCGGCCATCGTTGATCAGTTGCGTCGTGGCGGCTCCTTTCAGCAGGTTGGCCATCTGTTCGACCTTGAATGTATGCCGTCCGATCACCAGATGCGTGTGTTCCGGAATAATCGCACACGCCCAAATGGCATAACCACTTTTTGCCGACCGCGAGGCAAACCCGTTTGCGACAGAAAGTGCCTGCAAGCCGGTCAGGCACACCGGCGGAAACTTGAGTGCCCGGCGAGCCGCCTCGCGCCGAGCCAGTTCGTCGGGGCTGAGCTGAGCGAGCGTGCGTTGTTCCAGATGCCGCGTGGTTTTCCGAACCGAGCGATCTCCCAAGACGCAACGAAATCCGACCACGAGCCGCGAGGATCATTCGGCAACCAGAAACCGTAATGCGGCAGAATGACGTGGTAACCATGAATCATCACAACCTCCCTCACCCTCGTTTAACCCCTGCCCCCGTTTAACCCGCCGCCGCAGGCAAGGCCGTCCACACAATCCTCATCACACTATCCTCGCCCGCGGTCACGGGTTAAACGAATCTCGAAAATTCCGTGTCCGGTTCCAGCCAGAGATCTGCATCAACAGTCAGAAGTCTGCTCATTCTAACATTTTGACCTATTACCGGAGACTTTTCGATGACTCACGTTGTGACCGAACCCTGCTTTAACTGCAAGTATACCGACTGCGTGGTGGTTTGCCCGGTCGACTGCTTTTGTTCATTGCGGCCAGATCACTGATGCTGCCGACTTCCCTTGATGTTGAGCTTTCGCATCTTGCCGTACAGAGTCGTCGGTTTGACGTCGAGTGCCTCGGCGGCACCGTCCGGGCCGTAGACTTTTCCGCCGGATCGGGCCAGCGCGTCGAGGATTGCGCGGCGTTCGTTGTCGGCCAGCGACTGGTGCTTGCCTGCGGCGTGTTGCATGGCAACTTGATGATCGTCGTCGGAAAGCCATGACCCTTCGACTCTCAACGTGTCACCTCGGCTGACGATCAAAGAACGCTCGATAATGTTTTCGAGTTCACGGACGTTGCCGGGCCAGTGATAGCTCATCAACAAATCCATCGTCCTGCGATCCACGCGCGTGATCTCTTTGTTCACCCGGCGGCACAAGCGTTCGATGAAGTGATTCAACAGTGCGGGAATGTCCTCCCGCCGATCACGGAGTGGCGGGACGTGGATGGGGAACACGTTCAATCGATAGTACAAATCGTCGCGAAAGTTTCCCTTGTCGGTAAACATCTTGAGATCGCGGTTTGTCGCCGCGATCACGCGCGTGTCCACGGAAATCGGTTCGCTGCCTCCCACGCGTTCGATGGTGCGTTCCTGTAACACTCGCAGCAGCATCACTTGAGTTTCGAGCGGTATCTCGGAGATCTCATCCAGAAAGATGCTGCCGCCGTGGGCGAGTTCAAAGCGGCCGACACGCTGCTCGCTGGCACCGGTGAAAGCGCCGGCTTCGTGCCCAAACAGCTCACTGGCGATCAGGTTGGGTGCGAGTGCAGCACAGTTGACTTTGACAAGCAGGTGGTCGCGGCGGGGGCTGCTGTCATGGATCGCTCGGGCAATCAACTCTTTGCCCGTCCCGGTTTCGCCGAGAATCAGAACCGTGGAATCTGCCTGAGCCACCTGCTCGATGGCCACGCGCACATGCCGCATCGGGCCGCTGTCTCCAATGATATTGCCGAAGTCGTGGCTGGTGCGAATCTCGTCACGCAAGTAGACATTCTGCTGTTCAAGTTCCCCCTTCAGCCGGTCGATCTCGCCGTACGCTGCGGCGTTATCCAAAGCGATCGCCAGTTGTCGACAGACCTCGTCGAGCAATTCCAAATCCCAGCGGTCGGGCTGCTCGCCGCGGCGCGACGCGATTCCCAGGACGCCCACACTTCGCTCCCGCGAAAGCAACGGCAGGTAAACCTTGGAACGATAGCCCAGCTTGAACAACAACTGGTCTTCCGGAAACTGCTGCGAGTCTTCGAGCGATCGGGACACGTGCGGCATGCGATGTTCCATCACCCAGTCGAACGCCAAACCGGAGACCTCGCGCGTAGGGATATTGTCCCAATGTTTCTCGTCGCCATCGAATTCCACAGTGAAGCCGTCACGCGACGTTTCCAGACGCTTCGTGAGCAACAAACTCACCCGGTCGCACGCATCAAGCAGCGTGTGGATTTGTGCGGCGGCGTACTCGAACACCTCGCGCACATCGAGGCTTGAGTTCACAATCTGACTCAACTGAACGAGCAGCCGATAACGGTTCTCCGATTGGCGAAGTTGATCGGTCTGCTTTGCGACCTCCGATTTCAGCAGGTCAAGGAACTGGTCCTTCGTCTTGTTCGCGTCGGCCAGCTCGGCATTGATTTTCTGAAGCTCCTCAATCCGTCGCGCCTTCTCGACACTGATTGCGATGTGCCCGGCCAATCGACGGAGCAAAGCAGCGTGGTCCGGAGTATAGATGTTCTTCTCACGGCTGGAGAAAAAGATCACGCCAATCGGTTTGCCGTCCGCGACCAACGGCAGCGTCAAACTCGACCGCATGCCTTCGCGAACAACCAGCTCGGTTGAAACGGATTCCTTCCTGCTTGCCAGGTATTCCTCAAGGTCATCGATGATGCGAGGCTGCCCTGTTTGCAGCAAAGTCGAAAGCGTCGAACCTTCCAGACGGGCCGCGTAGCCGACCTTGAGTGCGATCTCGCCATCGGAACGACACGACGTGAGCCGCAGAAGATCTGTGTCTTCTTCGAGCAGGGCGACCGCGATCCTGTTGTACGGCACGATCCCGTGCAACTGGTCGTAGACCGAGTTGAAAAGCTGGTCGAAGCCGTAACCCATGTTGAGCTGTTCGAGCATCCGCTCGACGAGCTGGTCGTAGGTTCCTTGGGATAGGTCAACTGCTTCTGTGTTATCCATCGAAATATCGTCATTCAACGCAATGTGGATGACTGGCTCTCGTGCAGAAGGAAATGGCTGGCGGAATCGCAGATTTTCGCGTGATTTTCAGCGTTTCAGGCCAGTCAACGTATTCTTGATTCCATCAAACGTCAAGGCAGAGTGGAAAATGAGTGACCAAATATGGTTGACCCACGCGAGCGACTGATTCGCACAGAAAGATCTTAAATCGCTACTCAGAAACACCTTACGTCGATTTTCGGGATGCGTCACCGACGCTGGCACACGCTTTGCTTTGATATCTCATTCAAAGCGTGTTTGTTGTCGCCCTCAATCGATTCGATGATTCAGACGACAGAACGCATACTGCGGAAGTGGCATCCGAGCCACACGAATAAGGTGACGTCCCGATGGCACACGTTGTCGCTGAGCCCTGTTGTGACTGCAAATACACCGAGTGCGTTGTGGTCTGCCCGGCGGGTTGCTTTCGTGAAGGCGGGCGGATGTTGTACATCCATCCGGACGACTGCATTGACTGCGAAGCCTGTGTGCCGGCGTGTCCGGCGAATGCGATTTATCACGAAGATGAACTACCAGTGGAATGGATCCCTTATCGGGATTTGAACGCCACCATGGCGCGGCAAAGTAAGCCGATTACCGAACGAAGAAACGTGGCGAATAACTGACAACTCTCAACAAGGAACAATATCGATGGCACTTCAGTTGACCGAAACGGCGGCGCGAGAAATCAAGAAAGTGATGACCGAGCAGAAGATGCCAGAAACCGCTGCGTTGCGCATCGGTGTGGCGGGCGGCGGTTGCAGCGGATTCGAATACCAACTGGGCTTTGACGAAAACGTGAACGAAGAAACCGACTCCGTTCGCGAGATGCATGGCGTGCGCGTGGCCGTGGATAAGAAAAGCTCGCTGTATCTGGACGGCACCGAGATCGACTTTCATGAAGGTCTCGACAAACGCGGCTTTGTCTTCAACAACCCGAATGCAACGAAGTCGTGCGGCTGCGGCAGTTCGTTTTCGGCTTGATTCTGCCGCATGAGCAAAAGCGATGAATGAGTTCCCTAGGAGATAGACATGTCTACTGACAATGCGTTGCTGAAAGAAGTTTCGCAGCAAGAATACAAACACGGTTTCGTCACCGACATCGAAGCCGACGCGATCGCGCCCGGCTTGAGTGAAGATGTTGTGCGCCTGATTTCTTCAAAGAAAGATGAGCCGCAGTGGTTGCTCGACTGGCGACTGAAAGCGTATCGCCATTGGCTGACGCTGGAAGAACCGGAGTGGCACAACGTGCATTATCCTCCGATCAACTATCAGGACACAATCTACTATTCTGCGCCGAAGCAGCAACCGAAGCTGAACAGTCTGGACGAAGTCGATCCGAAGTTGCTGGAGACCTACGAGAAACTCGGCATTCCGCTGGAAGAGCAGAAAGTGCTGTCTGGCGTTGCCGTGGACGCGGTGTTCGATAGTGTTTCCGTCGCGACGACGTACAAGGAAACGCTTGAAAAAGAGGGCGTCATCTTCGGACCGTTCTCCGAAGCGGTCCACAGATTTCCGGAACTCGTGAAGAAGTATCTGGGTTCCGTCGTGCCGTACACGGACAACTTCTTCGCCACGCTGAATTCGGCCGTCTTTAGTGACGGTTCATTCTGCTACATCCCCAAAGGTGTTCGTTGTCCGCTGGAATTGTCGACGTATTTCCGCATCAATGCTCAGAACACGGGGCAGTTTGAACGCACGCTGATCATCGCCGAAGAAGGCAGTTACGTCAGCTATCTGGAAGGTTGTACGGCACCCAAGCGTGATGAGAATCAATTGCATGCGGCGGTCGTGGAACTGGTCGCCATGAAAGACGCGCAGATCAAATACTCCACCGTGCAGAACTGGTATCCCGGTGATGCCGACGGCAAAGGCGGCATCTTCAACTTTGTGACCAAGCGTGGCGCGTGCCGAGGCGACAATTCCAAGATTTC
>Ga0075117_1002652_pt1 | contig 10149 bp, 14 predicted proteins | sample AntAceMetag02UKJ_FD_69789 | JGI IMG/M metagenome (GOLD analysis project Ga0075117, IMG submission 69789) | Saline lake microbial communities from Ace Lake, Antarctica - Antarctic Ace Lake Metagenome 02UKJ | ecosystem: Environmental > Aquatic > Non-marine Saline and Alkaline > Saline | place... | reverse complement strand
GTATAAGAGCCGTTTTTTCTATGGCTTTTATACAGTGTTAGCCACCGTTTTAAATTGAAAATATGATATTAAGAAGATTAAGGAATAAAAAGAAAATAGCAAAGGAGATACAAAAGTACTTCCCACCGCATAAAATTTACATTGAGCCATTCTTTGGTGCTGGAGGTATGTTCTTTAATAAACCAAAAGCAAAATATAATATTGTAAACGATTTAGATAGCGATGTATTTAATTTGTTTAATGTGGTTATGAACCAAAAAGAAGATTTGGAAAAGGCTTTTAATATAATGCCTATACATAATGATTTATTGGAGTATTGGAAAAATAACGAGGAAACAGACCCTATTAAAAAGGCTATAAGATTTTTGTTTTTAAGCAATTTTACTATAATGGGTAGTGGTAGTGGAATGAGAATTGGGGCAAGTGGAGGTACTAATAAAAATATAGTTGACAATAATATAAATGAAACGTTTGATTTATTAAAAAACGTGCAATTAAATAACTGTGATTTTAAAAGGTTTTTAGGCTCTATAAGTTTTGACGACAGGAAAACACCAACAGAAACAAATGAATCTTTAATTTATTGTGACCCACCATATTTAGAAACAAACGATAATTATAGCAATAGTTTTACAGAAGAACAAAGCAAAGAATTATTTGATACACTTGAAGAAACAGGCTGTAAGTTTGCAATGAGTGAATTTGACCACCCTTTTATATTAGAACAAGCCAAAAAAAGAGGTTTAAATATAATTATAATAGGAGAAAGACAAAACTTAAAAAACAGAAGAACAGAAATATTAGTTACTAATTATTCAAACTCGCAACAAAGTTTGTTTTAATGGTGGCTAACGAATTGTATATGATTTCGGTTGTTTTTCACAACTGAATTATATACGGTGTTAGGTGTAGTACGGATAAATTAAAAACAAAATTAAATATATTATGAAAAAAGGAGATTTTAGAACATTAGGAGCATCAGCACACTCTTTAGAAGAAAGAGAAGTAAATGACTTTTACGCAACAGACCCAGTAGCATTAGAAAAGTTTTTAGATGAAAGTGGAATTGAATTAAATAACGTTTGGGAGTGTGCTTGTGGAGAAGGGCATTTAGCAAAAGTTTTAGATGAAAGAAACCTACTTGGTAAGGCTACCGATTTAATAGACAGAGGTTGTGGAGACACGGAAGTTGATTTTTACTTTAGTAGTGAAGTTTGGCAAGGCGATATTTTAACAAACCCACCATACGGAGATGCGATGAAGTTTTGCGGACACGCTTTGGATTGCGTTGATGACGGAAGTAAAGTAATTATGCTTATGAGGATACAATTTTTAGAAGGCAAAAAAAGAAAACCATTTTTAAAAGCAACACCTCCAAAATATGTTTATGTAAGCAGTAGTAGATTAAGGCTTGCTAAAGGCGGGGATTTTGAAAAGTACGATAAACCTTCTGCTAATTGTTACGCTTGGTATGTTTGGGAGAAAGGGTATAAAGGTGAAACTATGGTAAGATGGTTCAATTAATAAGCACTATTTTAGTATTACACCTAACGTTTGGCAGCTACACTTGCAGTTTTTTCTATGCCTTTTAGGTAGTGTTATACCCTGTTTTTTGAGCGCTTGGAAATAATTTACAGAAAAGTGTATTTTTATTTGGTAGTTATTACAGAGTACTGTATATTTGTATCATACAAAAACAAAGAAACTATGACAACTCTAAGACCAATAGGACAATTAAAAAGCAAAGTAACAGTTTATTGCACGATTTGCGGATGTAATCACAGAAGAAGTTTAAAAACTAATGTTTACGAAAATACTCCTGAGAAAATTGAAGAAGCAAAAGCTGAATTAAAAGTAAAAGCAAGTAAGGACTATACTTGTAGAATTTGTAAATCAATTATTAAGTAATGGAAACTAAGAAACTGAAAATACTAAAAGCCTCTTTAATAAAAAAGGAGGTTATTTTAGACCAAAGATTTGAAACTCATTTTGCAAGTGTATCACAGGCAAATGGGCAACCTCTAAACGATAAAAGGAACGGACAAGCCACACTTAATAAATGGGATAAGCAAAGTGATGCTATAAGAAATCAAAAAGAGAGTATTGAGAAAACAAAACGAGCTATTGAAAAAGAAGAGGGTAAAATTATAGATACTGAAGGAGCAAAAAAAACGCTACCAACTGTAATACTTGAAATGATTGAAACCGAACAACTAATACAATGGAGAAAACACCCAAATACATTTTTTGTAAAAGGAGTTGATAAGGCTCGTATTGTTTTTGACCCTAAAAAAAGAATAATCTTTACAAGATATAGAGACTCTATAACTGAGCAGGATGTTTGGAAATTATTTGTATCTGCATTTAACACAATATTAAAACAACTGCAAGATGAGTAAAGACCTAATAAAATGGAGTGAACTGAGCCGTAAATTAAGCGGTTCAGATAACTCTATCCGACCAAATAAAATACCTAAAAAGTACGAACGTAAAGTAAATCGTTTACTGTGGATTCTCGATTTGTGGGAGCGTTGGTCAAATAGGGTATAACGTTTGGCAGCTACACTTGCAGTTTTTGTTTTTCACAAAAATTGCGTGTAGGTGCTGTTATCGGCTGCCATTCTTTCGGAAGATAAACAATTAAACTAAATAAAGCAAAATATGCTATTAACATTTTCAAAAACAGAATTTAGAACACTAATTAAAAAAGAGGTGAAAGTTCATACTATCAGAGATGATAAGAATAACCGATGGAAATTAGGAACTAAAATACATTTTTGGTTAGGAAATCCACGCAATACAAGAGGTAAAATAAAACCTTATCAATTCGGAGTAGGAGAAGTTTCAAGAGTTGAAACAATAAGAATGGATTTTGCAATGCCCGAAGAGTGGCAACCAGATGTAGTTTTCATTGGCGAAGATATTAGGCTGAAAACCGAAGAAGAATTAAATTCATTAGCAATTAATGATGGGTTTGAAAATTGGTTGCAAATGAAGCAATGGTTTTTTAATCCTGATGGTCAATATTTCGGTAAAATCATTTTTTGGAAAAACTTTGAATTGGTCGCAAATGATGACGGTAGCACTGTCTTTTAGGGTTGCCGATAACGTTCTTTGCCTACGGAAAATAGGGTTTTAAACCTTCGGTCTTTCACTTAACACCAAAACTTGGTTAGCCAGTAGCCTCGTCAATCAGGGTATAAAGGTCTTGAATTTGAGTTTGTAAAAGGAAAGCTTGGTCGGACAAATTTGAACCCTCACATGATAATTTGCGTTATAGATAAGACTAAAGTAGATTTGCAAAAATTTAGAGTGGTTTTTCCAAGTGATTGTGTTAACCATTAACTTACAGAGATGAGCAGGATAAAAAAATATCAAGAGGAAAGTCTTGACTTAATTGACCAGCTAATTCGAGATCATCAGGGTGAGATTGATTCTTTGCTAAAAGAAATTGAAGAAATGAATCTTACAGGGCCTACTTATGCCCAGTATTTAGACAGCTTTGATGCTTCGTTTGAGAACCCATCTTCAGTAGCATCCGTATTGATTAGAAGTACACCAACGGTCGGGCGAAACGAACCCACTAAGGTAATATAAAAAAACGAAAAAAAATACTTTTATTTAAAAATAAATTAAACGGGGTTTTTATATATCTTTGCGCGTATACTAAAAATTTACAAAATGGCAGCAGAAGAGCTATACAAAGTAGAAGTAGAAATAGCGGGGCAGATTTTTACCCGAAAAATTAAAGCTAAAAGCAATGCAGACGCAGAACAAAAAGCAGCAGTCGAAAACGTCGAGCTTCAAAGCGACCATACAAAATTTAAAGGAAAAGGCAAAGCAGAAGCAGCAGGCTAATTTAGAGACTTCTAAGCTGCTTAAAGACGTTAACGCGTCTTACGTGTCTATCTACGGTTTAAAGTACGAAGAGAACCCACAGTATAAGCGTAGAGAGTGGAAAATATCGCGCTTAGAACTTCGCGCAGCGTATAACGGCTATAAAGCTTACCTTATAAGTAAGGCTTTATAGCGTCTACTTCGTATACCAGTAAAGACTTATCGGGAAAAAGCCCGTTAGCTTCGGTGCATTGCTCTAATAGAATAGCCTTCGGGGTCGGCAAACTAAACGGCGGCCTTTGGATATTCTGCGACCGCCAACGCGGCGAAATAGTGTCTTCGTTAACTTCGCGATTTATGAAGCTCGTAACAGCGATTAACTTAACGTCGGATGCTGCTATATTTCGTAGGGCTTTTAACGTGTCTTCGTTAGACAAATGCACTAAGCAATCGCGCACTATAATTAGGTCGGCAGCAGGCAGCTTAGAAGTCGTTAAGTCTGCTACTTTAAAAGTTACATTTTCGCGATTTTCTGCCTGTTTTTTAGCTCGCTCTACAACGCCTTCGACTATATCGAGACCTACGTAGCTTACGTCGTCCGTTAAAAATAAGTGTTGCCAATTAAAATCGCCGCACGGACAATCTACCACGCTCTTAACGCCTTCTATTTCTATTAGGCTCTTTAGGTATGCAGCGACCTTAGACGCGTGTCTTAATTCGCTGCCCGAACCGCTTACGCTTTCGTCGCCTTCGCCCGTCCAAATCTTATCTTTAAAGGCGGTAGTAAATGCTTTTTCTAAACTCATATCTATAGTCCTACGTCTGTTAATTTGCCGTCTACTTTGTGTACGTGCTTTTTGTGGTTAATCATAACGTACTTAGGGTGGTTTCGAACCGAAGGCGGCATATATTTAACCCGCAATTTAGGAAACTTTTTTAGTACGTAGTTGAAACATAATTGGTCGCGGTGCGAACCCTTTTCTATTTCGCGCCAAACTTCGGCAAAAAACTTACGTACTAAGGGGCTATCGCGCCGAATTAGTACCCCTGTTTCGCCTAACCCGTTATTAGCGGGGTAGCCCTCTGCTTTAAAGCGTTCTAACATAGGTAACGCGACTTCGGGTAAATCGAAGCCTAATTTTAAGGTCTCTTCTATTTCGTCGTATATGCAGTCGCGCCACGGGTGCTGAAATAAGCATAAATCGTTATCGCCCAAAAGCTCTAAATAGTCTTCGGTAGTACCTGTAGGGTATATAGAGCCGTCTACCCACATATTAAAGGCAGACCGTACGCCGTACTTCCAATACAGGTATTTAACTACGCCTGCGTCTTTTGCGGGGTTCTCGTATTTACCTGCGTCTGCGGGTATAAAACGTACGTCTTCGCGTGGGGCGTCGTAGCCGTCCGTGAAGCTCGTATAAATCTGTAGCTTATTATAATCTATAATAGCGGCGTCTAATCGCTGCTGCGAAGCCTTAAAATGCTTGTCGTAGCCGTCGTCGCTGTCGCCGTCTGCCCACATAGTCGACTTAGCAGGTAAACAGCGAGATATAAACGGCGATAGGGCGTATACTCTTAACCTGCCCTCGGTAGCCGCTAAAGCTAAGAATTTGTCGTACGTATTCGTATAGACCGTACCCGCCTTTTCGTCGTAGTTGTCAAACTCACGCATAACGCTTTTATTATAAGCGTTAAGTACGCAGCTACTAAAGTGCGTTACTTTGTAAATCGGCCGCCCCCCTATAGGCTGCTCTACGACCTTACCGTAAAAGCCTGCCTGCGTCCCTACGATTATGTCCCACGCGATACCCGCGCGGTTAAGCTCTTCTACCGAACTAATTAGGGTCTGTAAATCGGCTTCGGTAAAGTCGGCGTCGTCTTCGCAGAATATCGTATAGTCCTGCGTTTCGAAAGCTCTGTTAAGCAGGTTTTTAACGCCTACACCACAGCCTCGCCAACGTTCGGGCGTACGGTCGTCTATACCTATATAGACCCCGTAAGGCGTCGATAGGTTTTTACCCGTTTTGCTTTCGAAGTCTTCGAACCTTTTAGAAGTAGTATCTAACGTTAAAACATTAAGCCCGTCGGGGTTAAATTCGCGAGGCTTCGGGTATGTATGGTTAACGAAGTCGGCGACCTTGTAAGCGGGCTTCTTAGCGACCATAGCTTTAAGCTTCTTAACCATATCTGCGCCGTCGGTAAATTCAGTTAATAGGCCTTCGTAATAGTTGGTCGGGCTACTTTCAGAAAGCACGGTAACGCCGTTAGCTAAAAGCTCTGCTATGCGTACCTGTTCCTGTATTTTGTAGAAGTGAATATTTAACACTACTTTACTGCGCTTTATGTAGCCCCAAAGGTCAGCGTTAAACTTTGGCGGGGTTATTGTTAAGCCGTCCACGTTTACGCCCGCCCGCGCCGTCCCGATAATACAAAGGTCGAAGCTTTCAGAAGCGAGTTTTAAGAGGTCTGCCCGCCGTTGGTTAATATACCCGTAAAAGAGCGCGTCGTAGTCCTCTACTAAAAATTCCTTAGAAAACCTAATAGGCCTGTAAGTTATTTTTCGGTCGTCAATACCCGACCTTTTCAAGTACTCTAAATTTTCTATAGAGTACTCTAAAATTTCGTCGGCCTCGTTTAACCATTGCCACGTACTCGGCGTATTCCACATAGTACCCGCGTCGCATAGCTGCTCTAATTGGTAGACGACTATTTTAGAGTTAGGGTACTGCCGTTTTATACTAAAAAAATCTGTAACTACATAACCGCAAACGAAAACGCAGCCGTTATACTTTTCGTCGGCCTCTACCTCTTCTTTTAGGCCTGCCGCTATTGGCGCGAATACGGTAGGGGCGAGGTCTAAAACTATCGCCTTATGATTAGCCGTAATATTTTGGGGTTTAGAATTATTTACGTATACGCGCGGGCGCGCCTCTATAAAAATTTCGCCGTCCTTAACCACGTAGCCCCCTTTTTCTAATAGCCCTGCTTTTACTTCGCCGCCTAACTGCGCCGCCGTAATGGTATCGCCCAAAAAATAAGCTCTGTTACCTAACCCCGCGACATTTAAGGCGGTTACTTTGTATTTTTGCATTTATAGTGTAGTGTAAAATTTAAAGCTTTCTGCGTCCATATTTTCGCGCAGTAAATCTAACGAAAAGTCGTCGTTTATATATCGGTGCATTTGGTCGAAATGATTAGCCCCGCCGCACAACCCTACAGCGTGCTTAATACCTATACAGATAAGCTTATTAGGTCTAAACGTTTTGCTATTTTCTAACTGCGACCATAAATAAAGGTCTGTATAGGGGTCGTGGTCTAAGCCCCACATAATAGGTAAATCGGGCTTAATAAAAGTAGACATAGCCGAAGACCTCGTATAGTGGTGCATATAAAACCACTTCTTTACCCCTATATGGTAGTAGGTAGTTCTATCTAAGCCGAAAATATCGTAAGCCTCGCCCTTCGCGTATTCATTTAGAACGGTCTCGAAATAGTCGGGGCTATAGTAGTCGTCGTTTTCGATAAAAGCTATAAGATCTAAGCCTTTGCCGCGCAGTCGGTCGTAGCCTTTTCGGTATCGTTTGGTTATGTCCTTTTCGCCGTCGGTCGGGGCGAAGTCTACTACTACTATTTCTTCGGGCTGTACGGTCTGCGATTTCATCATACGCAGGCAGTTAGCTAAAAGTTTAGGGCGGTCGCCTCTATCGGGTATTACTACAGAAAATTGCATTATGCAAACGTAAGAAAAAAAGTATACTTTTTTTTTTAAAGATAAATCGAAAGCTTTATTTTGCTTACCAAATAATACAGGTAAAACACCTTTTACACGTAAATTTATCTTAAATGATTTCAGACGCAGTAGGCTTAGAATTACTTTCGCGCATTGTCGGTTACAAACTCACAAAAGGCGACTTTTCAAATACGACCCCTAACCTACCTATGCGCGTAGCTATTGTAGCAGAGGCGAACACGGCGAACCAACCGACTTTAGACCTTACGGGTAAAGTAGTAACGACTGCGCAGGAAGCGGGCGAGCTTTACGGTTACGGGTCGCCTATGTACCATATTATGCGAATTTTGAGACCGCAAAGCGGTAGCGGTATCGGCGGTATACCTACCGTATGTTACCCGCAAGCAGAACCCGTAGGAGCGACGCCCGAACAAATTTCGGTAACTGCTGTAGGCGTAGCCACAGCGAACGGTACGCATACACTTAAAATCGCGGGCCGGCAGGGTATCGACGGCGAATTTTACGACATTAACATTAACGTAGGCGACGACGCCGCGACTATCGCGCTTAAAATGCAGGACGCCGTTAATAACGTTTTGGGTTCGCCCGTTATCGCTTTAGCTTCGCCTTATAGCTGCGAGTTTATTACCAAGTGGGCAGGCGCAACAGCAGAGCAAACTAACGTAGAGGTTTTAACCAATAACACAGACTTAGGTATTACGTACGCCGTACTCGCAGTTTCTAACGGTTCGGGCGTGCCTTCTGTACAGCCTGCTTTAGACCAATTCGGCAGCGAGTGGACGACCGTCGTAGTTAACGGTTACGGTATAGAAGCTAACGTAATAGCTGCTTTAAACGCTTTTAACGGTAGACCTAACCCGACCACGCCGACAGGACGTTACGCGGGTATTATATTTAAGCCGTTTATAGCTATTACAGGCTCTACGGATGAAGACCCGTCGAGCGGCATACTAGCTTCGGAAAAAAACGAAGTCACTATAGCTATCGCGCCTGCACCTAAAAGTTTAGGTTACAATTTCGAAGCTGCGGCTAATATGTCTACCCTTTTCGCACGAAAAGAGCAGGACACGCCGCAGTTAGATGTTATGGGCGAAGCTTACCCCGATATGCCTACGCCTTCGAGCATTGGCATGATGTCCGAATATTTACAGCGCGATAGAATTATGAAGGCGGGCAGCAGTACCGTAGACCTCGTTTCGGGCGAATACGTAGTACAGGACTTTATAACGACTTACGCGCCTATCGGCGAGTTACCGCCGCAGTTTAGATACTGCCGTAATTTGGTCTTAGATTGGAATGTACGATTTGGTTACTACATTTTAGAGCAGCTTAACGTAGTAGACCACGTAATAGCAAACGATAACGACGTAATTAACGCTTCTAAGGTTATTAAACCGAAGCGTTGGAAGTCTCTATTAAAGGCATACGCTTTAGACCTCGTAAGTCGTGGTCTTATCGCCGACGCTGCTTTTTTTACAGAAAGCTTACAAGTAGGTATTTCGGGTACTAACCCCGACAGATTAGAAACGTTTTTTAGATATAAAAGAACGGGTACGGTACGCATAGCTTCGACGACTGCCGAAGCGGGTTTTAACTTTGGTAATTCATAAAAGAAAATGGGCGCAATAGGTGGCGATATTCAAGAAATTAGCTACAGTAACGGTACTGTAGGTAGCGGTACGATTTACGTAAAGTCGGGCGAAACTTCGACCTTCGATACGGGCGGCTTTAGAAACGAGCTTAACGTAGACGGGGCAGGACAACCGATAACGGTAAAAACCCGCGTACCGTGGTCTATGGAAGTTACAGCAGCGTGGGATATGAATACCCGCGAAGACATAGAAAAGCTTTCGGCTATCGCTGAAAGTTTGGACGATACTACGTGGGACATTACGCATATTAACGGCGTTATCTATTCGGGCGTAGGAACTGTTACGGGCGACATTAAGGGCGACGGAAAAGAAGCGACAATTTCGCTTACAGTAATGGGCGGCGGCGAATTAGCAAAACTTTAAGAAAATGGAAAAAGTAGTAGACTTAGAAACGGCACGCGTAGAGGTCGAAAAATGGTTAGACTTTAAACGAGTTCGGGAGAGTAAGCGCGAAGCGAATAAAGAAACTATCGACGCGCTCGTAGAAGCGGTTAGTGAAGGGCAGTTAGTGGTAAACGAAGACCATAGCTTAACGCATACTTTAGACGTACCTACAGGCGGCGAAACAGCCTTAACCTCGCTTACTTATAAGCCTCGTTTAACTGTACAAGACACGCACAGCAAAATGAAGGGCGTAAAAGCAAACGACGTAGACGGGCGTATTATCGCTTTAGTCTCTGCGCTTTGCGGTAAGCCCGCAAGCCTTGTAGGCAAGTTAGATACGTCGGACTATTCAATTAGCCAAAACGTAGCCCTTTTTTTCCTGTAAGCGCAGAAAATTTAGAAAGTTGGATAGTAACCGTAATTCGGGAACACCATTGGAAACCCGAATACATAGACACGCTATACGCAGACGACGACGACTACTACGGCTTAAAGTTTTGGTATGACGACGTTAAAGAGTGCTGC
>Ga0075117_1002648_pt1 | contig 10161 bp, 4 predicted proteins | sample AntAceMetag02UKJ_FD_69789 | JGI IMG/M metagenome (GOLD analysis project Ga0075117, IMG submission 69789) | Saline lake microbial communities from Ace Lake, Antarctica - Antarctic Ace Lake Metagenome 02UKJ | ecosystem: Environmental > Aquatic > Non-marine Saline and Alkaline > Saline | place... | reverse complement strand
ATATAAGCTGAGTGAAGGGGAAGTACCCCACCGAGCGAACGGCGTGCTGATTTCCCAGGATAATGGTCAGGCCGTTGGTTATGCCTTGTGGAAGCTGCGTGACCGAGCGGAATTCTTTGTGGGGCCGGGGGCTGATGTTTATGAAGGCATGGTCATCGGAGAAAATGCACGTAATAATGATCTAGTGGTCAATCCGATCCGTGGCAAAAAATTGACCAATGTCCGTGCTTCCGGTTCAGACGAAAACATGGTTCTGAAACCACCACGTGATATGAGTCTTGAAGCCGCCTTGGAATACATTGAAGATGATGAATATGTTGAGATCACACCCAAGATCATCCGGCTGCGGAAAATCTACCTGACTGAGAATGAACGCAAACGGCATCAGCGAAGTTCGTCTACTGAGTAAGCGAATGATATTGATCTGAAACGTTTTTAACGCAGCAATCGAATCGGTTTGGTTATCGGTCCCATGATTTGAGTTTGCCTACAAGCTCAAGCATTTCGTTTTTGCGCTTCTCGAACATACCAAACAAGGCCAGGATACAGATCCCCAGACCGATTCCAAAAGCCCACCAGGGCCAAATATGGCCGAGGGACTGAGAAGCGTGCCAGATCATGCTGATGATTGAGAGAGTCAGAAAAGAGGATCCGACATAAAGAAAAGCACGGACTCTGAGCATCATTCCCATAAGGATGCCCACCACAGAGATGACGCACAGTATTACCGGAAGCCACAAATTATTGGCAACTCCGGCGATAAACATATCGCCGGTGGAGCTGATGTAAATAGTGATCGTTGAAAAATAACGGATGGCAGTGATCTGAGTAGAACTGAGTTTCTTCCGATTTAAATGCGTCGCGATGAGCACCGAAAGAGCAGGAGGAATCAACCAGAGTTGAGGGTGTTGGGTAAGGACCTGTCCTTGTTCCATCCAGAACGCCCACAACGCGCCATTGCCTGCTAGGGCAGCCAGCGAAGTATAGACAAACGATTTTCGCCATAAGCTCATCACGACATACACAATGCCAATCAGCAACAGGATCATCGAATAATCGCCAACCACGGGAGAATTCTGGCGAGAGGCTGCATGAATCCAGAAACTGAGTGCCGGAAGTAGCGGCAAAAATGCGCCAGTCCTTTGCAGTGGTTGGGATAGTACATTTAAACCAATTCGCTCGAAGAATTCTCCTACGCCAGCACCGGTAAAGGCAATGGCAATTACTATATATGGCCAGTAAGGCAGTAGATAGCCCCGGAACAGTTCTGGCATCGTGAGGTAGATATGCAAGAACAGCAGTGCCAATACGATTTCAGCCGCATACACATAGAGCATGCGTCGTTTCAATGGAAATTGAAACGGATCGAATTTTGGTATCGCTGCCATCAGAATTAACGCTGCAGAGAGAGCCACCAATGCCGCAGAGACAACCGCAATCTGAGCTTTGGAAATCTCCAGAGGAATACCGTTTCGTAATAATCCGGCTTCTGAAATCAGAATAGTGAGCAGTGAAATACCAGCGAAACTCAGAAATGTTCTTGAACTTTTTCGTAATGCTTCAGACCAATCTGAATGGAGAGACGGCCCTTTGACCAGAATCATGGTGGTCACCAGGCTCAGGATAGAAACGACTTCCAGTAGTCGAATCAGATGATCCAGCCAGTAGAAGTTCCCATGAACGGGGAGCAACGCCCAGCCAAAATAGAGACAGCCTACGCCACCTGCCAGCAGGGATCGTTTTTTAAACGTCGCAGAAAGATCAGGATGACTGCTGATTGCGAATAATGCGGGGCTCGTAATCATGACACCCAGAACGGAGTACCAGCGCATTGCTTCGTCTTCAAAACGAAGCACACTATGCAGTAACGCGAGCATGACGTAAACCGAGAGTAGTGTTACAGCTTTAGGGACCCAGTTTAATGTTTGCTTTTGCAGAAGTTCCAGATTGGGAATTTTGAGTTTGATCGCACTCTGTGTGAGTAAACCTCTCACGCTCCAGATCCCTCCTGTCAGACAGGCATAACAGGCCATGGCCAAACCCGAATGCTGCGCCAGTAGACTTAGTTCGGTTAAATTACTGAGGTAAGTAGCAATTCCACAGGCGCCGATCGCGAACAGTGCCGGAAGGCTATATCGGCTTTTTCGATCCCAGAGTAGTCCGATCAGCAAGATTGTGACCGCGAGTAGTGTAATCCAGCCAGCAGGATCTCGTATCACAGGTATGTTACCCGGTACGAACAACGAGCGCGAAACCGTGATCATCAACGTATAAAACAAAATGAGACAAGTCAGTATTCGGGCTAGTATCTGCTGTATAGCAGGTGTTTCATTTGTCGATCTTTCGGAGGCCGTCTGTTTTTGATGGTAAAGATCAAAGATCAACCAGCAACCAGAAATGCCAGCTGCCGTGGTGATGAGCCACTTGAGAAGATCGATCCAGTTTTGTGCATCAATTGAAAAACCGGTGTCAAAATGAAATCGGGCATCAAACCAGTGTCCCGTGATAAGAAAAGTCGTTCCTAATAATGCTGTGGCTAAAGAGAAGTAGGCAATACTTTGTTTACGAACCCAGAATCCCAGCGTGAGATACATTGCAGTTAATACTGTTGTAATCATGAAAGGCGGCGTTGGTCGTAGCGGGTCTGTCCAACCTCCGCGTAAGGCAAAAGCAATCAAAATAATGCTGATAAGCTGACGCCAATAAAAATAAGGGTTTGAGAATGCAAGTTTTTCATTTTTATCCGAAGCTTCACGATATGCTCGGAGAAACAGAAATGTGTGTACGGCTCCGATGATGATCAATCCGATTTCCATCAGTAGATTGGTTTGCCAGACGGGTAATTTCGAGTGATGCCAGAACAGGACAGTTATCAAACCGATGGATGCAAGACTCAATAAAGTCAGTCCATTTATTTTAAAGCTACTGGAATAGCGACGAGAGAATTGCCTTATGCAAATAACCGCAACGATGATTGAGAGCAAAGCGATTAGAGGAATCTTCGGGAACGGAATTAACAACTGTTCGGGATTATTGAGATTCATCAAGAATGGTAGCAAATAGGGGGCAACGATCAGACACAACATGCCCGCAAAATGTACACGAATGAATGGCCAGGAAGCAGATGATAAAGTTTGATGCACCAGAAAGTGAGGGTTGATTTTCTGTTCATTTGCCAGCCAATAGAGACCATAAAATGCAAACGAGAGTCCAATGTAAATGGAAAGTCGAATGACATCGTCCAGATGAAACAGGTACTGAGGTTCCGAAGTTGTGATGATCGTACCTGCAATAACAGTCACTGCAAGAAAATGAGAACCGATCATCATCCATCCTGGAGAGCGAAAATGAATCGCATAGAAAACAGCAGCGATGACCAGCATTAAAATTGGAACACAGAACATCAAGACGGAGGCTGTCAGCTCGGAGAATAGTGATTCGTGTTGCGGTGAGATGATTAACAGCCATTGGCCAAGAATTTGATAGATCGTCAGTACAAGAATAGGCAGGCAGGCTCCCAGCATACTGAGGTTGCGCCAAGTCGGTTTGTCTTCAAATAATTTGGGCAGATAGCGCAACCGAACTTGTTTCGTACGTAAAAATTGCATGATCAAGTCAGATTTTAATATCAGTAACATCATACCGAGGGCATAGATAGCCAGCCCCCAACGTAAGGCATCTGCAGAGCGATGTTGTTCAATAAAGTAACCTGCAAACAGGAACGGTATCAGATAGGTGATCAACAGCATTCCTTGTGTGGTGATCTTTTGGAATTTACTGTTGATGTAAGGCAAACAGGCAATCATCAATACGGCCAGACATCCCCAACTCCAGACGCCAAATGCTTCTGTTGATTGCGATACAGAAAACCCGATCATAGTAATTGAAAGATGGAAGAGTTTTGAGCTGGATACGAATGCCAGAAACATTAGGCTTAGAATCAAACTGGTCAGAGTCCAGCCTCTATGCTCCTGAGTTCTGATCACAAGGAAAAGTGTATAGAAAAATAACACCATGATGGCAGGAACTGCATCTTGTTGAATTTTCTGTATTGGGAACGCCATTTCAAAGTCGGCGGCGATGGCAGGGGTAATAGATAAGAAGAGAACCAGACTGGTTGCGATAAGCGAACCTGCTAAGAGCACAGGTTGCAAATTGAAACGGGACGCACGAGAGAGCGCCCCCAGCATGTTCTGGGAATGTTTTTTGGAATGGACGGCTGACCCCAGCACGTTCCAGATGGCAACGGACATGATGTGGACTAACCAGAATCGTGGATTTGACCAGCCGGAGTGTTGCCACAGTCCATAATACTCACCTATCGCAGATGCTGCATACAGGCTGCCAACGGTCCCCGCCATTTGCGAGAATAGAAACCAAAAGTCAGATTTTTTGATGAGTGCGCTGGTGATCCAGATGAGCATGATTGCAAACGAATAGAACGCATGCATTTCCCAGGACATGATTTGCAGGAGAGTGTAGGGAATCATCAGTACTGAAGTTAATAATGAACCATTAACAATGGGCAGCGTAAACGGATTCGATTTTAATGGTACGATTGACCAGGCGGGATTAGAGTGATTTTTGAAACGTGACCAATAGTGCAAGCCAATCAAGAAGATTAATCCGCCTGCCGCATGCAATAAGCAACCCCAGATAAATGGGGCATCCGGTAATAGTTCTAATTGCGATAACCAGCCTCTTATACTTGAATTGACGTTGAGTGCATGTTGCAGCGTTAAGAATCCCAAACCTGATGCAATTGCAGACAGTACCTGCCTGCGAACATGCCAGTTGGCAATCAGGCAGAGGATCGTGTTCACGAGTAAAGCCAGTGAAGTCCAGTTGCCGTCTGTATCAGCAAAAAATCCTGCATAGATGGCTATCAGTGTGGAAATGAGCGAAAAACATCCTGCGGTAATCAAATAATATCGAGCCGCTTCCTCTTTCCTGCCTCGTTTCAAAAAGAGAGCTGAGATGGCTCCCAAAATTGCAAACGCAGTGAAAACCACTGCACTCCGTCCTAATAGAAGTGATTCCACCAGGAGTTCCTGTGAAGTGCCCGTCAATGTGATCGTATTCGTGATGACATGAAATCCAAGTAAGCCTGCCACAGCTCCCGAGAAAATGGCAGGAATATGACACAGGGCAAAGCGACCTTGGATCGCTAAGAGGGTCAAGCAGATACCATTGACGATACCGAGCACGATCATGATATCGACTCGAGGCCAGGAGATGGCGAAATTGACCAGCATCATCAACGCAGAGCAAATTGCGATTGAAGATCCCGTCAACGACCAGTGAGGAGAATTGTCCGCCCCTTTTCTGTGATGCAAAATCAGCCCGATTCCCATCAACAGTATTTCCATCACACTCACTACAGGAGTCAAATTGGCAAATGTTTCCAGCCGATTGGTTGAATTCCAAATCAACAGCCAGCAAGGGGCGAGGACTGCAAAGAGAGAAAGTCCCGCAAGAGACACCAGTTCGCGGGCGCGAGAATCCGAAACTTCTTTCCAGTGAAACGTGTGTCGAAGAATGAATGACATCGCTAAGATAAAACAGCCAACGGGTAGCATGGCCAGCAGGTTCGTTTGTAGAAATGAGGGTTCCTTCATCGCGATGCGAGAAATGAGCAATTGCCCTGCGGACGTCCCCATTACCACTAAAAGCAGCTGCCAGCGTCCAAAGCTGACCAGAATTCGGCTGGCGGAATAGATCATCCATCCAAACGTCGCAAAACCAATACTGATCGCAACCAGGAATAAGGGGTCGGAAACAGGGCGGTGGTCGGAAAGTCGTATGGCTGCCAAAAAGTTGAGTGGGACCAGCAAAACCGTGATCATTAATAATCCGCGGCTCGTTGATTCCAGTTTCCAACGTTTATGTGTATACAGGCCAGCGGCATGAATGGCAGCGGTCGCCAACAAAAATAATAGAGCCGGAAGGTAGGGGATCTGGTTTTTCAATGTAGACCAGAGACTGACGACCAGGCCAATCGCACTACCCACAATCAGCAGCCCACTGATTAGTTCTCCCCAGCGAATATTTTTCTCTTCCATGAATGCATTCAAGAGAGAACCTAAGGGGCGTTTTTTTTCAGCTGGCTCAGTAGCATGTTCAATCAGATTCGCAGATTGATGAGAATCAGGCTGCAAGCTTTTGGGGAAAGATTTTTCGTCGAGAAAGTCAGCCTCATCCAGGAAGTCAGCAACTTCTAAAGAGGAGTCCTCCGCCTGTTTTTCTACTTTGAGGGGGGGCTGTACTTTTGGTGTTGAGACAGATTGAAGTGGGGGCTGTTCCTGATCTGGTTGTGAAGTGGTTTGGGGAGACGCGGGTGCAGGGTCTTCTTCCATGTACTTGAGAAGACTCCGGTAATCTTGTTCCGGAATTTTTCCCTCATAGTATAATTGTCTGATGTAACGCTGTGCGTTGAGCCGATCCTGGTCTGCCTCTGTTACTGACTGAACCGGACTCTTTTTGGCGGAGGGGGCTCTCTTGGAGAAATAATGAGAAACAAAAGAACCCAGCACCCATAGACCATGGCAAATTGAAGCGAGCATCGTCAACGCGATAAAAAATAGAAGGAGTGCCATGTCCATGTTGCAGAATCCTGTTGAAGACGATCAAGAATACATCAAATTGGAAAACTCTTTTATAAAGGCGTTAGCTCTAACAATATACCACTCACAAACTGACATTTTTCATGAAAAATTAAGTAACTATATATCTAGCATCAGCTTAGCACAAATTTTGTCTAATACACGGAGATACGGGTTCCATTCTCCAGAATCTGCACAGGTTGAGGCATACGCTGAGTTTTTCCCCAGTGCCGTTTGATTGCTGGCTGCAGATGATAATAAGCGTAGAGGAAATCCAACCAGCGATGTTGAGCGGACTGACTTGTGAGTACGGGCGATTCCCATTCAGCAAGCAGCGATTTCCAGAGAGTCGACCTTTGAGATGATCGATAGTGAATGGGATCGAATCCATAACTGGTAGCAGGGATTTCAACAACGGTGATTTGTTTTTGCGTTGCCAGTGTCGAGAGTCGTTCATTCAGGTTCCGCACTTTTTGTTTGAGGTCAGTAAGAGACACCGGATTGTTGGGAAAGAATAGTCGTCGAGTCAATTCAAACCGGAACGACGAGAGTCGAGAAATGCTTGCTTCCGGAAGCAGGGTAATTGTGATGCGTGCATCGATTTGCTGTAGTTGTTTGATGCAGGAGTCAATCCACCCATAGATGGCATCTGTGGATTGACCATAAATCAGGTCATTCCCGATATCTGTCAACATGGCTAATGGTTGTGGCCCTTCAGAGTTTTTTGGGGGTAGCGCATCCCAAATCTCACATTTAGAAATTCCTGGCAGGGCACGATAGAGTAGACGGCTCCAATTACCATACGATCGACCATGTCCCATCGCAGTGTAGATATCGCATGGCAATCCATCTGGATTCTTCAGTAATCGCAGAAGCAATGGGAAGTCACGTGTCAGATTACTTGCACCCAGTAAAATCACAGGTTGACTGGGAGACTGAATTTCAGCAGCGTATTTGGAATCCATTTTAAAGTAAGTTCCAAGTTGAATGAACCGGTATGCATCATTTACAAGAATGGATTAGAAATTCGATTTCCATCATCTGAGGTACAATGTGTACTTGAATTTGTGAACTTTATTCTAACTGGAATTCAAATTTCGCATAGACTTATTTGAAGTGATGCTCTTTTCGAAAACTCAAGTTGAACGCGCATACTTAGATGAAAGATCTAGCGCTGAATTGTGGGGCAAACTCAAGTTGGGTCAATAAAAGAACGGTACTGTAAAAACAGTACCGTTCTAATAATTACTTGTGTAGATGAATGAGGTTGTGAAGAATTATTCTTCAGCTGCTTCCTCTTCCTCTTCAGCTTTAGCTCCCTTAACGGTCTTTGCTAAAGTGGAACAGACAGAGCGGGCGATTGCAGAAATCTGGTTTTCCTGCTGTGGCTCTGATTTTACATCTGTGTATTCAGCTTTGTCCAGAATAACATCAACGGCTTTGCGTTCGCGGAGCTGTGCTTCCAGATTTTCAAGCATACCTGATTTTACCAGGCGAGCACGGACGCGGCGTGGATTTTCGCCCTGTTGCATTGCCATGTAATAAATTTCCATGTCAATTTCTTCGGGCTGTACTTCCAGGTTTTCCGTTGTCGCAATTTTATCGAGAACGAAATGCTCTTTGAGTGCCTTGCGCGTCGAAGAAATGGCCTTTTGGCGGAGTTCATTTTCACGAACTTGAATATTCTCGCGAGAAAATCCAGCTTGTTGCATTTCCAGGATTTCACGTCTCAATGCATTTTCGACTTGTTTGGTCACTAATGTTTCTGGCAGATCCCAATCTGCAGATTCTGTGATTTTCTCCAGAACCTGTGTCCGGGTAGTTTGACGTTGCTCGTATGTTGTCTGTCTATCAAGAATGCTTTTTACTTCTTCTCGAAGCTCTTCTTCAGACTCAGCGCCGACTTTTTCAAGAAGTTCTTCATTGATTTCTGGAAGCTGAACGTGTTTTACACTTTCAACAGTGAAGCTTGCTTTGACTTTTTCTCCCCGCATCTCGAGCTGTTCAGCTTCTTCAGAAATTTCAAGTTCTGTTTCACGCGTATCACCGGCTTTGGCTCCAGCCATTAATTCGCCGAAGTCTTTGATCTCTGCATCTTGAAGACGCAAGATCGGACGCAGAGGTACTACCAGTTCATGGATTTCACTGAGTGGATTGCCTGAATGCTCAAATTTAGCGGAGATTTCCAGATAATCTTCTGGTTCTGCTGCTCCATCACGTTCCTGCATTTCACCATATTGACCGAGGAAGCGATTGAGGTATTCCTCAATATCTTTGTCTTCAATCGTGCGTACGGGACGGTCGAGTTTGAGTCCCTTGTACTCAGGGATTTTGAAGTCAGGTCGAACTTCGACTTCGAATTCGAACGTGAATTCTCCCTCTTCTGGAATTTCAAGGCTTTCGATATCGATCGTAGGCTCGTTAATCGGGTCGAGATCATTATCTTCAGCAATCAGCTCTAGACTCTCCATGAGTACGCGCTGTTTTACTTGATCGGAAAGTTCCTGTTTAAATCGTTTTTCGACTAGCTTCCGAGGGACATGGCCGACGCGAAAACCCGGAACCGTCGCCTGGTCACCCAGTTCTGCAACAGATTCAGAGTAAAAATGTTCGATATCAGCACGAGGGACAGAGACCGTCACATGCTTTTTACAAGGACCAACCTCGTCAATCTTGGCGGTCACGGACATCTTGTACTCGCTATCCGCAGACTCAGTTGCATCAGCGGTGGCATCAGTTGTGGCGAGTTCGTCAGACACGGTCCAATCCTTTTCTTTATTTATGTGTTGGAAACAGCTGTAGGGTCATTACTTATTTTCTGCACAAAACCCGAAGGTGGCAGTTTCTAAACTGCGATGCTGCTACTTTTGAAATACTATTAGAAGCACGAAAAGCCCCTCGTTTCAGATTATGGGGGCTGATGTGATGTCCCTGATATCTTGTATGCAAAAAAAAGAGCGGGCGAAGGGACTTGAACCCTCGACATCCACGTTGGCAACGTGGTGCTCTACCACTGAGCTACGCCCGCAAGTGAATACGGACCATATTATATTCGCTAATTATACATTAGCACAAAAGGTACGTAATTCCTGTGCTGAGATTATGTCTTGTTATTCTCTGAGGTCAAGAGTATGAGGCGAAGTAAATCATGGTTATCAGTGACTTTTTTGATTTTATGGCGGGAAACAAGCAGTAGGTTAGTCAGTTTGAATCCGACTCTGACTAATTGACTGATTGTGCGGGAGAATTATGGTCTGGTGATTTACTCTAAAGTCCCTGTTGATTTTTCTCAACGTGTTGTTTTGAGGCATCTATGAGCTAACTGTTTATCTCAAAATGGTTTACGCCTGGTATCTTCGATTGTTCCAGAATCACGTTGTGGTTTGACCACATTCGGCTTTCCTGCCAATCACCGACGTGCCAGAAAAAATGACTGGAAGGCATTGTTTTTATCTCCTTACATGTAAAAGGTTTACGTTATTGGTGCTGAGCGCTTTGTAAAAATAATTTAGCGCTTTGGCTCGTTTGGTATTCAGCTTGCTTAACATCCCAGTATCAA
>Ga0075117_1002643_pt1 | contig 10175 bp, 9 predicted proteins | sample AntAceMetag02UKJ_FD_69789 | JGI IMG/M metagenome (GOLD analysis project Ga0075117, IMG submission 69789) | Saline lake microbial communities from Ace Lake, Antarctica - Antarctic Ace Lake Metagenome 02UKJ | ecosystem: Environmental > Aquatic > Non-marine Saline and Alkaline > Saline | place... | reverse complement strand
CTAGTGGCGTCGATGTGGAAGTGATTGAACGCCATCACCGGTTTAAAGAAGATGCCCCCAGTGGGACAGCTTTGCATTTTGGAGAAATCATTGCAGACGAAATGGGACAGACCGACCATGTTCACGGTCGGCATGGTCGACCGGGCCCACGGCCCACCTGCGAAATTGGTTATCATGCATTACGAACGGGCGACAATGTCGGCGAGCATACCATTGTGTTTGGCATGATGGGTGAAACCATTGACCTGACAGTGCGCGGGCATACGCGAGACAGCTATGTTTACGGTGCACTGGCCGCCGCCAAGTATCTGGTCTCTCAAGGCGCGGGAGTGTATACGATGGCCGATGTACTGGATTTGAACTAGGGCGCTATCGGGTTTGCATGTGAAACTTGCAGGGATTTTACGCGCGCTCGCGGGTGTTTTGTGAATTTATTTTCTACCACAAAAGACACGAAAAGCACGAAAAAATCTTTGTCTGGAAGTCTGAAAGAAGTAATGTCAGGCGAACCACATTCTTTTGGAACAGGTCTTGTTTAGTACGTCGTTGACCTTACGTCTTAAACTGGGGTGCCTTTGTGTCTGATGCTAAACTTCTGCAGCAGTTTGTGGATTCATTTTCACGCCTCGATGACATGCTCGCTCTGGATGGGGCGCCAGCGGAGCTGATTGTTAAACGCGATCTGGATGAGTGGGATCGCTGGCAGGATGAATCAGGATGTCGTGATGAACTGGAATGCTGGCAACCCCTGCGTATTGAGACCGACGCGGAAGCATTGGAGACTTTGTATGCGCGTATTTCGGGGCGATTTCCTGTGCTGTATGAACAGCTTGTGCTTTCATTTCGCTGGTTAGAAGTCGACCTGGGCGTGATTCGTTTGCTGCCTAATCTGCCGGGCGCTGATCTCACCGGTCTGACAGAAGCCATATATGCAGATCCGATTCTGGCGGACACTTTGATTCCCGCGGGGCTTGTTCCGTTTGCGCGTGCGCCACACAACTATGATCCAATGTGCTTTGATCTCAATGCGATGTCAGCGCTGGGTGATTGTCCGATTATCCAGTTTGAGCATGAATCTATCTTGTGTGATCTCAAACTGGGGGAGCATTGGCAACGCTGGGCATCATTTCGAGATCTGATATCCGACGTCATTTTTCTAAATTGCGATTAAATTTTTACCGAATGTATTATTTTCGATTATGGGCAATCCGAAAAAAAATCTGGGAGTGGTAGACTAACGATAGTATGATCTGGATGGTGACTCGGACGACGATATTATCCTGTCAAATGGCCGTGGGTATTGGGTTCGACTTTTCGAAGGCACGACCGACGGTTGGTCGAAGGAGGTGATGCGAGACAAGCCTGGAGAGAAGGCTGCATTGCCGATGATCGTGCGCGAAGGCAAACTCAATGGTGTCTGGTTTCACTCCGGTGCGATGATTCTGCAGAATGAATACACGGTGAAGAACAAGGACTACATTACCCGAATTCCCTACAGCGAGATTCATGATGGTAGCCAGCCGTGAACGATGTGAAGTTGAAATGTGTTTGATACGTGGTGCTTAGGTCGAATTAGTGAAAATGATAAATACCAGCGGTGATCTCAATCGAGAGAGTTTTATGGTAACCCCATTCGCAGGAGAGTCCTTTTGCGCTTTTAAAACAGGCGATTCTTGCCCGCGATGCAGAAAACGCATTGCTGAGAAGCGCGGTGTTTGATCAAGGGCTGTTTTTTCACATGTATGGAGAAAAGCCACTTGTTTTTCTGTGATAACCAGATTGAGACAAGATTGGGTTTACCTATTTTACCAAATCGGTGAAATGGTCAAGAGTGATACACTCCGCGGCCGATACAAGGAGAGCGGTCGCTGCCTGCTTAGTATGAATGTTTGAGGAGTGACTGCGTTTCGATTCTTACACGAATTCAGGGACGAAGCTCGGGTTTGCTGGTTCAATAAAAGAGTTTTACTCCTCGAAGGAACGAGAGATGAGTTGGCTTAAGTCTCTAAATTATAAACGCTTTCTGAAACTGCCCAGTCGAAATATTTCACAGGGAAAAATTCGATTTCTATGGGTGTTACCCTGGAATCAGTCAACAAAAGTGCTGACCGGCCTTTTGGCGAGTGTCTTTTCCATGATGGCACTGATCTCGTTTTTTGGTTCTCTGGAGCAACCGGCGTCGATCAATTCCACCTTATCGGAAGAGGGGGGGCTGGGATTCGAATTGGGTGCCAGCGATGAGCTTTCACTTGAGTTTGGATTGGATGCCACCCTGCCAACACGAGAACCCGAATTGGCGAAAGACCTCGTCACTAATCCCCGTCGACCAAAATCAGTCATCAGAACGGTCTCTGTTCAACAAGCAGCAGAAACAGGTCAAGAGAATTCGAACGTGCATCACGCGGTGGGGTTTGAGTTTGGGAATCAGAAATCGGGTGGACGAATTGAACAGCTTGCAGACGAACGCCCCGTTTATATTAATGGCTTGAGACCAGCGAGCAGGTCAGCAGGCGCAGGTGCTGTCTGGCTGACTGGAGAAATAGAAGAAACTAACGACCTGCCTGTGAATGGCTCGGCTCGTCGTGTGAGAAACTAAAAAACACAGCGTAGCATTCTGAAAGTGAAACGCGAAAACATTTCTCGGGAATCAGAGTTTATGTATCAGAGTTACTGGAACTTACAGAGTGGTCCTTTCGAAGAAAAAATGGATTCCACTTTTTATTACGAAAGCCATTCTCATCAGGCGGGCTTGCTGAAACTTCAGTATCTCATCGAAAACAGTAAGGGAGCAGGCTTACTTGTAGGTGGTTCCGGCATTGGAAAGTCTTATTTGTGCCATGTGCTGAAAAGTCAATTGGCAGAAATTTATCAACCTTTCGTGCATTTAGTGTTTCCGCAATTATCGCCCATTGAATTGATTTCGTATTTGGCTGTCGAGCTGGGGGCAGAGGAAGCGGGCGTCGAAGCTGTCGCTTCTGGTAAAGATCGGATTGTCCGGGCATTACATCGGCAACTGCTGTTGCATTGTGAGCAAGGGCACAAGCCCGTCATCATCATTGATGAGGCACATTTGATTGTTGATCAGAGAATTTTTGAGACACTGCATCAACTCTTGAATTTTCAACAGACAGCCGAGATTGATTTTACCTTGTTGTTCGTAGGCGATCAGCTGTTACTAAGTCATCTGCAACGGTCTGCTCAAATTGATGATCGGATTGCCGTTCGTTGTTTACTGAAACCATTTTCGCCGGAAGACACCCGAAGTTATGTGGAACATCGGTTAGAAGTGTCTGGTCGAAACGAGCTGGTTTTTGAAGAAAGTGCCTTTGAAACGCTGTTTGAGTTGACTCAGGGGAACCCGCGCAAGATCAACCGTCTCTGTGATTTGGGACTGCTTGTCGGCTATGCAGACGAATTGCCAGCGATTACCTCAGATGTTCTGAATGCAGTCGCTGAAGAGCTGGTGACATCGATTCCCGACTGAGAAGTTCGACTGAGAAGTTCGACTGAGAAGTTCGACTGAGAAGTTCGACTGAGAAGTTCGACTGAGAAGGACGATTCAATTCGCCCGCTGTTGAGATTCCATACATCTCCGTCGGGCGGGGCTGTCTTTTTATTGCAGTCCTATTGTCAGCTGCGCATTTCGCCTCGCATGCGATTGTTTTTCTGCAGTTCTAATGAACTCTCGATGAAAATGAGGGTCAGCCCTTGCAGACTGGTTGGGTTCGGGCTCACAATAGCCGAATTCAATTATCCGAGTTCGGAATGAATGAAGAGTTTTCAGAGACGACCGGACCAATAAATCGTCGTTGATTGGTCGTTACGGTTTCGTTGAATGCTCTTCCAGTCATCAAGGTGGATGTGACGATGTGGTCTTCGCGACTGTTCTGGAAGCTGTTTCTGGTTTATGCCGGTTTAAATATCGTATCTGCGATTGTCTTTGTATTGATCGTTTCAGGACGCCAGCGATCTCAGGTTGTGGAGCAGGTTCAGCAGCGTCTACACGATTCAGCAGTCATCATGCGGAGCAGTCTGGATGATGTTTTCCAGCAGGGAATGACAGCGGGCCTGCAGGAAAAATTCGAAAAATTGGGGGCACAGACTGGAACACGATTGACTTTGATCGGTATGGATGGCGTGGTGATCGCTGATTCTGACCAGGAGACCCTGGAGTTAGTTCGCGAAATGGAGAATCATAAAAACCGTGTCGAAATCATTCAGGCGATTTCGAATGGGTTTGGAACCTCCGAACGACTCAGCCCGACTTTAAGTGAGCCGATGCTCTATTATGCTCTCTTGTACGAAGAAAAAGGCCAGCCTAAAGGGGTTGTACGTGTCGCCATAACCATGGCAAAAATCCAGGAAGAAATTTCTTCCGTAAAGCAATTGATTTGGACGATTGCTTTTCTGGTCAGTATTACGGTGATGTTAATCACTTACTGGGTTGTGGCACGAATGATCCGCCCCTTGACCATATTGACGAATGCTGCCGAGTCGATTGCAGGCGGTGATTATGATCAAAAACTCTATTTTCCACAGCAGGATGAGCTGGGTATTTTGGCACAGTCATTCAATCGTATGAGTCAAGGAATGGCGGAGCGCGTGAATCAATTGCAGGCAAGTGGAGACCGATTGAGCACTGTGTTGGAAGGTATGGTGGAAGGTGTGATCGCCACCAATGAGCGTCAGCATGTCTTATTTGCTAACGAATCTGCGGGTCGACTTCTATTTTTCTCTCCTGAAGAGGCTGAAGGGAAGCCTTTGTTTGAATCAGTTCGCAACCACCAATTGCAAAAAGCAGTGACAGAAGTGCTGAAGACTCTGGAACCTCAGCGAATGGAAGTGGAGCTGGAAAGTACCAGTGATCGGATTTTAGGAGTGACGACAACACCCTTGCCGGGAGATCCCTGTCCGGGGCTGGTGATTGTTTTATTCGATATGACAGAGCTGCGTCGCTTGGAATCTTTAAGGCAAGAGTTCGTGGCGAATGTTTCGCATGAATTGAAAACTCCTTTAAGCTCAATTAAAGCTTATACTGAAACACTGATTCGGGGAGCGATGAACGATCCGGAAATCAGTCATACGTTTTTGCTTCGCATCGAGGAACAGGCCGAACGGCTACACGAGTTAATTATGGATCTGATTAGTTTGGCCAGCATCGAATCGGGGAATCAGGTCTTTGATATCATCAGTATCGAACTGAGGCCGTTCGTTGAATCCTGTCTGGTTGATCAGCAAAAAGTTGCCGAATCGAAAAATATTGAGTTGCTGATTGAAGAAAAAGAAACCGGGATCAAAGTCATTGCAGATGACGAAGGCTTGCATCAGATACTTGGTAACCTGATTAATAATGCCATCAAATACACTCCCGACCAGGGGCGGATTACCATTCAATGGGAATGCGAAGATTCCAAAACGGTATTGCTTCAAGTGTGCGACACAGGAATTGGGATTGAGGAAAAGTATCAGGCACGTCTGTTCGAGCGGTTCTTCCGTGTCGATAAAGCTCGTTCACGAGAATTAGGGGGAACCGGGCTTGGCCTTTCCATCGTCAAGCACCTGGTCCAGTCCTTCAATGGTACCATCGGAGTTACCAGTAAAGTCGGCGAGGGAAGTACCTTCTCGGTCCGGCTTCCCAAGGGGTGAAAACGCTGTGTGTTATGTCGTAAGTCCTATTTAGCATAGTGATTACGTCGGAAGATTGCGCGTTGCTGAATGTTAGAGAAGATTAGGTACTTCACGAGTTCTTAATATTATCTTAACAATTCGCGTGTATGTTATTCCCCATCTGGAATCGGTGTGCCGCGCGCACACTTTGATCATTCTAGCCCGTTGATCTCACACTTTGCCCGTTGATCTCACACTTTGATTTAAACAAACATTGATTTTGAACACCCGCATATCGCATTGGGAGAGTTACACAAAATGGTTACAAGAATTATTGGGAAAGCAATAGGAGTGCTGTGTTTGTCCGCGGGTGTTTCCCTGATTGGTATCGGATGCACTGGTAAAAAGTCTGATGAACGAGTGCAAATTGATGGTTCCAGTACTGTCTATCCAATCAGTGAAGCGGTTGCTGAAGAGTTCCGAAAAAAGAAGCCAGATGTGCGAGTAACAGTAGGAGTTCATGGCACTGGTGCGGGGATGAAAAAATTCATCGCTGGCGAAATTGATATCTGCGATGCATCACGTGGGATCAAGGAAAAAGAAGTTGCTGCATTAAAAGAAAAGGGAATTGATTTTATTGAACTGTCTGTTTCCTTTGACGGTTTAGCTGTGATTGTGAATCCCAAAAATACCTGGTGTGACTGTTTGACTGTTGGCCAGCTCAAGGAGTTATGGCGTCCCGAAAGTGGCGTGAAGCAGTGGAAGGATCTCAACGCAGAATGGCCTGCTAAAGACATAAAGTTATACGGTCCTGGTACTGATTCGGGTACTTTTGATTACTTCACTAAAGCAATTGTAGGCGAAGAAAAAGCAAGCCGCGCTGATTACACAGCCAGTGAAGACGACAATGTGCTTGTGACAGGAGTCCAGTCGGATGAATACGCGATTGGTTACTTTGGATACGCGTATTATGAAGAGAACAAAGACAAACTGAAGTTATTGGGCGTCGATAATGGTGCTGGTTGCAAAAAGCCATCACTGGAAACGGTGCGTGACAATTCTTATGCACCCCTTTCACGTCCGCTATTCATTTATGTCCGAAAGTCAGCTTTGAAGCGGCCTGAGGTCGTTGAGTTTGTGAAGTTTTATCTTGAACATGCAGCCGAACTTTCCAAAGACGTGGGTTATGTACCGGTTTCTGATGAAGTTGTGAAAGCAAATCAGGAAGCCCTTGATGGAGCATTAGCCAAGTGACAGCAGAGCGTTCCGACAAAGAACAATCAGTTGAGATGGAACTCGGCGAGACAGCGGCAATCAAGCTGCCTCGCCCTGCCTCTTTAGAAAGCGCAGGTGGCGTTATGGTTCGCCTGCGTCCTTACTATGAGGGGTTGATCCATTTTCTATTGTTTATCTGTGCCAGTATTTCAGTGCTGGTTACAGTGGGTATTGTTGTTGTTCTGTTATTTGAATCCGTTCAATTTTTCTTTGATGTGTCGATCATCGAGTTTCTAACGGGGACCAGATGGACGCCGTTACTGAAGCCACAACATTTTGGGATTTTGCCTTTAATGTGTGGTACGATGTTAGTTGCCGGCGGTTCTGCGATTGTCGCTGTTCCGATTGGGCTGGGAACGGCCATCTACCTAAGTGAATACGCATCTCCACGCTTCCGTGATATTGTCAAACCATTTCTGGAGATCCTGGCAGGTATTCCTTCTGTGGTTTATGGATACCTGGCAATTGTTTTTGTGTCCCCGATCATACGTTACATATTTCCCAGTGCCGGGGTATTTAATGCCGCCAGTGCCTGTATTGTTGTGGGAATTATGATCTTGCCGATGATCATTTCTTTAAGCGAAGATATTTTGCAGGCCGTTCCACTTTCTCTGCGAGGAGCCGCCTTTGCTTTAGGCGCTAATAAATTTGAAGTGACGGTGCGGGTTGTCGTACCGGCGGCGTTGTCTGGAATTATTGCCAGTTTTCTGTTGGCCGTTTCCAGGGCCATTGGTGAGACAATGGCGGTGACTCTGGCTGCTGGTGCCACTCCCAAGCTGACATTGAATCCACTGGAAAGTATTCAGACCATGACAGCCTACATCGTACAGGTGAGTCAAGGCGATACACCTACAGGTACGGTCGAATATCGGACTATATTTGCTGTGGGATTAATGTTGTTCATCTCAACGATGGCAATGAACATCATCGCTCAATTTATTCTCTCCCGTGTTGGAGAACAATACGAATGAGTACCAATCTTGACATCTATACAACGAAGCGACGTGGCCGGATTACGAACTTTTTATTTACTTCGGTTTGTTTTCTGGCGACGATTACGTGTGTAGTCCTGTTGTTCATAATGATCTGGAATATTATTCTCCATGGAAAAAATTGGTTGAGTTGGGATTTTTTGAATTCGTATCAATCTCGTTTTCCAGACAAAGCGGGGATCAAGTCTGCTTTATTTGGAAGCATCTGGCTGATCAGTCTGACTGCTTTGTTTTCGGTTCCTCTGGGAGTCGGCGCTGCAGTTTACCTTGAAGAATATGCTTCCAAAAGTAGATGGCGTAAATTGATTCAATTAAATATTTCCAATCTGGCTGGTGTGCCTTCCATTGTCTATGGAATTTTAGGCCTGGCTTTGTTTGTGCGCGCATTAGGTTTTGATCGAAGTGTTCTTTCAGGGGCTTTGACACTTACATTGGTCGTACTTCCGATTATTATTCTGGCTTCTCAGGAAGCGTTGAGGTCAGTACCCGATTCAATTCGTCGTTCGGCCTATGCCTTAGGGGCGACTCGCTGGCAGACAGTCTGGTATCAGGTTCTGCCTGCTTCTCTACCTGGTATTATGACGGGTGTTATTTTATCGCTTTCCCGTGCATTGGGAGAGGCAGCCCCTTTAATTGCAGTGGGGGCAATGGCTTATGTGCCTTTTGTGCCAGAAAGCCTTTCCGATGAGTTCACGGCGTTACCAATACAGATTTTTATCTGGACCGCACGGCCACAAGAGGACTTTCATAGTCTTGCTGCTGCAGGAATTCTTGTCCTCCTGGTGGTATTAGTCAGCATGAATGCGATTGCGATTTTCGTGCGTCATAAATATGGTAAAAAGATCCGCTGGTAGTTTTCGGGAGTTTGGCATTGCGATGATAAAACAGAATATGAGCGACACACATTTAATAATATGTATCTATAATATCACTTAGCAGGATTTATAATCCATGGCTTCTACAGACCTGGTAAAAAAAATGATACAACCATCCGATAAGGCAACTTCTGAATTGTCAAAAGCTCCCATTGTCCGACCTTCGATTCCAGAAGGAAAGAAAATGCGGACAGCCGATGAACTGGCACAGGCTACTGAAAAAATCAGAGTCCGGAATATGTCATTTTATTATTCAGAAAACTGCGCCTTAACAGACATTTCGCTTTCGATTCCGGAATGTTGTGTGACGGCTTTTATTGGTCCCTCAGGTTGTGGTAAGTCGACATTTTTACGGTGCTTTAATCGTATGAACGATATGATTGAGGGCACGCGGGTTGAAGGAGAAATATTGCTGGAAGGTCAGGAGATCTATTCTTCCCGGACAGACATCGTTACCTTGCGAAAGCGAATTGGAATGGTGTTTCAGAAATCAACTCCGTTTCCGAAATCGATTTTTGATAATGTTGCCTTCGGTCCTAAAATTGCCGGTATCCGAAAGAAGAAAGATTTATTTGAAATTGTGGAACGTTCGTTGCAACGATCGGCTCTCTGGGATGAGGTGAAAGATCGTTTAAATGAATCGGCACTGAATTTATCAGGTGGCCAGCAACAAAGGTTGTGTATTGCCCGTGCTTTGGCAAATGACCCGGATATTCTGCTGATGGACGAACCGGCATCTGCATTGGATCCGGCTTCTACCGCAAGAATTGAAGATTTGATTTTTGAGCTCAAAGAACAGTATACCATCGTGATTGTGACACATAATATGCAACAGGCAGCTCGTGTTTCTGATCAGGCTGCCTTTTTCTATCAAGGTTTGCTGGTAGAATCAGGGGCTACGGAAGCGCTCTTCACGAATCCCAAAAAACAGCAAACTGAAGATTACATTACTGGCAGATTTGGATAAACCAATGACTAAGCATTTACAGCGAGATATGGAATCGCTTGAAAGAGAACTGATTACTCAGTCTTCTCTCGTTGAAGAGATGATTTCCAAGGCCAGTCGTGCGCTGTGCGAAGTACGAGTTGATCTAGCAAACGAAGTGATTGAAAAAGAACGCGCGATCAATGAAAGTGAAGTCAAAATCGAAGAGGACTGCTTAAAAATATTGGCGCTACATCAGCCGGTCGCCGTAGATTTACGCGAAACGGCTACTGTGTTAAAGATCAATAATGACCTGGAGCGGATCGCTGATCTTGCAGTTAATATTGCCGAACGGACCATCGGACTCTCACATTATCCGGACTTTCACATTCCTGCCTCATTGGAACCAATGACCAAGGTCACCGTTTCCATGCTTCGCGATGCGATCGATGCCTTTGTAGATTTTGATAGTGAAAAAGCAAGGGATGTCTGTAAGAGAGA
>Ga0075117_1002637_pt1 | contig 10190 bp, 12 predicted proteins | sample AntAceMetag02UKJ_FD_69789 | JGI IMG/M metagenome (GOLD analysis project Ga0075117, IMG submission 69789) | Saline lake microbial communities from Ace Lake, Antarctica - Antarctic Ace Lake Metagenome 02UKJ | ecosystem: Environmental > Aquatic > Non-marine Saline and Alkaline > Saline | place... | reverse complement strand
TAAAGTCTAATTCATCCCAAAATGGCACATCATCAAAGCAATCCCAGTTTTCTGCGTAGGTTAACTTACCTCCGTATATACTCCTAATCATTCTAATCAGTTCAAACCAAAAGTCTGGTCTTTCAGCCACCATAGTTTCCATTTCAGTAGCTATACATAAGAGTTCTACCTCGTTTTCTTGGGCAATCTTGGCATATTGAAGAATATAATCGCCAAAGCTTCTTTCAAACTCTTTCCAGTCTGCTTCATTTGTCATTTTGAAATCTCCCGTGTACTGTCCTCTTCCATGCCACATATGAGGTTTTAGCATCACTTTTTGACCATTGGCATGTGCTAGCTTAATACATTCTATTGTCCCCAGTGGCTGTTCTCCCCACCATTGATGCTGATTAGCATCCACATCCTCCATTTTAGTATATTTGAAAGTGGCCTCGTTATCTTTTAAGAAACCATAAGGCATGAGTGAAACCCAGTCTGCATTTACTCGATTAGTGGCCTCGAAGTGGCTTTTATCAATAGGTCTGTTTGGTGCTACAAAAGAAAGCCCTCTCACCTTCTCTCCATTATATGAAAAAGGGGCGTACGATATTTTAGTCAAACCAAAATATCCTATTAAAAGGACGCCTAAGATGCCAGAAGTGAATAGTTTTGTTTTCATAATCTGATAAAAGACACAAGTTAGACAAATTTAGATGCAAGAAGAGAAATTAGAGGAGGCCCATAAATTTAAACTGTGGAAAAGTCATTTGGAAAAAAGTGGCCTTCAAATAAAGAATGTGGAAGAGGTGTATACGCGTAGAAGATACAATGGCGAAGTATTATTTTCCACACTTATGCTAGACGCTTCTACCCCGGAAGGCGACAAAATACCCCCTATATGTTTCTTAAAAGGAGAAGTGGTTTGCGTATTAATATGCCTGATTGACGAAAAGACTTCTGACAAATACTTGCTTTTAGTAAAGCAAAGAAGAATAGCTGAAGGAAACTATACGTTTGAGCATCCTGCGGGTATGGTAGATAATGTAAAGACAGCTGAGTTTATCTCTGTACAGGAAGTTAAAGAAGAAACGGGGATCGATATAAGCGAAGACCAATTAATTAACCTATGCCCAGAAAGAAGGCTCTTCCCGAGTACAGGCACTAGTGATGAGGCTATGTATTTCTTTGCAGCTGAGCTTTCTATGCCCATTGAAAAAATCAAGTCTTTTGAAAACAAAAATATGGGAACGACCTATGAGTTTGAAAAAATCACAACCCATGTGTATCCATTCCTAGAAGGCCATAAACTCATCAATAATACCAATGGCTTACTTCTCAATTATCTTTACCTGGCCCATGTCAAGGACTGGAATCTATTGACGTCATTACGTCTTTAAATTTTCACAAAACGGAAAGATTGGCTAGAGCCATCCAGCATTATTCTCAAAATGTAAACACCGGGTACATAAGATTCAATTTCTTTGTTCAGACCTCTTTTCAAGTTTTTCCAGACGCCCTCATTGGCCAGCAATAACTGGCCGTGAGTATTAAAAACATGATAACCTAAAAGCTTATTATCCAGCCCGTCTATTCCTTTTAAATTAATACCCTGCTCCACAGGGTTAGGACTTAATTCTAATCCCAGCACCACTCTATCTGCCTCACACACTGGCTGTATAAACTGAGAAACAGTAGGCCCTAGACCTGTCTTATCATGCACAAAGAACTTGATTTCGTAAGAATAGGTTTGCCCATCACATGGAATAGGTGTTAAATCTACCTCGGCTTCTTTTGTTTTAAAGGATGTTATGAGGTGAGAATGATCTTCATGATGCAAAATCACACTCCACTCATAAAAAATATCTTCTGTGGCATTATGATTTGTGACAACAGCCGAGAGCGGCACTTTAAGTCCTTTCTCATTATCAAATTCTGTAAACTGCTGAAAACTTGTGGAAATAACCTCTGGCGGGAAATTATTGACATGCACTTTAAAGTTTCTCACAGTAGATTTCCCCGCAGCGTCTGTAACTGTTAGTGATGCCTAAAGAGTATATCCTCATCACTTTGATAGGTAAATGACGTTACTTTTTCTGCGGACGTGATGCCATTACCAAAATCCCAACTAAAACTTAAAGCTTGTCCTTCTGGATCCCTAGAAGCCGTGGCATCAAAATTAACTCTTAGCGGAGAAGCTCCATTAATGGGTTCAATGAATGCTGCTGTTTCTGGTGGGGAGTTTGAATTTTCTTCGCTGTAAAGTCTCCTGATTTCATGCACGCCTGGAAAAAAGAAATTCACATAATAAACACTACCATCTGTAGGGTCTTCTGCAAAACAAACCGGATGCACGTCTTCTTTTATACTTACCACCTCAAAAGGATTACCTCTAAAATCGAACTTAAAAAGCTTTATCCAGCCTTCATAGTCGCCATGGAGATAGGTTCCTTTAAAGCCTTCAAAATGCTCTGTGGTGAGCCAGAGACCTCCAATAGACGAATTCCCTGAGAAAGGCTCTCCTATGAATTCAGGAGAACCAATTCCAAATGCTACGCCATCCACAAAAGCTTGGGCAATGTTTCCACGCCATTCCATCAAGGGAGCAATGGCATTCTCAGGAAAGTAAGCAGGGTCACTAAAAAGTTGGTTCCTATAACTTATACCCTCAAAATATGGCCAGCCATAATTTCCTCCACCCTTTTCTATAACATTAATTTCTTCTCTGTTTTCCCATCCTACATCACCTATGTAGAAAGTGCCAGGCTGCCCTAATGTAATATCTTGCTCCCCAGTTCCAGGTTTCAATAAAAACCTGAATGGATTCCTCAGACCATAAGCCCAAATTCTAGATTTTGCTAATCTAGGCTTGTCCGAATCATAAAAAGGATTTGAAGCATAACCATCACCCGTCTCTGGATTGATGCGGAGCAATTTCCCATTTAAGGAATTTAGATGCTGCGACCTATACGGCCCAATGTTTTGGTCTTCTGTAATAATTCCATCTGCTAGAGGTCTTTCCACCAATAAATCATAAAAGGCATCTCCGACTTGAAAGGGAGGATCTCTAGCTATAGCAGCATCTCCTGAACTCACCATAAGACTACCATCTGAGCCAAAAACAAGAGAACCCATACCATGATTATCCATCAAAACTGGAATACCCGTGGATATAGATTCCCCTATCAAAATTTTCTGAGAAGTAGGGTCCAGCACATTGTTTATTAGTGTGTACCTAGTCACACGACCAATAGAGGCAGAAAACTTATCATCATTTACTCTATCATATGAAGCATCATCTTTAAAAAGCAGGTAGTTTCTGTCTACTGCATACAATAAAAATACGTACCCATTACTTAGAAAATCTGGGTCTAAAACTAGCCCATTTAATCCATGGTCTAGGTAATCATAGACTTCTGCAGATATATCTAAAAGAAGCGTTTTGGAGCCACTAGATTTATCTACAGAGAAAACTCTTCCTCCTTTTTCCCAGCTATAAAGCTGACCCGTTTTATCAAAAGTAAGACCCGTTGGAGACTCAAAACCGGTACCTACCAGTTCATCAACAAAACCAGGAGGCTGGCCAGCCAAAGCAAAGCTGCACAGAAGAAGTGCGATTATTTTTTTCATATGTTACAGATTCGGCATAGTGTGTGACCGTACCGCTTATCTGAAAATTGAGTTTAGTGGATAATTCGTTTAAGATTTCTGATTAAAATATAAACCTATATAAATCAGGCAATACTAATTCTTAAAATAGCCGCCGCCGCTTCTGCATCCACATCTTTATGCTCTCCATAGGCACCTTTTCTATCAGAGAATCTTTTTTTAATTTCTTCTATCGTCAATTCATTGATACCGTAGGCCGTTCCTTTGGTAGGTAAACCAAGAGACTCGTAAAAAGCAGTTGTTTTTTCAATCGCCCCATCTATAAGCTCCTCATCCGTGCCTGTTAAGTTCCAAACTCGCTGAGCATATTGAATCAATTTCTCTTTTTTCTGCTCACTTTTAAATCTCCATAAGTGTGGTAAAACTACGGCCAGTGAACGAGCATGATCTATGCCATGCAATGCCGTTAACTCATGACCTATATTGTGCGTAGACCAGTCCTGAGGTAATCCTACACTAATCCAACCATTCAGAGCCACGGTGGCGGCCCAAACTAGATTAGCCCTAGCCTCATAATCCTCCGGATTATCTATCGTTTTCTTCCCTATGGTAATAAGGGTTAGTAAAACACCCTCGCAAAAACGGTCTTGTATCTCGGCCCCCAAAGGGTAAGTCATGTACTGCTCCATAACATGCGTAAAGGCATCTGCAACGCCATTTGCGACTTGTCTTTTAGGTAGAGAAAAAGTGGTTTCGGGATCTAGAATTGAGAACTGAGGATAAAGCACAGGACTTCCCATACTAAATTTCTCGTCTGTAGATCTTTTACTTATGACCGCATAAAAATTCATTTCTGACCCTGTGGCAGGAAGTGTCATTACGGCTCCAATGGGTAAGGCTTCTTTATACCGCACTTGTGATTTAACAATGCCCTCCCAAGGGTTCTCCCCTTTAAAAGGAATAGCCGCAGCCATGAATTTGGTGCCATCCAAAACAGAGCCTCCGCCTACGGCCAAAAGGAAATTAACTTTTTCTTTTCTAGCTACTTCCACTCCTGCCATGAGTGTTTCATAAGTTGGATTGGCCTCAATACCGCCAAACTCCACAATGTCATAGCCTGTTAAAGCTTCAATAACCTCTTTATGTACGCCATTGGCAAAGATGCTTCCTCCACCATAGGTGAGCATTACTTTGGCTTTTGCAGGAATATTCTTTGGTAATTGGGCTATTGTGCCTTTTCCAAAAATGATTTTTACGGGATTTTTGAAAGTGAAGTTATGAAACATGTTTGTTGATTTAATTTACACACAAGATAAAAACAAACAACCGTATTCGAGCCTATAAAAGTTCTTTTACAATCTTAACAGCAGCTTTTAGCTCATCCTCATTTGATGAAGCAAAACCTAAACGTGTGTAATTTTTGACCGAATGATGAAGCCCATCTGAAAAGTATAAATCCCTAATTAATGCTTTTCTAGCTATTTCTTCCAAATCTATTTCAGGTTTAAAAACTGTCCAGACAGACATCCCACCCTCTGGTTTCTTGAAGGAGAGGTATTCACCCAGTTCCTTTTCTAAAAGGCCACAAAAAACATCTCTTCTGGACTCGTATATTTTTCGATTCTTTTTAAGATACCGCTGAATAATACCGAGTTCTAATAACTCCGCAATGGCTATTTCTAGTAAGTTATCTCCCTGTCGGTCAATTAACCTTCTAATACCGGCCATGTAGTCAATTTGCTCTTTATGTGCTACCAAATAACCCACTCTAAAAACAGGTGAAATAGCTTTAGTAAATGAACCCGCATAGAGCACAAAATCGCCATGATGGGTAGCCGCTAGTGGCATGATAGGATGGCTTGTATAGTGAAAATCATAGTCATAGTCGTCCTCAAAAACGTAAAAGCCGTATTGTTTAGCTAACTGCATGAGCTTTACTCGTCTGTACGCAGGCATTATCACTGTAGAGGGATACTGATGGTGTGGTGTAACATAGAGCATTTTAATATTCTCCACCTTACATAACTCTTCTAAATGATTGATGTCTAAGCCGTCTTTATCCACTTTTATTTTGACAACTTCTGCTCCGTGATATTCAAAGTTCTTTTGGGCAGATGCCCAGTTCAACTCAGGCATGGCCACTTTATCTCCTTTTTTAATAAAGGCCTGGATACTCAAATAAAGAGCTTGTGTAACCCCACGTGTAATTAGTATTTGCTCGGGAGAAACCTTCATGCCACGAGTTTTGAAGAGATAATCTACTAACTGCTCCCTTAAATAGGCATTGCCCCGTATGTCGCCGTAAGTGAATTTATTATACAAGTTACCTTTGAAGAGTGCCGTTTTATAAGCCCTATTTAATTCCTTGGTTGGAGCCAGACGTGGGTCGGGCAATCCATCATCTAAGTGATAATGCTGTGTTACAAGCGGAATATCACGTATTAAGACCTTAGGTATCTTTACACTTTTAGCCCTTTGTCCATTAGAGTTCACTTTTAGTTTTTCTATCTCTGTGCCTTCTATCTTTTCTGCCACATAGGTGCCACTGCCAAGCTTTGTCTCTAACCAGCCTTGATTTATTAATTCTTCAAAAGCCGCAAGCACCGTTTTTCGATGAACATCTAGGACCACAGCAAGTCTTCTACTGCCTGGAAGTTTAGTATTTGCGGGCAAAATGCCATTACTTATATTCTCTTTGAGTTGGTCTGCAATTTGAAGAAATACAGCCTTAGAAGCATTCTTATCAATTTGAAGCATAGCATTGGACTATTTAAAATATAATTACTGGACTATTTAAGCCCTCCAGTAAATATCTACTTTTGAAATGAAAACAAGAAATAGAATGCAAAGAAAAACAGAGAGAACGACACCCAGCAGGTACGCAAATCAAAGAGCTCACTATGATAATCTACAGATATATGAGATACTAGATGAAGCCCTTTTCTGCACCATTAGCTATGCAGAAGATGGTCAGCCTTTTAGTATTCCACAATCTTTTGTAAGAATAGAGAATCATATCTACTTGCACGGTTCTGTAGGTAGCCATTTGATGAGAATGCTTTCAGACGGCCGTCCAGTTTGTATTTCTGTAATGCTGGCAGATGATTTAGTAATTGCCAAAACAGCTTTTCACCACTCTGTAAATTATAGGTCGGTGGTTATTTTTGCGAAAGGCGAAACCTTAGAAACCCAGGATGAAAAACATCAAGCGTTCAAAGCCTTAACGAATAAAATGGTGCCTGATAGCTGGGATTATTTAAAGCCTATGAGCAAAAAGGAGGTGGAGAAAATCACTGGAATTCGTTTTTCACTGGAGGAGGCTTCTGCCAAAGTAAGACAAGGACAACCTAGCCATGAATTAGATGAGATGGACTTGCCAATTTGGACAGGTTTAATCCCTATAAAGCCATTAAGACAGAAACCAGTAGCCGACGAACATGGGGCTAAAATTTCTTTACCAAAACATCTTCAATAATGGTCATTGAATACAAAGTAAACGTCCCAGTTTCTACGGAAGAAATTTGCCGAATATATGACAGCTCTGGTATAAATAGACCCACAAATGATAAAATCAGAATCAAGAAAATGTACGCAGAAAGTAATTTGGTGATTTCTGCATGGGAGAATGGCAACTTAGTGGGTTTATCTCGCTCACTGACGGATTATGCCTATTGCTGTTATTTGTCTGACTTAGCTGTGAGCTTAGATTATCAAAAACAGGGCATCGGACAGGCATTAGTTGCTGAAACAAGAAAGGTAATTGGTGAAAATGTGAATCTGATTTTATTAGCCGCCCCAAGTGCCGTAGATTACTACCCAAAAATAGGTTTCAGCAAAATGGATGCCGCATTTATTATCAAGAAAAAAGGATAATGCTAGACTTTCATATTTCATTAGCCAAGGCCAAAGAAGCACTAAAAGTCTCTGACTCTCCTTTCAAGGAATTGTTTGGGCATGGAACTTTGAGTGTAGAGCTATACAAACCAGAGAAATTAGACCTCCAGACGCCCCATGACAGAGATGAGGTTTATATCATAGCAGAAGGAAACGGAAGATTTCATTTAGAGAATGAGTCTATCTACTTCGGAAAAGGTGATTTCCTTTTTGTACCCGCTGGTAAAGTACATAAATTTGAAACATTCTCGGCCGATTTTAGCACTTGGGTTCTTTTCTATGGCCCAAAAGGAGGCGAAATTAAGAAATAACATGAGCAAAGAACATTAATACTCCCTCACCATAGAATGGACGGGAAATACGGGCAGCGGAACCTCCAACTACAGCTCTTATAAAAGAAGCCATACGGTAAAACTAGATGGCAAAAAAGACATAGAATGCTCTTCTGATCCTGCATTTCTTGGAGAAAGCACAAAGCATAACCCAGAAGAGTTGTTGCTCGCTTCTGTTTCTTCCTGTCATATGTTATGGTATTTGCACTTATGTTCGGTGGCAAAAATAAATGTCGTTTCTTATGAAGATAAACCTTCTGGCATTATGATAGAAACTTCAGATGGCGGAGGCCACTTTTCTGAAATTACGCTGCGTCCAAAAGTAGAATTGTGTGATAATTCTCTAGCCCAGAAAGCAGATGAACTTCATAACGAGGCTAACCGACTTTGTTTCATAGCCAACTCATGTAATTTCCCTATTCACCATAAAGCAACTTACCCCGTTGGAGCTTAGACCGACTTGCGAAAACTGCCGTAAAGCATTACCTGTTGACAGCACAGAAGCCATGATTTGCACATTCGAGTGTACTTTTTGTATTGAATGTGTAGAGCAAGTTTTACATAATGTTTGCCCTAATTGTAGCGGTGGTTTTCAGAAAAGACTTGTCAGGCCAAGTGGCCAAATACCCAGCAAGTACCAAGGAAGCATACAAACCTGTGGACACGGCTTCTTTTCAAAAAACGCTAGCGTCACATAGGGATATTGAAGCTCAAAACCGTTAGATTTCATTCCCGATTTACCATAAATATTAAACGGGCTGTGAAATTTCATGAAAATCCAATATCAATCTGACGAATTAATCATTCTCGAGAGTTCTCTTTTCAGGACGACCTCCACCATAATTATATCTGAGAAATCCATTCTTTTGGTTGATCCCAATTGGCTTCCTATTGAAATAGAATTCATAGCCAATCTTATTGATAAAATTGGAAAAGACAAGGAAAAATACTTGCTCTTCACCCATTCCGATTATGACCATATCATAGGTTATGGCCGTTTTAAAGGCTATAACACCCTAGCTTCGCAAAACTTCATAGACAATCCCGACAAGGGAAGTATCCTGAGTCAAATCAAGGTTTTTGATGACGAAAACTATATCCTGAGAGATTATGACATCAGTTTCCCAGAGATAGAAACGATTATCAAAGGAGACAGTCAATCTCTCAAAATCTATTCGGATGAATATCTATTTTGGCAAGCCAAAGGCCATAATATAGATGGCATCATTACTTTCAATAAGACCAAAGGCATTTTGATAGTCGGCGACTATCTCAGCAATATCGAATTTCCTTACATCTTTGACACCGTCCAAAACTACAAAGACACCTTAGATAAACTAGAACTCATTATTCAAACCGAAAATGTCAAATTCCTTATATCCGGACATGGTGATTTCACTACAGACATAGACGAAATGCAGCTCAGAATAAAAGAGTCCAGAAACTACATTCATGAGCTAGAAAGTTCGGTTAAAAATGATACTGATTTTGACTTTGCCAAATTATTCAGGCGTTATCAATTCCCTGGTATTATGAAGCAATTTCATGAGGGGAATTTGGTTTTGGTGGCTAAAGATAAAAACATGGATTCTCATACTATTTGTTGACTTGATTAAAAAGCTTGTTATTGAAACTTCTATACAAGATACAATAGCAGTTCTTGAGAATCCGCCAGGAAAGAAATCTAAAGAAGAATTGGTGTTTATGTCTGAAAAATACTTAAAAATGGATGAGCACGTCAAGGAATTAATAAAGTTGGTTGTCTCCGAGTCTATAGAGACATCCATTTTCTACATGTTATGTATCCTAGATGGAGTAAAAAAATCAGAAAGGACGGTGAATTGAAATTGAATTGAAGTCAAAATAAAAAAGCCGTATCTTAGCTAATAAACTTATATACAAATGGAAGTAAAAGAAGCTTTATATAAAATAATAGATGAGGTACAGGATGAAGAAGTCTTAAAGTCATATTTAAGATTAATTTCAAGTATAAGCTCCCCAGCTAATAGTAGCTTGTACAATAGTTTGACGGACGATCAGAAGGCTGAGTTAAATCTATCTTACGACGAAAGTTTTTCTGAAAGCAATCTTATAAAGCATGACATTGTCAAGAATGTACATCAAAAGTGGCTCTAGAGATTGTTTGGGATAGGAGAGCAAAAAGCAATTTTGATAAAATAATAAGTTACCTCTTTATCAAGTTTGGAGAGAACACGACCAAAGAATTTGTTAGAAGAACTTATAGAATTCTTGATGAGATAGCTGAATTTCCAGAATTATGAAGCCCTGAAGTCGTGGATAAAAACATTAGAGGTTTTCTAGTAACTAAACACAACAAAATGTTCTATCGATTCACAAAAAATGAAATTATAATTCTTA
>Ga0075117_1002633_pt1 | contig 10198 bp, 4 predicted proteins | sample AntAceMetag02UKJ_FD_69789 | JGI IMG/M metagenome (GOLD analysis project Ga0075117, IMG submission 69789) | Saline lake microbial communities from Ace Lake, Antarctica - Antarctic Ace Lake Metagenome 02UKJ | ecosystem: Environmental > Aquatic > Non-marine Saline and Alkaline > Saline | place... | reverse complement strand
ATATTACCTTGAACCAGCTTGACGTCCGGTGGTGGACTCAGCTCGTACTGATCGCCGCGTAATAGCGCGATAATTGTTGTCCCGGTCAATCGGCGAATGGCCAATTCTGCAATGGTTTTCCCAACCGCATCGTGCTCCTCTGTCAGAATAAAGCTCTCGGTAATGCCCTGCTCCAGAGCCATTGCAATTGTTGACGAGATACCCTTCATGCGGTTGGGCTCACGTAGCATGGAGTACCCGCCCGCCCGCAACAAACGCGACTCGGTGCGCACGATGTTGCCAGGCACATGTAAGCGCGCAAGCACGCGCGTCACGATTTCGATGGAGGTCTCGAACTCCTCGGCAATCACCTCATTCGCACCGCATTTCTGCAGCTCTTCAATTTCAGAGAGTTGCCGTGTACGCACGATTTGGTAGATTCGTGGGTTCAACTTGTCAACGAGGGAGATGGATGTGCGGAGGGCCCGCGGGTCAGAAATCGCAAATACCACCATCTGAGCCTGTTCAATACCCGCCGACTCTAGAATGTCACGGCGCGATGCATCTCCGAATATGATCGACTCACCCTCTGCCTTGGCGTTCTTTACCCGTTGCGGATTTATATCCAGAATCAGGTAGGGAATGCTTGCCGAGCGCAACACGCGCACCAGGTGCTTGCCGTTGAGGCCGAAGCCCACCACGATAACGTGGTTCTTCAAGGCGTTGGCCGCGCCCTTGTGCACCGAAGCCTTGCTCTGTCGGGATACTCTGGCGGCAATGCGAGGTGCGAGGGCAAAGAGTAGCGGCGTTAGCAGCATCGTCATTACCGAAGCCGCGATCGCCGTCTGATAAGCGTGGTCGTCGATCAAACCCTGAGCGAATCCCGCCCGAATCAATACAAATGAGAATTCCCCGATTTGGGCCAAACCCAAGGCGGTAATGATCGCCGTCCGTATGGGGTACTTCATCAAACGCACGGCCAATAATACAATGATTGCTTTCAACAGGATCAACCCCAAGGCGACTCCGCCAATTAACAGGGGGAACTCGGCAACGAATCGCAGTTGGAGCAGCATGCCCACTGAAATGAAGAAAATGCTGTTGAACACATCCCGAAACGGCATGGTTTCGGCAACGACCTGATAGTGATAGGGTGATCGCGAGATCAGGATACCGGCAACAAAAGCGCCTAGAGCCGCGGAGAAACCAAAGTGCTCGGTCAACAGCGCGGAACCCAAACAAAGGAACAGCGCGCCGATAACAAACAACTCCCGAATTCGGGTGCGGGCCAGTTTGTGCAGCAGCCAGGGCACCAACCACCAGGAAGCGATGAACACGGCCAGGATCACGGCCAAACCGCCGCCGAAGGTGACCAGTACTTCGGCCAGATTACCAGTTGCCGTACCCGCTAAAAAAGGGATCAGCAGCAACATAGGCACGATCAGAAAATCTTGAAAGAGCAATATCCCCATGGAGATACGGCCCTGGGGCGACTCCATTTCGCGACAGTCCATGTAAAGCTTGAGCACGATCGCCGTGGAGCTTAAAGCCACCAGGAAACCGTAGTAAAGCGAAGTCAAAACATGCTGCCCTGCCCACATGGAAATGCCCATTACCATGGCAATAGTCATGCCTGCCTGCATGGGTCCGCCACGAAATATAACCTTACTTAATGACTTGAGACGGTCAACTGAGAGTTCCAAACCGATGATGAACAACAAAAACACCACACCGAACTCGGCAAAAACCTCAACGTGTTCGGTCTTGGCGATCAGTGCCAGGCCATGAGGCCCCACCATCATCCCCGTCAGCAGATAGCCCACCAGCGGCGGCAGGCGCAAGCGGTGGCTGAGTGCAATAACCAGGGTAGAGAAACCGAAAAGGACCACTAGATCGAAAAGATAGGGAATATGAATCACGGTCATTCCTTGCAGAAGTTTTTTAGTAGGTCATGTGGGTGACTGGCGTCAGCAATACGCCGCGTCATCAGTAAGCCGCATCTTCATCCAGAGGATAGATCGGCCTGCGCAGGTTTTGATAGTGTAACAGTTCGTTGCGGGAAGTGGTAACTCCCTCGCCATCACATGTAAGCGTTTGTCTCCCTATCGACGCAAAGCCTGCTCGATAATGAATACGTGATTTTAGCAGCAGGTACTTTTCATACTGAGGCTGGATGCCCAGCGAGGTGAAAACACCCACATCCCAAGGTTCATGATGCACAGAAACGACCACAATTTTCAGCTTGCCGGTATCGAGGACGGCGCTAGGTCCCATATCCACCTCAACATCTGTATACATAGGTCCATGCACAGTCCAACACCCATCGGTCAGTACGCGAACCTTGCCCTTCACTTGTAGGGGTTTTCCCTTAAGAGACAGTGAAGGTATATCCGTTTTCCCGCCGAGCATGATGGTTATGTCAGAGCCAACACCCGCCTTTTGCATTTCGGCCACAGACCCAGGATCACAGACTGCTGCCACGGCAACACCATCCAGATCCTGCGCCATAATCTCTCTGATCACAGCCATCACATCCTGAGTCCCGCCCGAGCCACAATTGTCTTCATGGTCAAGTAGAATCACGGGATACTCGGAAAAGCGCCCGGCCTTTTTGATGGTCTCCGGCAAAGAGCTGCAATGATAGACAAAGTCTGCCCGCTGCTGCCAGGCCAGGTCGGCAATCCCCCTGCTTTTCTGCTCCGCCATGATCTTGTGGGCATCAGCAACAACGACCGTGCTCGAACCCGCGTCCGGCACATCGGCCAGGGGAAACCCACCGAAGAAGGTGGCTGCCAGAATCGAGTCCTCTTTCTCCGCTTCACGACAGGCAGTGATCAATGATTTTACCGGTTGATCGTCTGTCCCTTGTTTCAGTGTATGCGACAACAAGGGCAGTTGACTGCGGACCATAACCGGGTGGACCTTTCCTGCCACGCTGTCCAAAACAATCCTGCCCACCTGCATGCCCACCTCGTACATATCCACATGCGGGTAGGTTTTATAGCCAATCAGGGCCGTGCAGTTATCAAGCATTTTCTGGGTGAGATTGCAGTGGAAATCACAGGTGACGCCAATGGGTAAATCGGGCGCTATCAATCGAATACGTTCCAGCAGGGTGCCTTCCCCATCCAAGGTGGTTTCTGCAACCATGGCACCGTGCAGATCCAGCAGGGCAAGATCACAGCCAGCAACAACTGCATCGCAGATCGCATCGTTTATCCTGTTGTAGGCATCTTCGGTGACGATACCGGCCGGCATCGCTTCAGCAGCCACCGGCAAAACGATTTCCGCGCCGGCATCACGAGCTAGTTTGATGTAAGCCGCCGTGGGCATCCCGGTATTCTCGTAAAAATCCAGTGCCTTACTTCCAAAATGAGCGCTCCAACTCTCAAACCGATGCCAGTCTGTGACGATAGGCGAAAAAGTATTAGTCTCATGTTTCATCATGGCAATCAGGATTTTCAATACCAACTCCAAAAAAGCGCGAGTGCTACCACAAGCTTAACAGGTTATTCAGATGGAGGGGCGGGCTCCCACAGCTCAATGCGCGTGCCGTCGGGATCCATGGCCCAACCGAAACGGCCATAACCTTCCTCAGCCTGAACCTTGTCATCTACCGTAGCCCCAGCCTCTCGCATCTGCTTCAACATGCCGTCCAGATCATCCACCACATAGTTGATCATGTAGGGTTTGTTGCTGGGAGCGAAATGGGTGGTGTCTTCCTTGAAGGGGCTCCAGACCGTGATATGCTCGCGATTACTGTCTTTTTCGCGCCAGGGGAGACAGACATACCCGTGCTCGTCTGCTTGCAGACCCAGATTTTTCACATACCAGGCCTTTGTCTTTTCCGTGTCTGCCGCCTTGAAAAAAACACCGCCAATACCAATAACCTTTGCCATAACGACCCCCTATATTAATACGAGGTCACTGGTTTGAAAGCACCGCTAAGCGCTGGTTTCAAGCCTGTTCCCCAAGCTGAATGGTACCATGAAATAGAAGGTAGTTGAATCCCCATTCCTGCATGAACGCTGGTAACGGGCGATCCCCACAACTGGTTTCACCTTGAGCAGGTTCGTCAAACTGAGCTCCCCCTCTCATGCTTCGCCTGGTGGGCGCTATCGCCATTTCTGGCTTTCTTTACAGCATACCAGGGCACTTCTGCGATGAAGCCGTAACCAGGCTCGATCAGCCTGAGACGGTGTCAAAAGCAGCCATTGCCGGGTGGCGATGGCTTGGCCCGTACCAAACGGCAACATACCAGCGCCCTCCTCCCGCAGAGAACTTGTTGCGTGCGCTCAAGCAGGATCAAACATAGGAGCAAGAGTTAGCTGTTGGTCTCACCAAGGATCATATCTAGGGGCAGCGTGATCACTAAAATCAAGGCACCTGTAACTACCTGACCAAAAAAGGCCCCAATGCGATCACCATTGGTGATGCGTTCGGGCCTTTTTTCGATCGGGCAGACACGAGGTCTGCCCGATGTTTTGGCTGTAGCTGTTGCTGTTAGACATCTTCGGCCTTGAGTGCTTCTGCCTTGGCACCTACTTCTGCGTAGAGCACAGAGATGAGGTAACGCTCGCCATTGCTGGGAATGATCCCACCACACGTTTGCCAATGCCCGGGTTTTTGCTGCCAACTCTGTGGCAATCTGCCTGGCCGCCCATGCTATTGGCGCCGGATCTGATGCCTTTGAGAATACTGTGGTTATGGGCGAGGTCGCGCGCTGTTGCCAGGGCGCCGTCCGAGGTTACTGCTAACTTTGAATCGGTTGAAGGGTGCTCATGATACTGTATTTCAAAATGCCATATTTCCGCTTATATATAGATAGTCATAATCTGGATTTGAGTTCCTTCTCGGAATATGTAAGAATACTCTAACATCTTTTTTTAATACGCCAGGAGTCTGCCATGCCATATACAGAAAAAGTTATTTCTCTTAGCAGCTCGCGTCTATCCCATGCTTTTGATATTGGAGAAAGCTTTTGGGGAGAGGAAATCGAACGCGTACAAGCCTTGATCAAGGGCCATGTCGATGCTATTACCGACAAAAAGTCTCAGGATTTGAAGGGGGATGACGGCCACTTTACCAATCTGCTCTCCATTGCCCTCTTTGGCACCTATGGCTCCGGCAAGAGCAGTCTGCTGAGAACCCTGGTTAAGACTATCAACGATGAGAAAAACAGCAACAACCAATTCTCCCTTCATGTTATTGAGCCTGCGTCACTTGACAAGGGTAACGGTAGTTTTCTTTATGCGTTCTTGGCAGAGGCCTTGGAGCGTGAACGCCTCAAGTTTGGCAATGAAGACGATGCCATCTTTTCGCCCCTACTCCGCAGCGTTCAGGAGCTCAGCGAGTACCTTCAAGCCGTAGACGTTGACAGCAAGCATAATGACGACGACCCCATTGGCACCAGCCTTGCCCACCTGGAGCGCCACAGCAGCGCCCTGCGCCTGTCTGAGAAAATGAATAAATTCCTCGATGCCCTGGTCATGAGATTTACCGGCTCCCCGAGGGGCGTGATCATCCTCCCCGTTGATGATGCAGACATGGGTACCAAGACCCTTGTGAGCACCCTTCAGCTCTACCGTCGCTACTTGCAGCATCCACGCCTGATTCCCATCTTTACCTTTACGGGTAGGGTGGCCGAAGAGCTTTTGTGCAGTCACTTTGAAAAGGAACTTAAGCTGAAAAGCGGAGGGAAGGGACGTGAGACCCAAATGGAGATGGCTACCAACGTCACCATTGGAGAAAATCTAGCCCAGCAGTATCTCGGCAAAATTTTCCCGGTTCGCAATCGCATCAAACTGGGCATGGCAGCGGCAAGAGCCCAGCAAGCCAAATATGTGGAATCCACACACAACAGCACAAGCGAAGAGGAAAAGGCCCCCGACAAAGCACAAAGTATATTTGACTTGCTGTGTTATTCATCCACCGTTCTTTTTGGCCACACCCAGAACCAATTAAAACCAGAGATCCGAGCTCCGCTGAGATCCTCCACCTTGCGGCGCCAGATTCAAATTATCGATGCCTTGCACGCCAGTAAAATGACAGACCTTATCGATGCTCAAATGGGAAAAAAGACAGGGGACAAAAATGAACCCCTCGAGAGATCCTTCGCCCAAATTTATGAATTTGCAACTTGGTCCTTGCTCAATGTACACCGCGATGTGCTCAAAGAGCTCAAACTCCATTTGGACGACCTTTACAGCTGGACCAGCCAGGGCTTACAGCAGGCAATTGTCATCAGTATTTTAGGTTTGGATCTCAATAGCCGCAGGGACATTCTCAACCACTGGCGCAGCAATTCGGAGGAACGTCGCTCCTTAACACTCTCCCTTCTGGCGGCCAATGTTTTCAGGCCACGGATGTATCCCGAAGAGCCAACCGGCGACAACCCGAGCCACATCCTCAGAATCATCAATGAAGAGGTTCCAAAACTCGATAAAGATGCAGATTTGGACCACAAGCTGTCCTTTTCTTGCCGCAAGGGCTTGCTCTGGTTCCTCAATCTCTGGCATGGTTTTTATCTGCCCCAAATCCTGGCGCGTCACCGTACATTGAAGAACGACAACAGTTTCCCTGAGCGGGTAAGTGGTATTGGCTGGAACCTGCGAGGGGCAGCGGTCAACGCCATTCGTGAAGCGCTCAACAATAACCAGGTAACCAGCACGGGCATGCTCTTCCTCAACGCAAAGGAGTTCAGCGTTAAGGCCAAAAAGCTGTTGACGCCTGATGATGGCGGCAAAAAAACCGAAGACCTGCCTAATGATGGCGACAGAAAAACCGCACCATGGCAGTCTCTGCTATTGGATATCTGGTGTTATTACGGAACCGATAAAGGGAAACCTTGGGCGGCGATTTCCTTTTGGCGGGGACTAACCCTGGTGGGCCAACTCATACAGGCGGCGATTGATTTGCTCATAGAAAATCCAGACACTACCTCCAAAACAGACGAGACTCCCAAAAAAGTCCTTACACCCAATGAAAAACTCTATATTGCGCGGATTAAAAATATACTCTTTGAGCACTTGCGATCTGCCCATGTCATCGGTCGCCCCCCCTTAAAGGAATCTGATATAACTGAGAACATAACTGAGGATAGTTTAAACGAATGGGGTCAATGGAAACACGCAGACAAAAAGTCCATGGTGGACCACTTGGCAGTGGATATACTCAAATGGATCAAGGCTTTTCCAAAAGATAAGTGGCGCATTCATCCCCTCGCGGGAATCAAAGAACGGGAAGACAGAAAAACTGATGACGCGAGACCCGTTTGGAAAGCTTGTTTTACCCGTCGTATGCACGGGGAAAATCTGATTGGCAACTTCTGGCACAATCTTCGTGATCTTGGAACCGGTGAGCTGCCGATCAAAGGCAAGCCAACCGCCTGGACCGGGCGGCATGCCCTCTCCAAATGGTTGGAGGTTCTTTTCAAATATTGGGATTGCGGCGGCGGCGTGGGTCAGGCGACGGGCGCAAACCCTCTACAGTTGAATCGTACCCAAAGCATCCTCGCCCGGTGTCCTTTCATCACACCCTTTGCGCCCCACCCTTATTATGAAATGGTGCACTACGTAGCCCTCCTAAAAAAGATGCCAATTCCAACGGATTCAGAGGCTCCAGAGGATGCTTCCCCGCTTGCGAAACTTGTAAATAAAATGCAGGGACAATGGCACAAAGATGAGTTTTTCAAAGATGGTAAGGCTAACCTGACAGAGTTGCTGAGACTCGGAAAGAAAGAGACCGACGAGCTAGACGAGCCCGAAAAGACATCCGAACTCCGTGAAGCGCACACTCGGCTCCAGGACATTTCGGATAATTTTGCAACGTACGGCGACTGGGGGCAGCAGCTGGAGATTCCCCGAGCTGACGGTCCCTGCTTACATCAATCGGATCAACAGCAATGACCGCAGGTTTGCCCCTCGAAATCTTGCCTCTCCTGAGCCCCATTCTGCATTGGGTGGAAGGTGGTGCGAGCCCCGGCCTACCCTCCGCCTGGAAAGACCCCAACATCAAGACCCGCCAGGAACTGCCAGAATGGTCCTGGTTACAACGGGAACTACCCAGCTCATCAACGGAAACCTATGGGGGTATCTTCGCTGCTTCCCGGGAAACACAGCAAGCACCAAGCCTCAACTTGAGGTCACACCGCGGCCGGGTTCTCGACCCACCGGCTGACTACTCCCTGGTTGAGGCCTTGGAGCGTTTGAGCCAGCACTTTTTCTGTTGGGTGGGCAATGAACTGTGCGTGCTTGAGCATAAAATGCAAGATGTTCACGCGCTGGCCCGCCGTTTCCCCGTACCCCATCTGATTCGCTTTGCCTACGCCAAAAATATCACCCGCAAGTATCTAACCTTCGAAGATTGCCTGCGGCGGCCCATGCGCCTCTCCCACCTGCCCAGTAACTACAAGAGTCTGCGAACCCAGATGGAAAAGGGCCTTTTCGAAGGCCATCTCCACCTCTCCAGTCTGTTGGGGCCCGAAGAAGTTTGGGTGGCAGACATTCTCGCACCCAACTTTCACACCCGCAACCACCTCTTCAATTCGGAAGAACTTCGCCTCTCCTTTCTGGGGCGCATGCTCGTGAGTACCCTTGCCGTGATCCTTGCCATTGAGGATCAGCCAGACAGTAAACACATAACGAAGATTCTCTCAAAGCTCACCCAATTCCTAACCGATTTCGACAGGCTGTACCTATCTGAGTATCAAAACTTCCCAGTCCTGGCCCGCCGCCTAAAAGACAACTTCTCCGAGGTATGTCAAGCCCTGAATGAGTTACCTACAAGCTGCTGGTGCCTCGACTGCTCCTGGCAATTTTCGCTTATTCACCCCACCTATCAGTTGCCAGTGCTACTCAGGGGCCCGCGCAAGGGAAACAGAGAAAAGCTCGACAGAGACACACTCATCAAACGTTTCCACCTTTACCTGATGGGCAGTCTCATTCGAGCAGAAGAACGCCAACGAAAGACCCTGTTGGGCCACGAAAGACTAACCAACAATCAAGGGTCTTCAGCCAACGAAAACTCAGCCAAAGGCAGAAAGCATACAGGTAGGGCCCAGCCTTCCCGCATAGAGACTCTCCTCAAGCAATTAGCCTTCCGCTACTTTGTGGTGCATACCCATCACTGGCAGCAATCAACCCAAAAAGGCAAGACAACAGGACTTTATCACTTTCAGAAGTCACGCCGCAGCGCACAACGCAGTCTGGCGCTAAAAGACCGAATCCTCATGAACCAGGCGCTAGATTATAGCTGCCAGTTCAAGTCTCAGCAGGGCTTGGAAGGTCGCATCGCGCCACCCAAATCAATCACAGCAGTGAACGACTGGTTAATGAGCATGTATGACTTTCACAAAAAGGATATGCTCCCTCAATTTGGGATCATCGTGCATTTCAAGAAAGAGGCCGTTAAGAACAGCCAAACCCGCGGGCCCTTCACACGCTTTGGACCCGTTCGCCGCAATGTGGGAAGCGGCGCAAAACAGTTATTCCGTATCCTAAGTTTGCGCCACCCCGCCGTTCCCTACATTGTGGGCATTGATGCTGCGGGTCACGAACTCACCACGCCGCCGGAGGTTTTCGCCCCCGCCTTTCGTTTCCTGCGCGACCTGCCCATCGAATGCTCCCCTGAGAGGTATCTGGATAGGGGCCGTTACACCACAAGCCTGGCCGATCAATTCCGAACGCGACGTCTGGGCATGACCTTCCACGTGGGCGAAGATTTCCGGCACCTGCTCTCTGGGCTGCGCGCCATTGATGAGGTGATACAATTCCTCAACCCACAGCCGGGCGACCGCCTGGGACACGCCACGGCACTCGCCATTGATCCTGGCAAATGGATGGCCCAATCTGGTTACCAGGCGGTTCTCACCAGGCAGAGCCTACTGGATAACTTTGTCTGGGTCCGTCACCTGCTAGGGCCGGGCCACCCCTTGATCGGAGCTCTTTCCATTGAAGACGAAATCCAGAAGTATGCGCGGCTCATTTATGCCGAGAGCGTAGATGGTAAAAATCAACTGGACTGCAGCCCCGCCACTTTGTTCGACGCCTGGCGCTTACGTCAGCTGGATCCCTATTTCATCAATACTGAGAAGCTCTTTGAAAATACACTTGAGTTTACCCCACCCAACAGCTACGGCAGGGAAACCCTACGCTGGTCTGATGTGCAGCACACCATTTCACGCCAGGTTAAGGAGGAGATCGGCTCGAAAGATGCCTTT
>Ga0075117_1002625_pt1 | contig 10220 bp, 8 predicted proteins | sample AntAceMetag02UKJ_FD_69789 | JGI IMG/M metagenome (GOLD analysis project Ga0075117, IMG submission 69789) | Saline lake microbial communities from Ace Lake, Antarctica - Antarctic Ace Lake Metagenome 02UKJ | ecosystem: Environmental > Aquatic > Non-marine Saline and Alkaline > Saline | place... | reverse complement strand
CAAATCTACTAAAGGAATCATGTCTGGTTTTCTTGATTTTGTTTTTTTTAGTTAATAACTATGTCATCATTCTGGAGTTTAAATTAAACAAATGGAAGGTTTAGGAATTGTAGTCTCCGCCTTTGAATTCGTCAATGCTTTAAGTGCAACTAATTGATTAGTTCATTTTCTGTTTAGAGCCTTGAGCTTCTTCCACAAGGACATTCAAGGAGTCTCAAAAACGAAAAAAAATCCCTAAGACAGAGTCAAGGGGATTCTATAGTTTGTTTTAAGAGTTATTTCCTACTGCTTACTCTAAGGGAAGCCTCAATCTCTCATAAGGTGATTGATATTAGCATCTCGGCCTCTAAAGGCCCTATAGGCCTCTGCTGGATCTTGTGTATTTCGTGGGGCGAAGAGTATTTTCACCATTCTTTTGGATACTTCTTTATCGTAGAATCCTCCGGGTGATTCAGTAAAGGCTTCGGCCGCATCAGCGGTTAAAACATCTGCCCACATATATCCGTAATAGCCTGTAGCAGAGCTTTCGCCAGTAAAAACAATTGAAATGTGATCTGCGATGGCTCATGACGAGTTCCTTTGGCATATTCATTTCGGCTAAAGTTTCTCTTTCAAAACTATCCACATCCATATTGCTTGGGTCAGCCAAGTGTAATTTGAGATCCATAATAGCGGATGCCACACCTTCTGTGGTACTAAAACCCTGTTTGAAAGTGGCCGCTTTTTTAATTTTGGCTACGAGTTCTGCGGGAATTGGTTTCCCTGTTTTGTAATGCACTAGGTATGTATTGATAACTTCCTCCGTACTCAGCCACCTTTCTAATAACTGAGACTGAAATTCTGTATAGTCTCTAACGCTATTATCTAAAGTAGGGTACTTAATATTCGAAGATAAAAAGTGTAATGCATGACCTATTTCATGGAAGAAAGTGGTGGCATCATCCCAAGAAATTAAGACAGGTTGGCCTGCCTCACCTTTTACAAAATTGGAGTTATTGGAGCAGATAACTGTTTCTTCTTTATCAAGATTTGAATGCAATCTGTAGGTAGTAGCCCATGCTCCAGACCTTTTTCCTTTTCTGGCAAATGGATCCAAATACCATAGACCAATGTTCTTTTCAGATGTTTTGTCTTTAACCTCCCAAACACGAACATCCTCATGAAAGACAGAGACAGAACCATCTTTGATTTCGCTAAAGCTAAAATTGAAAAGCTCTCCAGAAACAAAGAACATAGCTTCTCTTAATTTGTCCAACTGGAGGTATTGCTTAACCTCATCACTATCTAAGTCAAACTTTTTTTGGCGTACTTTTTTAGCATAAAAACGGTAATCCCAAGGAGCTATGCTAATATTGGCATTTTCTGCATCTGCTGCGGCTTGCATATCTGCTACCTCTTCTTTGACTTTAGCTATGGCAGAAGGCCATACAGCATTCATCAAAGTCATGGCGTTTTCTGGTTTTTTTGCCATTCTATCTTGTAAACGCCATTCCGCAAAATTATCAAAACCGAGCAGGCCTACCTTCTCTTTTATTAATTGTAATATTTTAACTATTAACTCATTATTGTCAAACTCATCCCCATTATCTCCTCTAGCATAATAGTTTTTCCAAATCTTTTTTCTTAGCCCTCTTTCGGTAGAATAGGTTAGAAACGGAGATATAGAAGAACGCGTAATGGCATACTTACTTTCTTGGCCATTTGTCTTGGCGGGATTGGCAGTACTTTTTATTAAAGCTTCCGATAAGCCACCTAACTGCCCTTAATCTAAATAAGTGATATACCCTTCTTCATCATGAATTACGTTATTTTTAAGTTGCTGTAAAACGAAGATAACTCTTTATTGATAGCCGCGTATTTTTGCTTTTTCTCATCGCTTAAATCCGCACCATTTATAGCAAACCTTTCATAAGTTAATTGTACTACTCTTTGCTGCTGCTAAAGGACTTTCTAAACTCCCTGTATAAATGGCTTTTATACGTTGAAATAACTTATCGTTTTGAGTAATTTTGGAAGAATAGTCGGAGAGTTTGGGTACTAGTATTTCTTCCACTTCTCTAACGGCGTCATTAGAAAGACTTCCAGTAAACGGGCTATAGTAGGGACAGACTCGGTTCAAAATGGCACCACTTTTCTCCATCGCCAATGTGGTATTGTCAAAAGTGGGGGCCTTTGTGTTATTGGCAATAGCCTCAATTTCATCCAAATTACTTTCCATTCCTTTATCCATGGCTTCCTGGATAAGGCTTATGTCCATTTTGTCAAAAGCAGGTACTCCACTAAAAGGACGGGTCCATTCCTCTAATAGAGGATTCGACTTTGATTCGGCTGTTTCATTATTTGAACAACCTGAAGCTGTAAAGAGCAGTGATGAGAGAAGTAAGATTGATTTGAACATGAATTTGTTCGTTTGATGAGAGGTATAGTTCTATAAATGGTGTGTTTTTTTTGAAAAAAAAGTAAAGCCTGGATGAAAAGCAAAAAGCCCAATGCTTTTAAACATCGGGCTTAATTTTGAGGTATGACATTTTGATTATTTCAATTCAGACATGTCATTATTTATCGTGCTTATGTAAAGGGCTAAAAAGCATCAATTACATATAGTCGTCGTATGCATCTACGCCATAGGCCACTTTGTCAATACCGTATTCTTCTTCCTCAGAGGTAATTCTTACACCTATTGTTTTCTTAAGAATAGTGAATAGAATATAGGTAACTATAAAGGAAAAAGCAGCAATAGTGAAAACACCTAAGGCCTGTACGCCCAATTGATGTGTTTCACCCGTGGTAAACAAACCTCCTTCTATTGCGAAAAGCCCTACTGCTAATGTGCCAAAAGTACCATTAATGCCATGCACGGCTATTGCCCCAACAGGGTCGTCTACTTTTAATTTGTCAATAGTCACCACGGCAACATCAACCAGTATACCCGCCATTAAACCAATCATGATAGCTGAATTATGGCTAACCACATTGCATCCTGCGGTAATGGCTACTAAACCGGCCAAAATGCCATTTATTACCATGGTAATATCCACTTGTTTATATCTGAAATAAGTATAAAGCATGGTAGAAACTCCACCAGCGGCAGAGGCTAAGAAAGTGTTGGTGGCTACTTGCCCTATAAGTTCCCATTTTCCGACAGCAGCTAATGTTGAACCTGGATTAAACCCAAACCAGCCAAACCATAAGATGAAGGCTCCCACAGCTGCCAAAGGGATATTGTGACCCATAATACTATTTGTGGTGCCGTCTTTATTATATTTTCCTATTCTTGGGCCTACTACCATGGCTCCAGCTAAAGCTGCAAAACCACCCATAGCGTGTACGGCTGAAGAACCGGCAAAATCATTAAAACCCATCTGAGCTAACCAACCATTCGGATTCCAGACCCAGTTGGCCGCTAAAGGATACATAATGGAACAAAAAACGACTACGAATACCGCATAGGCCGATACCTTCATACGCTCTGTAACTGCTCCTGATACAATAGATATGGCCGCTACAGCAAAGCCCATTTGTATAAACCAGAAAAGAGAATTAGAAACGGTGAGGCCTAATCCAAGATCGCCAGAGGAGATGCCCATATCAAATGCCCACCAGCCATTCGAAGTTCCATAGGCAATGCCAAACCCAAGAGCGTAAAATGCCAAGCCGCCAAAAATGATGTCGATAATGACCTTAGCAATAATGCTTACGGAGTTTTTAGAGCGGATAAAACCAGATTCTAGCAGGGCGAATCCTCCTTCCATTTGAAATATGAGTGCAGCACATAAAGCCACCCATACGGTGTCAATAGCATTTACCATCTCGGCCTGATTGGCCAAGATCTCTTGAACTTCTTCCATTAAACTGTGATTTTGTTGTTGACCACAAAAGTCATGAATACTGCTGATAAAACCATATAAATTACGCTAATAATTCAAATTAGTGAATTTAGGCCAAATAATATTTTGAATTGCAATTGGCGAAGAAGGGGTTTTGTTAAACCTTGAGGTAGTTTTCGGAGAAAGAATAAACGGTATAAAAAACAAAAGCCCGACGTCCTAAGACGGCGGGCTTGTATATATATAACTGAACAGCTTTAGATTATTTTAAATCAAATCTATCTAGGTTCATTACTTTTGACCAAGTAGCTACAAAATCCTTAACAAACTTGGCTCCGGCGTCAGAAGAACCATAAACCTCAGCATACGCACGAAGTTCAGAGTTAGAACCGAATATTAAATCTGCTCGTGTACCAGTCCATTGCACATCTCCAGTGGCACGGTCTGAGCCTTCAAATGTATCTTGTACGTCTGAAGTGGCTTTCCAAGTCGTTCCTAAATCTAGTAGATTTACGAAGTAGTCATTAGAAAGTGTTTCAGATTTCTTAGTGAATACACCATGCTGTGAACCATCAAAGTTGGTTCCTAAGGCACGCATTCCACCCACTAAAACAGTCATTTCGGGAGCTGATAGTGTCATTAACTGAGCTCTGTCAATCAATAATTCTTCAGATGAAACCGTGTATTTTCCTTTCAAAAAGTTTCTGAAACCGTCTGCGATTGGTTCCAATACACCGAAGGAATCAACGTCTGTTTGCTCCTGAGATGCATCTCCTCGTCCAGAGGTAAATGGTACACTCACCACATGGCCTGCATTCTTAGCAGCCAGCTCTACACCTACAGATCCACCTAACACGATAAGGTCTGCCATAGAAACAGAACTGGAAAAGTCCTTTTGAATCGTCTCTAATTTCGCTAATACTTTAGACAATTGAACTGGCTTATTAGCAACCCAGTCTTTTTGTGGAGATAAACGAACACGTGCACCATTGGCACCACCACGCTTATCAGAACCTCTGAAAGTAGACGCCGAGGCCCATGCTGTAGAAACAAGTTCAGAAACGGATAAACCTGAAGCTGAAATTTCAACTTTTAAAGTAGCTACAGCTTCTTCACTTAAAGTGCTACCAGTAGGAATAGGATCTTGCCAGATTAGTGGCTCCGCAGGTACTTCTGGTCCCAAATAGCGTGCAACTGGACCCATATCTCTGTGCGTCAGTTTGAACCATGCTTTGGCAAATGATGCAGCGAGTTCGTCTGGATTTTCATAGAAACGTTTTGAGATAGCTTCATATGCCGGGTCAACTCGCAAAGCGATATCTGTTGTAAACATGATAGGCGTATGGTGTTTGGCTGGGTCGTGTGCATCTGGCACCATATCAGCTCCCATTCCATCCTTTGGTATCCATTGTTGGGCACCCGCTGGGCTTTTTGTCAATTCCCACTCATAACTGAAGAGGTTCTTGAAATAATTATTACTCCACTGTGTAGGTGTTTCTGACCATGCTCCTTCTAAACCACTAGTGATGGTATCACCAGCGTTTCCAGTTCCAAAACTGTTTTTCCATCCTTTGCTTTGCTCTTCTATACCAGCAGCTGCAGGCTCACGGCCTACATATTTATCTGGGTCGGCAGCTCCGTGAGCTTTACCGAAAGTGTGTCCACCAGCTATGAGGGCCACAGTCTCTTCGTCGTTCATCGCCATACGGCCGAAAGTCTCACGAATGTCATGTGCCGCGGCCATTGGGTCTGGAGTGCCATTAGGGCCTTCTGGGTTTACATATATAAGGCCCATCTGAACAGCTGCAAGAGGATTCTCCAACTCACGGTCGCCTTGATAACGCTTATCGCCTAACCACTCTGTTTCTGCTCCCCAATACACATCTTCTTCTGGCTCCCAAACGTCCGCACGTCCACCACCGAAACCGTAAGTTTCAAAACCCATGGATTCCATCGCAACATTGCCTGTCAAGACCAAAAGGTCTGCCCAAGAAAGTTTCTTACCGTATTTCTGCTTGATTGGCCACAGTAATAAACGAGCTTTATCTAAGTTGCCATTATCTGGCCAGCTGTTCAAAGGTGCGAAACGCTGTTGACCAGTTCCTGCACCACCTCTTCCGTCTGCAATTCTGTATGTCCCCGCAGCGTGCCATGTCATACGAACAAAGAATGGACCATAATGACCGTAATCTGCAGGCCACCAGCCTTGAGAGTTTGTCATCAACTCCACTAAATCTTTCTTTAAGGCGGTGTAATCAATGCTGTTAAATTCTTTTGAATAATCAAAAGAAGGATCCATCGGGTCTGTCAATGATGAATGTTGCTTTAATATGTTTAATTTCAATTGGTTAGGCCACCAGTCGCGGTTGGAAGTTCCTCCTCCAGCAGAATGATTCACGATGCCGCCCATGAAAGGACAGCTAGCGATGTCGCCACCTTGGCCGTGAGGATTGTCTGTAGTGCTCATAGTATATCTTCTTTAGATTTTATTAGGTAGTAGTGGCCAGCTATAAGTGACCATAATTTTACCAGTATTTATTGTTTACAAAGCTATCTAATTAAGGGTTATTGAACAAACTGATATTATCTATTATTATATAGATTAAACTTATATTAAAGCTGAATAAAATATCTCTTGCTTTCAGAACTAGTTTTAAAGCCTTTTCGTCTTTTATTTAAGCAGCTGATTTATACCCCTTTTCTACATATTTTAATTTTTGCTCAAATATTATTAAGAATTGTTTTCGTTTAATATGGACTTAGAACTTTTAAAGCTTCTAGTGGATACTTCACTCTTTATCCTTATTTGGATGGTACAGCGGGTAATATATCCTAGTTTTTTGTATTTTTCTGAAATAGATATTAAGAAATGGCATGCCAGCTACACCAGCAAAATAACAATTATAGTCTTACCGCTCATGCTGGGCCAGTTGCTGCTCTACTCATGGTATTTTTTTGTAGACTTATCCCTGTTTAACATGGCTATGCTACTCATCGTGCTGAGTACTTGGGGAATTACTTTTTTTGTTTCCGTACCTCTACATCAAGACATAGATAACCTTAAGGACTCTTTAGCCTCAAGACTAAAATTGGTGAAGACCAATTGGATAAGGACAGCTCTTTGGACAGTAATTTTAATCATTAATATTATCAATTATGGAAAGTAAAGACTGGATGAAAACAGTCATGCGGATAGCGGCTGTGTATAATTTGATTTGGGGAATTTGGGTAGTACTATTCCCCTTGGCCTTTTTTAAAATTACTGGTATGGAAGAACCTGTACACCCTATGATTTGGCAAGGAATGGGTATGGTGATAGGCGTCTATGGCCTCGGCTATTGGTGGTCTGCCGTTAATCCTGTAAAACACTGGCCTATCATAGCTGTAGGGTTTCTAGGTAAGATTTTTGGACCGATAGGTTTTGTATTCAACTATCTAAGCGGCACTGTACCTGCCTCTTTCGGTCTGACGCTCATTACGAACGATTTAATCTGGTGGGTGCCCTTTTTCTTAATTCTAAATGAGGCTAGGAAGAAGGAATGGGAGCTTTAGGTGGTGGCTTTCATTCTGTTATTTTCTATTCTTTTTAAAGTTCTCCGCTTGTTCAAATATGTCTTTATAAACTTCGTCTCTCTCCACAGGCGGATAACCATGTTCGTCTAACAATAAAATTAGTCCAACTTTTAGAGCCGATTTTATATCTTCTCGTTTACTCCAATCTGGAAATTTCGCTTGCCCGTCAACTAAATCTTTAATTGCTTTTGCTAATGCGACTAGCTTATCTTCAGGATAACGAAAATCATACTTGACACACAAATCTTTTAAAATATCATAAAACGCTTTCTCTTTAAAGTCAATTCCTAATTCGACTCCCGCGGTGAATTCTTTTTGCACCTCCCAAATCAAATTGGTTAAGTGTTCAGCCATTTCGTCATAAACTTCACTGCGTAAAACATCATCTTCCTTCCGTTCATTGTATTGTTCGACCAAAGATTGCATCTTTTTTGAAAAATCAATTCCTTTTACTTTGTTAACCTTTTTAATTTCTCCGATTGCTCTAGCTAGTAATTGTTGAAGCAATTTTATTTTGGTGTTCGGCAGTTTTATCTTGTCGATTTTTGCTAAATAATCTTCATCAAAAAGATCTTGTTCGCTTTCTGTTTCATTTCCAAGTTTAAAAAGTTCTTGAACACCATCACTTTCCAAAGCGTCTTTTATCATTTCACGCACTCTGGCATTCATTTGTGCTGTGTCAGGTGCATTTCCTTTGGTTAGTTTAAAAACGATTGACCTAACCGCTAAATAAAAGTGGGTGTAATCCCTTTCGATTTGTATGAGTTGTTCGCTTCCAGCACAAATATCATAAGCTGCTTTTAATCGCTTTACCAAACCCATAAAACGAGTTTCCAGGTCTTTTGTCTGTTGTGCATATTCGGCAGCCATATTCAAAGCATTCAATTGCTCTAATGGTGTCCCACCAAAATATTTGGAGCCATCAAATTTGTGAAACACTTTTGCTAAAAGGTCTAAATGGTTTCTAACAATTATCAGAGATTCTTCAATCTCTTCAAAGTTTTCTCTTTCGCCTTTATTGTATTTGGCTAAAGCGAGATTCATTGCTTTTTTTATGCCAATGTAATCGACAACTAAACCTTTGTTTTTGCCTTCAAATTTTCGGTTTACTCTCGAAATTGTTTGAATTAAGTTGTGTTGTCTTATGGGCTTATCAATGTAAATGGAATCTAAGAAAGGAACATCAAAACCTGTAAGCCACATATCAACTAAAATAGCAATTTTAAAATTGGATTTTTCATTTTTGAATTGTCTGCCTAATTCTTTGCGATAGTCTTTCGTCCCGAGTAAATCGTACATTTCTTTTGGGTCGTCTTTTCCTCTGGTCATTATCATTTTGATACGCTCCATAGGTTTAATTTCCCTTTTATCCTTGTCTGATAATATCGCTCCTTCTTCTGCAACTTTTACTTCTGCCCATTCAGGTTTTAGTGCAATTACATTTTTGTAAAAATTATAAGCAATTTCTCGGCTACTACATACAAACATTGCTTTTGCTTTAACTGTAGCACCTTCGGAAACTCTTTTCTCGTAATGTTTTACAAAATCTTCGGCTAATTTGAGTAAACGGTCTGGGTCGCCCAAAATAGAATTCATTGTGGCAGTTGCCTTTTTACTTTCTTCTATTTGATACTCGTTAGCTCCTTCTTCGGCAGCTTCTTCGTAATACTTTTCTATTTTTTCTAACTCGCTATTGTGCAATGCTACTTTAGCTGCTCTTCCTTCATACACAATTCTTACAGTAATCTCATCTCTTACAGATTCTGTCATAGTATAAGCATCTACCACTTTTCCAAAAATATCTAAAGTGGCATCAATTGGGGTTCCTGTAAATCCTACAAAAGTGGCATTAGGTAACGAGTCGTGTAAATATTTGGCAAAACCGTAGGTTTTCTTAACCCCTTCGGAAGTTACTTTTACTTTCTGGTCCAAATTGGTTTGACTTCTATGTGCTTCATCAGATATACAAATTACATTGGTTCTTTCGGATAGTAATTCGGTGTCTTCTGTAAACTTGTGAATGGTAGTTAAGAAAACGCCTCCACTTTGTCTGCCTTGCACTTTGCTTCTTAAGTCGGCTCTACTTTCTACACTTTCCACAGCATTGTCACCTATAAATTGTTTAGCATTGGTAAATTGGCCTGCCAGCTGGTCGTCTAAATCTGTTCTGTCTGTAATTAGGATAATGGTCGGACTTTCAAAATGCTCGCTTTTCATCAATAGGCGAGTGAGGTAGAGCATTGTATAACTCTTTCCACTTCCTGTTGCTCCAAAGTAGGTTCCACCTTTTCCGTCTCCTTCGGGTTTTTCTGCTTTTTTAATACTCTCGTAAAGTGTGCGAGCCGCATAATATTGTGGATAGCGACACACTATTTTTTCATCCTTTTTGGACGAATCGGGAATGTAAATAAAGTTTCGAATGATGTCTCGCAGCGTTCTTTGATTAAACATCCCTTGAACCATCGAGAACATAGAATTAATACCATCTTGGTCAAATATTCGCCTGTCCGGCTCGGACCGCCAAGCGTAATAAAACTCGTAAGGTGCAAAAAACGAACCTGCCTTATTGTTTACACCATCACTTATTACACAAAAAGCATTGTATTTAAAAAGTTCAGGAATATCTCTTTTGTAGCGTGTAGTTATTTGAGTATAGGCATTATGAATTGTTGTATTTTCTTGAATTGCTGTTTTAAATTCAAAAACAATCCTGTCCTAAACGATTTAATTTAGGCAAAAAGTCTTTTATTAAGGCTACTTAAGGGCTTTAAATTTGCTTTTTTCAAAACAGAACCCCCTGTATGTATTTTGGGGTTATTT
>Ga0075117_1002622_pt1 | contig 10227 bp, 9 predicted proteins | sample AntAceMetag02UKJ_FD_69789 | JGI IMG/M metagenome (GOLD analysis project Ga0075117, IMG submission 69789) | Saline lake microbial communities from Ace Lake, Antarctica - Antarctic Ace Lake Metagenome 02UKJ | ecosystem: Environmental > Aquatic > Non-marine Saline and Alkaline > Saline | place... | reverse complement strand
GGAAAGAATTGCATGTACCCCAACAGCTGTTGACGGACACCCGGAAAGAATTGCATGTACCCCAACAGCTGTTGACGGACACCCGGAAAGAATTGCATGTACCCCAACAGCTGTTGAGGGACACCTGGGAAGAAATAGATGCACTCCCACGAATAGGCCTGGGGAAAATCAGGTGCCACCCAACACGGGCGGGCACCCGGTTAAGTCTTCAGAGATGGAACGATTCAGGCTTTTGCAGTAGTCGTTTCAGCCGGTAGGGCGCGGAGCCTACCCACACCTCGTTGCTGACGGCCTTGCGGTTAAGGTCAAGCTATCATCGCCCCTCCAACTCGAAAGCCGTGTGCCGTCACTGCGCCAAAGCGTGTGTCAGTAAGACTGGATATCCACGCGTATATATATGTAATGGACGTGATGGAAGCAATGATTGGAACCAGCGAGCGCGGGCGTAAACAAAAAGAGTTAAAAAGCGGCGCTTGACACGAGATGAGACACCGAGCAGTCGATTCCCGCCTCTTTCTTGGGTTTGGAAGCTCGCCTTCCGGTTCTTAAACGCGGTTGGGAGGAATAGGTTCTGACAATTATTGTCGCCATGGGGTGTTTTACTGTCAATAACTGTCGCTAAATACAGGTGTGGTCGGCTCAAGCCCTTTGAAACCAGCAAATGGGGAAGTGGCACAGCGATTGCTCTATAGTTACTCGTGCAGTACAAAACGCACGATGCGTAAGACGAATACAAGGAGACCCCCTTCATGAAAAATAATAAAAAAGGCTTTACACTCGTTGAGCTGATGGTAGTTGTTGCCATCATCGCCATCCTGGCCGCCGTGGCCCTGCCCATGTACTCCACCTTCAAGCAAAAAGCCAAAGTTGGCAACGTTTTGAAAGCGCTCAGTGGTGCTCAGGCATCTTTTCAGACGCATTTTGACGATAATCAAGCGTTCACCGGCATTGCAGTCCCAGCAGATGGTGGTTCGATTCGTTTTACAAATCTTGATGGCGATGTTATTCGTGTCGGTTCAGGTTTGTCCGGCGTCGACCAGGTGACATACACAGGAGCAATTGGAACTGGGGTTACCGTAGATGACCAATACACAATCTCTTGGGCATTTAGCGCGAGTGGCAAGTGTCCTGCTGACTTCTGCGACGGTTCATGGAGACTCTGGTGCAGCCAGTCTAACGACAAATGCACGGTTGTTGCCGTAATCGGCACCGCAAATCAGTTGGGCCTGGAATTTGGTGACCTTGCTGATGATCCCAACACTGTATCCTAGGTTTCTGTAGGGGCGCTAGGCGCCCTCATAGCTTTATCTCTTAAAAAGAAGGAAAAGTCTCTACGGGGACTTTTCCCTTTTTTGGTTGACTGTAAAACTTTGAACTCCCCAAGACTATCTGCGTTTCAGCATATGGAGTGCCTGTGTATTTGTTCCTAATTGTTTTTCTCTTGCAGGATCTTGAGCCCGCCCCAGGAACTCCCTCCTTCACGCCGATCACGCCAGGTAACGTTATCACGCTGGGCGACTACTCGATGACAGTGCCTGATGGCTTCTTCCTCGCCTCCGAGGAGGACGCACCTAATATGTTCGAGTTGGTTAATGCTACGTTTATTCCATCATGCGCGGGGATTTTTTTTGCCAGCTCCGGAGATTGGTCTTACTGCGGTATTATTCAGCACTTTCCCAATCAAGCCTACGTTCCCGAGCCAGTCCTCAACCTACGGGTTTTTGATATTATCTATCGCGACAAGCACTTATTTACCATGAAGCCTTTTCAGGGAACGACAGAGGTTATCTTGCCTCCACGCCTCGACAAAGAACAAGGCACGGTTGAAGTAGGTGTTCACTATCAGACAGACATAAAAAGCCAGAGCGGGGTCTACATAAAGAAGGCCTGGGTAAATGGTCATGAAGCTGTCATGCTTTCCATTCGCGCCTCTTCTTTTGAAAACTACTTGAAAAATGAGGAAGACATCCTCTCTCTTCTGGACACAGTGAGCACAGCGGTGCCTACAAAGCCACCTACTGAAAAAGCAACTTTGTCCTATTACAGGCTCTTTGGGGTGGGCGAGCCAAAGCCAGTTGGGGAAGCTTCCGCAGAGGACCTCCTGCCAGCTGAAATGCTAGCTTCGAACGGTATCTCAAAACAGGTAATTGCCTTCAGTGTGGTGTCTGCTCTTTTCGGGATCATTGTGTTACTGGTGGCTTGGAACCTATCTAGAAAAGCCAAAGCCAAGACTGACGAAGCTGAATGATTGCCTCTCCTTGTCAAGGTGATAGGAGCCGCCCTTTGGGGTTCAACAACTGATGCTATTACTCAAAAGAGACCCGTAGCCTGGACTCATTACCTGCAAAAAGGCAGCAGGGAGTGCCTTCGAGGAAAAGTGTACTGCCCTCGCCTTAACGGAAGTGGGGCTTATCGCTTGGCTGGCAATTACCCGTATAGGCCCATTTTTTCAAATGTGTGGCTGTTTTTAGTTTATACTAGAGGTAACAAATTGGGCGGAGGGTTTGATGGAAAATGGTCGAATAGACGTACTTCTGGTGGAAGACGACAAGTTCGATCGCATTGCGGTAGAGCGGCACGTACTCAAAATGGACCTGCCCTACAACATGTTTTTCGCCAACTCCCTTGCTCAAGCGCAGCAAATGCTTTCAGAACAGTCCTTCGAGGTGGTATTGCTCGACTATCTTTTGGGAGATGGTACGGGGCTGGACCTGTTGCCAGGATGTGCAGGTATTCCAGCTGTGATCATCACTGGCGCGGGCAGTGAAGAGGTTGCGATTGAGGCCATGCGTCGCGGTGCATATGATTATCTGATCAAAGACGCCAGTGGCAACTTTTTGACAGTACTACCCCTAACCATTGCCACGGTACTAGAGCGCAAGAAGGCCGAGCAGGCCTTGCGTGATAGCGAGGCCCGATACCGCGGGCTCTCCGAGTTCGCCAATTCGGTACTTCACAACGTGGGCAATGTGCTCAACAGCATTGCTGCCTCCTCCGAAATGATTCGCATTGGCATGATTGAGTCTAGAGGCAAGCAACTGCCAAAGCTGATCAGCTTGATTGACGAACAGCGCAGTCATCCCTTTTTTGACAGTGACCCAAAAGGGAAAATCATCCTTCCCTACCTTGAGGCACTGGATCGCAAACTGGATGAAGAGCGTATGGGGATTTCTGGGGAGGTCAGTGGCATTCTCAAGAACCTGCAGCTCATTCGCGAGATTGTGGACACACAACAGTCTCAAGAATCCTTCCGCGGCCCGCTTACTTCTTGTAATCTGCAGGAAATTCTACTGGATGCGCTCAAGGTGAGCCGCACTCATTTAGAAAAGGCAGAAGTTCAGATCATGGAGCAATTTAATGAACCCATTCATCTGGAGATTCACCGTGCAACGATTACCCATATCCTGATCAACCTGATCAAAAATGGTGCGGATGCCTTAACGGAAAACCCCCAAGGGGATCGAAAACTGTCGCTGATCGGGGAGAAGAAAGGGTGCGTGGCCACCTTGACCATTAGGGACAATGGCGTGGGCATTGATGCAGACAATCTGGACCGGCTTTTCGCCCACGGTTTCACTACAAAGCTCACAGGGCACGGGTTCGGTTTGTACTACTGTGCCAATGCCATGCACGACATGGGTGGTGCCATAGAAGTTGAAAGCGATGGTGAAGGAAAAGGCACCGCGATCAAGTTGACCTTTAATCCTGCCCAGGTAACGTCGGTTTCTTCCTAATGAGGTGCATCAATGTTGATTGCGGGTGGAAAACCTGTGCTGTTGGTGGAAGACAATAAAATAGATATCGCCAACGTGCATCGTGCTTTCAGCAAGTGCCATATCGAGAATGCCTTATTGGTAGCTCGCACCGGTCAGGAGGCCTTTGTTTATTTACGGGGTGAGCAGGGGCAGCCGCGTGCACCCATGCCCGGCTTAATCCTACTGGATCTGAACATGCCGGTAATGGGCGGCCTTGAGTTTCTGGCCGAAATTAAGGCCGATAGTAGCTTGCAGGGCATCCCGGCAGTGGTGCTCACCACTTCGGGTGAGGAGGCAGACCGCGTCAACGCTTTTCGTCATGGCTGTGCCGGGTACTTTATAAAACCCATGTCTTTTTCCGATTTTGTTGAGATGATTCACCTGATCGCCTTATACTGGGAACTAAGTGAGCAGCAATAGTCCCAAAAATATCGGCGCTGGCGCGCCCACGCATAGGTGGGTATGTCTTGAAGATTAATAATCACGTATTGATTGTGGACGATGATGAGGAAATCCATAAGGACTTTATCAAGATCCTGAGTCCGTTCCGATATACGCAGTTAGACAAAGAGTTGGCCAACATCGAAATGAAGCTGTTTGACGAGCCGCCAAAACCACCCTCGCCAAGTTCCACGATACATTACCAAATCGACCACGCCTACCGTGCAGAGCGCGGTCTGGAAATGATCATTGCCGCACGTGAAAATGGAACACCCTACGCTCTTGTTTTCACCGATGTGCGCATCCCCCCTGGTATCGATGGGGTGCAGTTGGTGCGCAAGATCCTTGAATTGGCCCCTGACACCCAGGTGGTTATTGTGACTGCCTTTTCCGATTATAGTTGGGAGGAGATGACCCAGTTTTTTGGTTGGACTGACCGCCTGTTAATTCTGCGCAAGCCGGTAGACCCGGTCACTGTCAAACAGGTGGCAGTCATGCTCACACGTAAGTGGTCCTCTGAGAAGGAGTTGCTCCAGCACCAATCGGACCTTGAGGTGATGGTTGAGAAACGTACAGCCAAGCTAACCGCCACCAACGCCTTGTTGCAAGAGGAGATTCGCGAGCGCCAGCGTGCGGAGGAGGCTCTGAAACAAGCCCATACGCGACTTGCGGAAGCCAATCAGGAGCTTCAGCTTGCGCTGGTGCATCGCAAACAGACGGAGGAGCAGCTGCGCGTCTTGCTGGAAGAGCTGGAAGGAGCCAATCGCGAGCTTGAAAACTTTGCCTATATTGTTTCCCACGACCTGAAAGCACCCCTGCGCGCCATTTCGTCCATTGCTTCCTGGTTCCACGAGGACTATGGCGAGATCTTGGGAAAACAAGGTAATGGCTACCTGGACGATCTTCAGGACCAGGCTCGCTGGATGCACAATCTGGTAGAAGGGATTTTGGAGTACTCCCGTTTGGGCCGCGCTAAATATGAGCTGAAGACCTTGGACAGCTTGCAAATCGTCAATCGCGTTGTTGAAGTGCTTAATCCACCTGAATCGATCAGTATCGTCGTGGCAGAGGATCTGCCCACGCTGGTTTATGACCGCACCCACCTGGAGCAGGTTTTCCAGAACCTGATTGGCAATGCTATCAAACACATGAACAAACCCGAGGGGCGCATCTCCATCACCTGTGAGGTGAGTGATGAATGGTTTCAATTTAACGTTCAAGACAATGGGGTGGGTATTGACCCGCGTCACTTCGAACGAATCTTTAAAATCTTCCAAACCCTTAAGCCGCGAGAGGTTGCCGAGGATAGCACCGGCATTGGCCTGTCTCTGGTGAGGCGCATTGTGGAACGCCACGAGGGCCTGGTTTGGGTAAGCTCCTTGCCTGGAGCAGGGGCAACGTTTTCCTTCACCATCTCCAGGGCGCTGCGTGCCAAGCCCATCTGCTCCGGAAATTCGGTGGTGGTGATCGACGATAACCGCGATTTCTGTGAAGTGGCAGAGACCATGCTCAAACGAGCCGGTTTCAAGCCGCTACACGCCTATTCCGGAATAGAAGCTCTCGATCTCCTGGCCCAATATAACGGGGTATTGGACCTTGCACTGCTAGACTTGAATCTTCCGGGTGAGGATATTATGACGCTTTATCCGGCACTAAAGGCGTTGCGGCCTGACATGCGTTTTCTCGTATGCACTGGCGAGCCACAATCACCCCGGGCAGTAATGCTGCGCCGTATGGGCGTTTCCGGTATGCTGATCAAGCCCTTTAATCTTGAAGAGCTTAATGACGCCTTGAACCGAGCCTTCAACTAGATCCGCCCGGCCGGGCAACCGCCAATGTTTTTTCCGGATCAATCTACCGAAATTCGGGCACCTAAAGTTGTATTACTCTCCGTGTTCTAGATAATATCTTCAACGGAAGTATCGGAGCGAGGCTTAGTTTGTCAGGAAGAACCCATATCACGCGCCCTTTGCTTTACACCCAGGCATAAGGCGGTTAGAATCCTTTGTGATAGAAACTTTGCCCGCCAGGAGCGCTCTATGACGCTTCGTATTGAGAAGCTCAATAAGTCCTTTAAAGATGTTAAAGCCCTAAAGTCGCTCAACTTCGTTCTTGAAGAAGGCGCATCTGTTGCCCTGCTTGGCCCTAATGGTGCCGGTAAGTCCACAGCGATCAAGGTAATGACCACGCTGCTGCCCCCGGATGGTGGCTCTTTCAATTATCGAGGCGAAGACCTCTTCGCCCAACCTGGGAAAATCCGTCAATTGCTGGGTTATGTGTCCCAGGAAATGGCCATGGACAAAATGCTCACCGGCAAGGAGTTCATTCAATTTGTGGCAGGTATCCTCCATCTTCCTTGGAAAACCCACGGCGAACGCGCCATGTCGCTCATCAAGGAAATGGGTCTGGAAGATGCGGCCGGCCGTCTGGTTGGCACCTATTCCGGCGGCATGAAACGTCGCTTGGATCTTGCTTCTGCCTTGCTCCACGATCCCAAGATTCTGGTTCTCGATGAACCCACCACAGGCTTGGACATCGAAGCCCGTGAAAAGATCTGGGGGTTGATCAAAAACTTCATGGCCAAAGGTGGCTCACTCATCCTCGCTTCCCACGACTTCCGCGAAGTTGATGAACTTGCCCAGCAGGTTCTTATCATGAACGCAGGGGAAGTGATTGTGTCTGGCACGCCCGAAACCCTCAAGTGCAACCTGGCAGACTATATTGTACGTCTTAAAACCCGCGATTACATGGCTGAGGCCGACAATCGCGCCGTGCAAACTGCCCTCAAATCATTGGGCGACAGTCTCACCGCGCAAAAGGACGAGGATCACGCCGCGTTCACCTACAAGGGTGACGCAGACATGAAGACGTTACAGGATCGCATTCATGCGGAGTTGGGTAAGGCGGGTCTCACCGTCAACAGACTTTTCGTGCAAAAACCCGATCTGGAAGATGTGTATCGCTTCGCCACAGGAAGTGCCTCATGAACAACAATTTAATGGAAATCAAGGCCCTGGCCTGGCGTTCCTTCATTCACTCGAAACGTTCGCCCATGGTGCTGATAGCTGGCCTGATGCAGCCTCTAATTTGGCTGTTCCTGTTCTCGGCAATCTTCAAAAATAGCCCTATGAGGGATTTGGTAGGTGGTGATGGCAGTTACCTGGCCTTCATCACACCGGGTGCTCTGCTGTTCACCGCATTTTCTGGTGCACTTAACGGCGGTGTTCCCCTACTCTTCGACCGCGAGTTGGGTTTTCTCGACCGTCTGCTGGTGGCCCCGCTCACCAGCCGCTACTCCATCATCTTCGCTACAGGTTTCCACATCTTCGTGATGACCCTGTTACAGGTGTTGGCGATCATGTTGATCACCGCGGTGATGGGCGTGCGCTTTGCCGGTGGCCTGGGTGGTATTGCTGTGTTGTTCATGGTGCTTGGTCTGGTGAGTTTGCTCTTTACCACTCTCAGTCTGACCCTGGCCTTCCTGCTACGCCGTCACTTCGAACTGATCTCCATCGTAATGATCATTTCATTGCCGATGGTCTTCATGTCTACTGCCTTTGCCCCCATGGATTACATGCCCTCGTGGCTGAAGCTTCTAGTGGCACTTAATCCGATCACCCAGGCCGTAGAACCTCTCCGAGAGGTTTATTTCAACAACGCCTGGACCTTTGGCGGTACCATCTTCAGCGGTCCCCTTGGCAATTTCAGTATTACCACCTGTACGGGTGCGCTCGTTGTGCTCAACCTCATTATGGGGTGGATGGCTCGACGCGTTATTGGCAAGAAGCTCAAGTAAATAGGTGGCCGGGTTTGTCCCGGCCCTTTCCAAGGAGGCTTGATGGACGCGCAACGCTTGGTGGAAACATATATTCGATGCTTATCGGCTGGCGATATGGAGGGTGTTTTAGCACTTTTCACCGCTGACGCAATAGTGCATTCTCCTCTCTATGGCGACCTTGGGGCTACTGAGTTCTATACGAAGCTGGCCGCAGACACCAGGTCAAGTGAGATCCGCTTTACAGAACTGTTCCAGTCTACCACCAACACGCAGTCACTGGCATTGCGTTTCACCTATCGCTGGCGCCTGGCCAGTGGTCTTGAGAAGGTCTTCGATTGCGTAGATATTCTGTGTACCAATGAAGCCATGGACATTCGTGAACTCACCATTATCTACGACACCCACCCGCGCCCATTTTAGATCAGGTAGAGATGTGACTGGCTGGGTTGGAACAGCACCTGCCGTGAGTCTGGCAGAGGAAAAGCCTCCGAAGACCAGCAACAGTGCATAACCCGCCTGTAAGATCGGTTTATTACGCGACAACCATTTGCCTGCCCTACTCAAGAGCGGCAGGCGGCTCGTGTGCACACCTTTGCCGCTCAGATAGCTGTGAATGGCCTCATTCAATATACGGGCATTTGGATACCGGGCGCGGGCGTCCTTGGCCAGCATTGTCATTATTAGCCGGTCCAAATCCCCACGAAGGGTCCTGCGTAGCAGTTCCGGGTGAGTACTGCGCAGGGCACAAATCGTTTCGGCGCGGGTGGTTTGCAACTCGCCGCCAGAGTTCTGACGAGACGTCGCGTGATCGAGAACCTTGCTCGGTTTTATGGGATCTTCTTCACAGATGATGCGTGCCAGTTCAAGGGGGTTGTTGTTTTGCAGTTGGTAGGGACGGTGGCCAGTGAGTAATTCGTAAAGCATCATGCCCATGGCGTAGATGTCGCAAGCTGGCACACTTGCTTCGCCGCGAACCTGCTCAGGTGATGCATATTCCGGGGTCATCAACCACTGACCAGTAGCCGTGAGCGGCGCGTGGGCCATGGACTCTGGATTGTTCATCTTGGCAATGCCAAAGTCAAGAATGACCGGTTTGAAGTCTTCCGTCACCAGGATATTTCCCGGCTTGATGTCGCGATGCACCACCTGAAGGCCATGGGCATAAGCCATGGCGTCACAGATTTTGGCGAAAAGGTTAAGACGTGCCCGCGCATCCAGGCGATGGCTGTCGCAAAAATGGTCAATGGGTTGGCCGTTGATATATTCCATCACAAGGTAGTGAAGACCTTCATGAGTGGTGCCACCATCCAAAAGCGATGCGATATTGGGGTGATCGAGCTCGCTGAGAATAATGCGTTCGTGACGAAAACGTAGGACGGTGTCTCGCCCCTCCGAGCCACGACGTAGGATTTTAACCGCTACTTCCCTATTGCCATTGGCACTGTCTGAGGCGAGTAATACCACACCCATGCCGCCTCTGCCCAGCTCGCGAATCACGCGATAGGGACCAATTTCCATGCCGTCGTATTCATGACCATCGCCCTTCTCGAAGAGTGCGCGTAACGGCCCACCCTCGCGGGTTTTGGTTTGGGTAGTCTCCTCTTCGAGCAGGGACAGTGCTTGGCAGGCAAGAGCGTTGTCGCCACCACAGGATTGGAGTACATAGGCGCGCCGTTCTCTGGTGGGAAGCTCGCTGGCCTCGTGCAGTATCTTTTTGAGCTTCTGCCAATTTTCTGGTGTCATCAGGCTCCCTCCCATAAGATTCAACCAATCCCCTTATCTCTTCAACATTGTACCTCAAGGCTAGGACAGAGGCTGTCTTGTGATACAAGATAAGGGGCAGCAATCGCCTTTTTTCCGTAGCCGCTACCCAATAGGCCATGAACCGCTCCGTCTTAGGCATTGTACTGGTAGCCCTGAACGCAGCGACATCTTATTCCCCGGACCCTGATCCAGGAAATGGCGCTTGTACCTTGACGAGGCATGAAGGACAATACCACCAGACGTAACAGCGGGAGGGCGATCTTGTTTACCGGCAACGCTTATCAGCCAATTTACATGGACAATCAGGCCACCACACCCTTGGATCCACGGGTTCTCGAGGCGATGATGCCCTATTTAACTGGTGAGTACGGCAACGCCTCCAGCACTGAGCACCGTTTCGGTTGGGTGGCCGAAGAAGCGGTCGTGCAAGCCCGGGCCCGCATCGCCCACGATTTGGGTGCCAGTGCCACCAGTGAGATTATCTTCACC
>Ga0075117_1002620_pt1 | contig 10229 bp, 12 predicted proteins | sample AntAceMetag02UKJ_FD_69789 | JGI IMG/M metagenome (GOLD analysis project Ga0075117, IMG submission 69789) | Saline lake microbial communities from Ace Lake, Antarctica - Antarctic Ace Lake Metagenome 02UKJ | ecosystem: Environmental > Aquatic > Non-marine Saline and Alkaline > Saline | place... | reverse complement strand
TTTATAAACTGTTGCATTGTATAATACATCAGTTAATTTTCCATTTTGATGATGGATGGTAAGCGGATAATCGGCAACAAATCCTTTATTAAAAACCTGTTTGTATCCATCACGTGCTTTTTCGGGCTCGGTAAAATAGTTGGAGAAGTCAGTACCAATTAATTTTTCTCTCGATACTCCGGTTACTTCTTCCGATGCTTGATTTACATCGGTAATTTTCCCTTCAGGAGAAATAGTCACAAGGGGGTCGAGTGATGCTTCAATTAAACTTCGTGCATACTGAGAAGCTTGTTTTTGAGCAGTTACGTCTCTTGCCGCTGCAAACACTCCTAGTACGTTCCCTTTATCATCTTTGTAAACTGATGCATTGTACAATACATCAGTTAATTTTCCATTTTCATGGAGAATGGTAAGTGGATAATCGGCAACAAAGCCTTTTTTAAAAACCTGCTTGTATCCATCACGTGCTTTTTCGGGCTCGGTAAAATAGTTGGAGAAATCAGTTCCAATTAATTTTTCTTTCGACACTCCGGTTACTTCTTCCGATGCTTGATTTACATCGGTAATTTTCCCTTCAGGAGAAATAGTCACAAGGGGGTCGAGTGATGCTTCAATCAAACTTCGTGCATACTGAGAAGCTTGCTTTACACAATTGCTGAATGCTTCAAGTTTTTTATGCTCAATTTTCCATTTTTCTTTCTCTTCGTCTTGAAAAGCACGTTCTTTATTGGCAGTTTTTAATTCTGTCAAAATTTTTTCTTTTAAAGCTTTTAAGGAATCATTCTCTTTGAGTAATTCATGCAACTCGCTTAGGAGTTCTTTCTTCGTTTTGCCATGAATGTCCATAATAATGTTCTTTTTTAAATAGATAAATTTCTATTTGTCGAGGTCTTTTTAGCATTGACAATTATGTTGTTGTGTAAATTTACTTGCCCCTTTCAGTATTAAAGTTAACAAATAAATCACAGATAGAAAGTCCGCGAGAGCTTTCATAGAGTTTGTTGTGTCTGTTACCTTCAATGAACCAAGAATAAAAAACGAACACTTGAAGAATTGTTTAGTGACTCAAAGATGAGTGACCGCTTTAAAAAGCGTCTCTACAGCAAGAAAGGGTTACTAGGTAAAGAAAGCCCATTTAGTGAGCTATTACAAAGCATGGTTGATACGATGCTTGAGTCTGAGATTGATTCTTTCTTAGAAGAACAACAATCTTCAGGCAAAACTAATAAGCGGAATGGCCGTACGAAGAAACGAATTTTAAGTCAGCTCGGCACCTTGGATATTTCAACGCCTAGAGACCCTAACAGCGACTTTGAGCCAGAACTAGTTGGCAAGAGAGAATGAGAGCTAACGAGTGGCTTGGATGAGCAAATATTAGCACTTTATGCTCAGGGCAGCTCTATAGAAGACGTCCGAAGATTGCTTGAACGGATTTATGGAGTGAGTATTTCGGCAGGGCGTATATCTCAGATAACAGATAAGATATTACCCGAAATTCAAGAATGGCGAAGTAGAGAACTTAAAAGCTTTTATCCAGTAGTATATTTAGATGCGGTTCATTTCAAAGTTAGGCAAGAAGGCAAATACTCAAATAGTGCTTTTTATACAGTATACGCTGTTGATTGGGATGGAAATCGAGATGTTTTAGGACTATACATTAACTCAGGCGGGGAAGGTTCTCGTAATTGTGGTATTGTACTAGAAGACCTTAAATCTAGAGGTATAGACGATATTTTGGCTATCTGCACAGACAATTTAAAAGGTTTTTCGGAGCAAATACAGAAAGTGTTTCCTTACTCGGTCGTTCAGAAATGTATTGTTCATCAGGTCAGGAATTCGCTCAAATATGTAGATGAAAGCGACAGGAAGCCTGTAGCTAAGGGACTTCGGAAGGTATACACTTCAGCCGCAGAAGAACAAGCTAAGACCGCTTTAAGAGCCTTTTTGATGTAGAGTGAGACAATGGGAGCAAAATTGGTCTGAATTAATGGCATTCTTAGATTTTCCGATAACAATGAGGAAGATGATATATACAGCAAATCTAGTAGAGGCACTTCATAGAATTATACGAAAACTCATTAAAAGTAAAGCTGCCTGAGTTTCAGAAACAGCCCTAATAAAGCAGCTATTTTTATCTATAAATCACAATGAGAAATCATGGAAAAGACGAGCTTATGTGTAGACTTACTTGATTTTAAGACAGTTTAAAAATGAACTAAATTTAAGCTGATATGAAGAAAAGTAAGTTTACCGAGAGCCAAATAATTAAGGCTCTCAAAGAAAATGAGAACGGCAGATCTGCCGAAGGGATTAGTGGAGAACTTGGTGTTAATAAAGGAACCTTCTATAACTGGCGAAAGCGATATAGTGGCATGGAAGTTAGCCATCGGAAAAGGTTAAAGGAGCTTGAGTAGGAAAATCATAAACTAAAGCGGATGCATGCTGACCAAGATCTTATGTTAGACATGGCAAAAGAGGTTATAGCAAAAGACAGGAACGCCTGCCAGTGGCAAAGCCTTCCGCCAAGAAGTTTGCCGTCAAACAATTGCAGAAGAAATTCAAAGTAGGCCTTGAGAAGTGCTACTCAATTCTGTAAATAAGTTGAAGTAACATCTGCTACAGATGGCAGATGGACGATTCTCAGGTGATAGAAAAACTAAGGAGGTTGTGTGAGTCACATCCAAACCGAGGTTTTGATAATTACTCTAAGAATAAAGCGAGGGCTTTAAATGAGCTAGAAGTAGAGTTTTAAGGGTATATAATAGGTAACAAGGAATGGTAAGACGACAAAGAAGGCGTAGGAAACTGGCAGACGAGCTTTGTAAGCCCTTCGTCGTTCCTGATATTCTTAATGAAGTATGGAGCATGGACTTTATGCGGCAACCGCGTTGAGCGATAGCTTGATAGATAGTAGAACTTTTAGGGTTTTGAATATAATAGACGACCATAACAGAGAATCATTTTGTATAGAAGAGAATATATCATTTCCTGCAAAACGTGTTATTCAAGCATTAGAAATAGCAGTTAAAGAAAAGGGTTATCCTAGATTTATTCGGACCGATAATGGTCCAGAATTCATATCGAAAGAATATAAAGAATGGTGTAAAATGAATAAAATAATTCCTGGGTATTCTGAACCAAGAAAACCTATGCAAAATGGTTTTGAAGAACGATTTAACAGGACATTGAGAGAGGATTTTTTAGATGCCTATCTTTTTACTAGTTTAGCCCAATTCAATTTTTTGGTAGAAAAATGGCAAGAAGGTTATAATAATTTTCATCCCTATAAGTCCTTTGAAAGAAGACTATATTTGAATTATAATGTGTCTTAATTAACGTAAGTCTATATATGGATGGACTGGTATTCAAAAGAGAAATCATGGAATTGTGCCCAGAAAGAACTAAAAACAGAAGTCGCTGGGTTAGTCAGCCTACGGCCTCCTCACCCAGCGGCTTAATTAACATTTCTTAAACTCCTGTGTGATATTTAGTTCATTTATTAACGATGTTTTCCAATTAGGAATTTAGCTTACAAGTTTTGTACAAACTTCATAGTGGTATTAACAATGCCATCCATCTGACCAGTCATTTCGTGAGTAGCCTCTGGTAAAACACGAAGGTCTGCCTCTACGTTTATTTCAGTAAGCTTATTATAAAGTGTTTTACCTTGTTCTTCGTCGTCCACAAGTTCATCTTGTCCTCCGTAAAATAGAATGGTTCTAACAGAGCGTCTATTAGCTTTAAAGATAGGACTCGCCTCTTTATATGCTTCTGGGTTATTTTCAAACGTGCTACCAATAAGAATTTCAGTAAGGTTTCTGTCTCCTTGAAATATTATTCCTTGATTGATACTGGTCTTTGTCAGGTCGGTAGGTGCGGCCACGGCGGCAACGGCTTTGATATATGGCTTTTGGTATTTATAGCTGTAGGTAAGAGCTAGATGTCCTCCAGAGCTATATCCCCAAAGAAACACTTCATCTGCTAAGTTTAGTGATGTTTTTAACGATTGTTGGTGCTCGAAGAACAAATTGAAGTCTTCCATTATGTTCTTAAAAGTTACATTATCAGATAGCGGAAGTCTATGATTTATATTAAAGATAGTAAGATTAAGATTTTGCTTTTTAAAATCCTCAACTACGCGATCCAAAAACGATTTATCCAACAAACTCCAGCCACCTCCATGTACCATAACCACTGATACCGACTTTTTGACAATATCTTCTGGGCTTAATATCGGGGTGTAAACATCATAAACTTGGGATGGACTCGTTCCGTATGCTTGATTTTTAGCGACGTTATAACCTGTAGGTGTAGCTGCTGTGAGCATTATAGCCATTGCACTTCTCGTCTGTTCAGGAGCTATTTCCGGAACATTCTCGCAGCTAAAAAAGGTCATCGAAAAAACTAATGTTGATAGATATGTTAACGTTTTCATCTTTTTAATTCTTTGGTTCTACTAAAGAATGTAAAAAGCTTGTTCCTGACAGGTTATGAGTGTTATATGTAGAATTGTGTAGCGTTTTTTCTACAAGTTGCACGTACACGTAAGAGTATTGTATTGGCAACAAAAGAAGATGACGGACATTGCCCGTCATCTTCTTGATTTTTTTTCTTTCAACTTCTATTTGAAAAGTTTACCATTTCGCCCTTTAAGTCCACCGGTAAGTAGAGATACTAAGAAAAGGGTTAGAAATATAACGAAAAGGATTTTAGCTATTCCCGCAGCTATTCCACCGAATCCAAAAACTGCGGCAAGTATTGCAATGATTTAAAAAGATATTGACCACGTAACATTATTAGTTCAAATTTTTGAATGAGGGGATTCCCAGTCCCCATTTATTTTTTTTAACAAGTAGGCTCTTAGCATCCAGGCGGCTTCTTCATAATTTCTAATTAAGCCCACCATGAAATCCTCTGTTCCATAGTCTCGGTTTTCTGCTGCAACCTCAATATGATTTCGTGTCCATCTAATTATGATTTCGAAATCTTCTAGCAGCGTTTTTAATATGGTTTGAGAATCATGAAATGTGTGTTTCGTTTCTTCAAGATTTGTAAATTCTAAGAATTCGCTGCACAAGCCCATTGGGGTTTTTCCGATCTTTCTGATTCGCTCCGCTGTTTCATCTATATCTTGCTCTATTCCATTATAAAGGTCTTCTAGGAATTTGTGAAGTTCTAGAAATGAGTTGCCCACGATATTCCAATCGTAGTTTCTCAGCTTTATGTAAAGAGTATGCTGATCTGCTAATATGATATTCAATGCATTTGAAATCTCTGTTTTTTATCTATACCTATTAAAGCTTCTATTAATGAATTGTATTAAGTGTTAAAGAAATGCTTTGTTTGTTGTTAGAAAGCATATCCTAAAGTGAAGAAGAATAAGTTTCCTTTTCCAGCAAACTGGCTTTGGGTTTGATTGTTGTCATAATCAATGTTGAACACATCGTTCACATTTCCTTCATATCTCATGTCTAGCCTAAGTTTGTTAATGTCAAATCCGACACCCAATTGATATCCTAGTATGGCTTTTCTGAAATCGTCTTGGTTACTTTGCAAACCTATAATTTTGAAAAAGCTATCATCTTTATTTACTAAGAAAGTGGCCATGGGTCCGGCATGAATTCTCACGGCATCTCCTACCTTGATACCTAGTAAAACTGGTATGTCAAAATATGTTTGTTTGAATGTTTTTTGTACACCGGCTATGCTGCTTGTAGTTCCACCTTTTTGAGATATGATAAACTCAGGTTGCAAGAAAAATTTATCTCCAAATCGTGTATAGATACCTCCTGTAAAACCGGGAATACGTGGCTCGTTTGAGTTCCAAAACCCGCCTCCGCTTCCATTGCCATCTCCATTTACCTGCGATAGATTCATTCCGGCTCTAACTCCTATTTCGAAATCCTGTGCCATGCTTAAAGATGTGACGGCCAACATAGTGATTGATAATGCTATTAAATTTTTCATTGTATTTCATTGTTTTAGTTTTTACTTATTAAAAGCCATTTTGTTTTCTTTTGCTTGCTTCTTTAGGTCATTATTGGCCACAATGGCAAGCTCTACTCTTCTGTTTTTCTTTTGACCTTCCTCTGTTCTGTCGTCATGTTCCGGATTTTCTTCTTCAAAGCCTATGACTATGAACCTGTTCTTCTTTACTCCATTTTGGGTTAAATAACTAGCCACTGCTTTTGCTATTTTTTCAGAAAGGGCTTCATTATAACTATCTGTTCCTACATTGTCAGTATGGCCAGACACTAGTATCTCTGTGGATTCATATTTATCTAGTGTTTTCGATAGTTTGGCCAGGTTTTCTTTCGCCCTGGCTGATAATTGATAAGAGTCAAAACCAAATAGAATTCCAGAACCCATGGTGATTTTAATTCCTTCATCTATTCGTTCTACTTGGCCATTCTTTCCTAAATCTTTCTCTATTTCTGCCGCTTGCTTGTCCATGTATTTTCCTACTACTGCACCAGCCACTCCACCAATTGCTGAACCAACTATGGCATAAACTGCGGGGTTTTTAGATTTTGAGCCGATGGCGGCTCCTGCAGCGGCACCCCCTTAATACACCAACTGCGGCACCCTTTTGCTCTCTGGTTAGTTTCTTTAAAGAGCTATAACTTGTAATTGTTATTGAAAGTGCCATTAATACTGCGATATGACTTTTTATGTTTCATTAAAGTAATTTATTTTGTTTCTACATACTTTAATTAAAAAACACTTCCCGGAATTGTTCTTTTTAATAAAGCACACGTAGTTAGCTTATTATGATATGTCCGATCTCTGAAATACCTCTTTTGCTGCCGAATTAATTCTACAGTTCCCAACTTTTATTCACCACTATGCATACGTAGCACACCGGCTGGACATGATAAACTTGACTTATTGTAATACCTCTCCATTATTATATAGAGACTGAACTTTGGGTGAAATGGCACTGAAAACGAATTTAGACGGTATCATCAAACACGAAAGATTGACAATGCACTGTAAAGTGTGAAGGGAAACTATGACTAAAAGCGGTGATATTCTCGCACCAATGGGGATCAATAAGAGGCTACTGGTTTATATTATCCTTCTACAGGGAAAGTGCAGGTAAATATGGCCCCATTGCTTGAGTCACTATTGGCAGTAATAAATCCATGGTGGTTTTCCATTATTTTCCGACAAGTATTAAGTCCTATACTTTTCTTAGAAGAATTAGGGCTGAGGCTTAGTTCATTAAACAAATCGAAAATCTTCTTAGAAAACTTCGTATCAAAACCTATCCCATCATCTTTTATTCTTATTCTATGATAGTGGGTATTCTCCTCTGTATATAGGTCATGTTCTAAGGAGACCAAAACTTCAATATTGTTGTCTTTTTTGAATTTGATAGCGTTAGGAATTAGATTTCTAAATAATATAGCTATCTGGTTAGGATAGATAAAAAGTTTTGGGGTTTCGTCTATCTTCGTTGTGAGCTTAGTTTCTGGTTCGTGAGATTCTTTGAGTTCTAGAGCAACTCTACTGAAGAGCTCAGAAACGGAGACCATCATTAAGTCGTCATCATCTTTATTGAGCTGGGCATGATTCATCCTGAATTATGCATTAGAAAAAACAAGAACATGCAATATTCTTACAATCAACAAATTATATGAACCAAGCTAAAATGCTATGCATTAGAAACGTATTGATATTCAAATGTTTATCTAAATTATCGAAATCCTAATGCATAATTCGGGTTCATTAATCTTTTAGCTTGTGCTATGGCTTTAGAAGGTGAGGTATCTACTTTTTCAATATATTTTTTAATTTGCTCAGATTCATTTTCCTGTAAAGCTTTTTTAGTTAAGACTACGAACATCCTTATTTTTCTAAGGGGCTCTTGAAGGTCATGAGAAGCCAAAAAGGCAAATTGCTCCAATTCTTCATTAGATCTGGATAGGTCTTTAAGTAAACGCCTCTTATTTTTCAATAATAATACCTTCTCTGCTAAAACACTTTTTATTTTAAAGTAAGTAAAGGCAATGGTACCAATGGAAAGTACTCCTAAAAGGGTAAATATTAATGGTAATTTTTCTTCACCTTCTAATTGCATGTTAATTCATAAGACATGAGTTGGTCCTCTACATTTTTCATGTCTCTTATTTCCTTAATGAAATCTTCGGCGGCCATTGTGGAATTGATAATGTGTTTCCGAGTTAGCTTTATTGGGGAAAGTTTTTTCCACTTAGGCCTAATTCTTCATTAAGAGTTATTTCTCTTCTTTTTAAATTCTTAGTGAGTGCAGCCAAACTTTTTAGCTGTTGTGGATCATCACTAATCAACATTCTCAACTCTTTAGTAGATTTTTTTATAGCCTTTTTTTCTTTATGATACCTAGTGAGGTAAGCCTTATCCTCTGTAAGGAGATAGGATCGCTGATTAGAAACCATGTTTCTGAATTCACTTTCTAGTTTCAGGATTTGATTTTGAACTTGAAAGGTATGACCAACTAATTTCTTATACTGATTAAAATCAGTATAAGAACTATAACCCATAGATAGGGAAAAGCCAAGAAAAAGGAAAGCACTCAGGAAAAGAAAATCTAGGGCTCTTTCTTTCATAACTGTGTAGCGTAGCTGCGTAGGATTGCAGAATATAATCTACACTTTTCTACAGATTTACTTTTTAACTTGGGAAAATATTTGTTCAAAAAACTTTTTTATTCGTTGATAGGATTCTTATAATCAACAATAAAAGCAATTGAAAGCTTTTATGCTTGCTAATTTACAATTTCTGGATTGTAAATTGGATAAGGTTATTGACAATTAAATAAATCAAACCTAAACCTGATGAAAGGAAACGCTCAAATACAGACCGCAAAACAGAGTCAAAGGGTGAATACTCAGCAAATTCAGTTTCTAAACTTCCTTTTTCTGAATCAGCAAGAATTGGACATACATGTCAATAAAGAAATGCTTGAAAATCCTTTTTTGGAAGTTCAAGAGGGGTCGGACTTGCAAGATGGTCAATCAGAGAAAAGCGAAAGAGAAAACGATAGCTCTGATGAAATGAGAATGGATGAAATGTACAGTACAGACGCTCTGGAAAACGATGAACCATATTATAAAACGAGTAGCCCATCTTCTCAGGAAAACTCAGAGTGGAAAGATCTCCAGATGGAGCGTCAGACAGAAGTGGAAGACATAACTGATGTTGTGATAGAACAACTCAAATACAAAAAAATGTCTAAACAAGAATTCAAAATAGCCCACTTTCTAGTTTATTCTGCGAATGAAAAAGGCTTCTTAGAAGGAGATATTTCTAATTTAACAGATACCATTGGGTTTGCTACTGGTCATTTTTATGAAGAAGAAGAAATAACAAAGGTTAAGGGAATAGTTAATAGCTGCGAGCCTATTGGTTACGCTTGTTTTGATCTGCTTGATTACATGAAAACTGTTGTTCAGCTGGATTATGAGATTGATGAAGAGCTTAAAGACGCAACGCTCAAATTATTGAATAACGGTTTTGAGGAATTAGCCAAATTAAAAGCAGGAACGCTGGGTGCGGGCTGTGGGATTGAAGAAGAACCGCTACATGAAGTATTGGAATTGATTTCAAAATTAAAACCATATCCAACAAAAGGATATGGAGATTGGCAGGTAGGAAATTCCAATATCATTCCTGATTATCAAATAAACCTAAGAGATGGCGTACTTACTGGTGAAATTATTAGCAATAGTAATTATCAACTTAATGTGAATGAGGCATACGCTTCAAGCATTAAGAGCACAGACATAAATGGCACAAATAGTTACATTAGCAGTAAATTAAAGTCCGCCCATTGGCTCATAGATGCTATACAGCAGCGTGAAGAAACAATGACCAAAGTTATTGAAGCTATAGTCTATCTTCAAGCTAAGCACCTCGTAAGTGGAGACAATAGCGATTTAAGACCTATGATTCTGAAAGACGTGGCTCAATACATTGACATGACCATTGCTACTGTAAGTAGAGTTACAAGTAATAAATTTGCGAGAACTCCTATTGGCCTTTTAAACCTAAAAGATTTATTTTCCGAGGCCATTGAACTAGATAGCGGAGAGAGAAAGAGCAATAGAGAAGTCCAAGATTTGGTAGTGACGCTAATAGAAAATGAAGACAAAGCAAATCCGCTAAGTGATTTAGACTTAAGAAAAGCCTTAAAAATGGAGGGAATAAGTTTAACTAGAAGAACGATTACCAAATATAGAACCGCA
>Ga0075117_1002619_pt1 | contig 10230 bp, 10 predicted proteins | sample AntAceMetag02UKJ_FD_69789 | JGI IMG/M metagenome (GOLD analysis project Ga0075117, IMG submission 69789) | Saline lake microbial communities from Ace Lake, Antarctica - Antarctic Ace Lake Metagenome 02UKJ | ecosystem: Environmental > Aquatic > Non-marine Saline and Alkaline > Saline | place... | reverse complement strand
ACAACTATGCGGCAGTAGCCATGGCTCAAGAGCAGTCTAACAACACAACACGACCCGCTATCGCAATGAAGATGGCTGATCAGTTTGTTAAGTTCGGGTATCTAAGCTTTGCCTTTCTCGCTATTGCCATGCTCGTTGATGCTGTCCTGGTCTACCATGCCAAGACCGCATTCGCCTTAGACATATCAATGACCGGCATTGCTTGGCTCTCTGGTGCTTATGCCACGCAGGCCATGGTGGTTGTGCAGCAATACTTTGCACGCCGAAGCGACGATAAGCGCACAGCGGTAGCCGCCACAGGGGTGGCAGTACCACCGGTGGCCGGTTTGTTTGGTTCACTCGCGTCTATTATTAAAGGCAAGTAATGCCCATCGGTGCGCCAACTGTATGCCGATCGTCAGGGTGTGGGCAGGCTCACAGTAATAGAAATGGTTTCTGTGAAAAGCATAAAGCACAGTCTGCGGCCTTTAGGCATACGCGCAGCACCACCGAGCGAGGCTACGGCGCAACGTGGCAGAAGGTCAGGAAGCTGGCCCTAGTCCGCGATCATTATTTATGTCGGCCATGTGAGGCTAACGATTGGCTTACAGCGGCAACAGAAGTTGATCACATAGTACCCAAGTATCTCGGCGGCACTGACGACATCGACAACCTGCAGAGCATCTGCAAGGCGTGCCATCGAAACAAAACACTAGCGGAAGCAGCTGAGGCCAGGGCAAATTAGAGCCGCCCCGCCTGCTTAACACCATACGTACAATGCGAGATCAATCCTCTGTCAGCCAGCCCGAAGATACATCAAGGCGTGTGTGAGCGCTGTAATGTCAACTTCATGTTTAGTTGCATCACTCGTGGCCAGAAGTATTGCAGCAGAGCCTGCCAGTACGCTAGGCCAGATCCCGACCCACCATTTAGCGCGGTTCATATCAGAGAGTGCAGGCGTTGCGTTAAGGCATTCATATCTAGAAGCCAGACAAAACAAGAATGCTCGCCTGAGTGTGCAGCGGAAACCGCAAGGATTAACGCAAGACGCTATAGGGTTCAAAGGTCTTTTAATTGCCGAGAGTGCGGGTCGAGCGTCGTCACTGATGGCACATGCAAGTCGAGGACTTATTGCTCTGCCACATGCTACAAGCGACACCATAGGAAGCATCGAGGCGGTAGCTCTCCAAGACGAAGGGCGCTATCTAAGGGCGCGAAGTACGAGCTTGTAAGCCCGATGTCTGTTATGGAGCGATTCGGTTACAAGTGTGCTGAGTGCGGCATACAAACCCCGTTAGAGTTGAGGGGAGCCAATCAGCATAACTCGCCAGAGATTGATCACATAACTGCACTGGCGGCAGGAGGCGATCATGTTCAATCGAACCTCCAGCTACTTTGCAGAGAGTGCAATGCAGTCAAGTCAGATGGAAATTATTTTAAGAAGGTCATGGCGTTGTAGGGGTATGCCCCCTCCGATCGCTACAGCCTGCGCCAATACTGACCGCTGTCCTATATAAATTCTACGCATGCAAAATCCGAAACTGAAAATATGCAAATTGAGATGATCAAAGTGGCAGACATACTGCCAAACGCACGCAATGCGCGCACCCACGACGCAAAGCAGATAGGCCAAATTGCGGCCAGTATTAAAGAGTTCGGATTCAATAACCCCATATTATTGGACGGTTCAAACAGCATACTGGCAGGGCATGGCAGGCTGCTGGCCGCGCACAAATTGCAAATGACAGAGGTTCCTGCGGTCAACCTTGAACACTTGTCAAAAGACCAGGCTCGCGCCTTCATGCTGGCAGATAATCGAATCGCTATGAGTTCAGGCTGGGACGCCGAGATGTTGGCAAGTGAGCTAACCGACCTGAAAGAATTTGCCGACCTGCTGGGCTTTGACGATGATGAGCTTGCAAGGCTAACTGGCGCAGAAATACCAGAAGGGCTGACCGATGAAGATGCCGTACCAGACGCGCCAGAAGCGCCTGTGACGGTACTTGGCGATGTTTGGATACTAGGCAGCCACCGGCTAATGTGCGGCGACAGTACGAGCATAGACGCGGTTGATCAGCTTATGGATGGCATTAAAGCAAATGCAATCTTTACCGACCCGCCGTATGGAATAGGGTTGGACAAGGAAGGGCAAACAATAGGCAAGTCGCAAAAGTATGGCGCGGTGCTTAATGACGCTAACGCCGATGTCGCCAAGGAATCATTTCAGATGGCAGTTGCGATGAATGTGCCCGAAATGTATTTTTGGGGTGCAAATCATTATTCTTCGGTTTTGCCAGATAGCTCATGTTGGATTGTGTGGGACAAGCAAGGTGGAAAAAGCGTCACCTATGCAGACTGCGAGCTTTGCTACACCAATATCGACAAGCCCGTCAGGATGTTCACTCATATATGGGACGGGTTTAGAAAGGATAGCGAGAAGGGTGAGAAGCGCGTCCACCCTACACAAAAGCCGGTGAAGTTGTTTGAAGATATATGGGCGAAGTTTAACACTGGGCAAGTGGTTCTAGACTTATTCGGCGGGTCAGGATCTACGCTAATTGCTTGCGAAAAGACCGATAGGCACTGCCGAATAATGGAGTTAGACCCCAAATACTGCGATGTAATAATAAAGCGGTGGCAAGACTTCACCGGCAAGCAAGCCATACACGAAGATGGAAGTGCGTTCGATGGGTAGGAAGTCAATACCAACAGCGTTGAAGCTAATTCGCGGCACCGATCAGCCCTGCCGGATCAACCCTGCCGAGCCAAAAGCTAAAAGCGACAAGGTTAAATGCCCGACGCACCTTACAAACGACGCCAAGAAATTCTGGCGAAAGTTTGTACCTGAGCTTCAAGGCATGGGAATAATTGGCAATAGCGATGTACCAGCGTTAGAGGGGCTTTGCGAAAAGTATGCCGAGTGGCAAGAGTACCAAGGCAAGGTCAGAACACTGGGCGCGATAGTTAAGCACCCAACAAGCGGCGCGCCGATACCCTCGCCGTACTTTGCGCTTGCACACAAATCATTTGAGCAATTCGCTAGGATGCTGTCCGAGTTTGGAATGACGCCAGCGAGTCGCACCAAGGTCAGCACGCTAAAAGGTGATTCCGCCAAAGACGAATGGGCAGATCTGTAATTGACATTTGCATTAAGGGGTTGGCAGTACGCACAGGACGTAGTTGAGGGAAAAGTTATTGCCTGCGTCTACGTGCAGCAAGCCTGCCAGCGCCAGATTGATGATTTAGATAAGCCGCCGACCGGCTACCATTTCGACGCCGACCGAGCGGAGCGGGTTTGCAAGTTCGCCGGATTGATGCGACACATCAAAGGCAAGTGGGCAGGAAAGCCCATCGAGTTGGAAGCCTGGCAGATCTTCATCCTAACGACAGTGTTCGGGTGGGTTGATGACGAGGGCAACCGCAGATTCAAGACGGCATACATCGAGGTGCCACGCAAGAACGCGAAGGCTCTCGCACTAGACACTAGGGTTCCAACACCGGAAGGCTGGCGGGAAATTGGCGAGATTGTTGCTGGCGATGTTGTTTTTGGCGCAGATGGAAAGCCTTGCAACGTAGTTAGAACAAGTGAAATATTTACCCAGAACGACTGTTACCAAATGACATTCAGCAACGGGCAAGTCGTTGTCGCTGACGCTGGCCATTTATGGCTGACCACGGCGAGAGTAAACCAGCCTGGCAAAAGAGCCGGGCGGGAAATGTCAAAGAAAGGCGGCAGCGTTCTCGAGCAGGTTAGAACTACCAAGCAGATCGCGGAAAGCGTCAGGTTTGGATCAAGAGGTGACGTAAATCATTCCTTGAAGATGCCAGCACCTCTCGAGTTGCCGGAAAAAAACCTGCCTATCGACCCATACATTTTGGGCGCGTGGTTAGGTGATGGCCACTCTGCCGGGTCCAGAATTACATGCTCTATTGACGACTTTGAAAACACAAAAGCCAACATATTGGCCTGTGGTTATGGAGTTCTCGAGCCAAAGAAAAGCGCCAACGCTCTCACATTCGGCATTTATTGTTTTGAAAACGGCGAAAAAGCGTCAATAAAATCAAGCAAAAATTTTGTGTCCGAGCTTCGATCACTTGACTTAATCAACAACAAACACATCCCGGCAGAATATCTGCGCGGATCCAGAGATCAGCGACTTTCATTGCTGCAAGGTCTTATGGATACGGACGGGACAATCAGCAAAAGCGGCCTGGTTCTATCGTTTACGCAAAAAGGCGGGCAGATAGTTGGTCAAGTTTGCGAGATTCTTGCATCGCTGGGGGTTAAGCACTCAAGCATTGAAAGTCCTGTATCGTGTAATGGCAAGCCATGTGGAACAGCGTTTAGGGTTCAGTTTTTCGCTAACAGGGATTTACTGCCAGCGTTTCGGCTCGAGCGAAAATTAAGCAGGATGCTCGAATCATCAGGCGCCGGGTCTTGCAGAAGGTCGGCTACAGTACAGATAGTTTCTGTGGATCCTGTTGATCCAGTGCCGGTTAAATGCTTGGAAGTTGACAGTGAGGACAGGTTGTTTTTGTTTGGCAGTTCAATGCTGCCGACCCACAACAGCACATTATCTAGCGTGGTCGCGCTCTACTGTTTGAGTGCAGACGGTGAAGCAGGCGCCGAAATATACTCGGCAGCCACCACGCGTGATCAGGCGCGAATCGTCTGGAATGATGCAAAGCAGATGGCGATCAAGTCGCCAGGCTTACGCAAGAAGTTCGGCGTTGAGACTACGGCCCACACTGTCCACGTCACGTCTACTGCCAGCCTTTTCAAAGCGTTAAGCCGTGATCAAGGCGGCAACCTTGACGGACTCAATACGCACTGCGCCATCATTGATGAGTTGCACGCACACAAGACGCGGGATGTATTCGATGTTATGGAGACATCAACCGGCGCACGAGAGCAGCCACTACTCTGGCTTATTACAACGGCAGGCTTTAACCGCGCTGGAATCTGCTACGAACAACGCGCTTACGTCTTAAAGATCCTGTCAGGCATCAAGGATGAGAACTATTTCGGAATCGTTTACACGCTAGATGATGGTGACTCTTGGGAAGATCCGGCGAGTTGGGCCAAAGCCAATCCGAATTGGAACGTTAGCGTTAAGCCCGATGATATCGAGCGCAAGGCCCGTAAAGCCATGCAGATGTCAGCGGCAACTAACAACTTCCTGACCAAACACCTGAACGTCTGGGTGAACGCGGATACGGCATGGATGGACATGCGTGCTTGGGAACGCTGCGCTGATCCGACATTGGATGTCACGGACTTCGAGGGAGAAAACTGTTACGGCGGTTTAGACCTTGCTACCAAGTTCGACGTAGCGTCACGGGTCAAGTTGTTTGAGCGTGATGGCGCTCTCTACTGCTTCGACACGCACTATCTGCCCGAGGATACGGTCGAGCAATCAGGTAACAGTCAGTATCAAGGCTGGGAGATGGACGGGTATCTCACGACTACGCCAGGCAACGTCACAGACTTCGACGTGATTGAAGAAGATATCAAGGCTGATTCTGAGCTCTACGTCTTCAATGAGCACGGCTTCGATCCTTACCAAGCCACTCAACTATCAAGTCATCTGTTAGAGCATGGCCTACCAATGGTTCAAGTCGGGCAGACCGTAAAGAACCTGTCAGAGCCGATGAAAGAACTAGAATCGCTGGTCATGTCTGGCAAGTTCAAGCACAACGGCAACCCTGACCTGGAGTGGATGATATCGAACGTGGTCGCGCACGTTGATGCAAAAGACAACATCTACCCGCGAAAAGAATTTCCCGAAAACAAAATTGACGGCGTTGTCGCAATCCTAATCGCAATTAATCGCTGGATGGCTAACGACGATTCTGGCCACGCATACGCTGACCGAGGCTTTACGGAAATATGAAATTACCTAGGTGGATCAAGTTGGCAGCGGTGACACTGGCTAACCCTGGCTGGATGGTCGAGCGTCCGTCAACGGGTGGCATCTTTGCTGACGACGCGGGTATATCTGTCACGCCTGATAGCGCGCTGACTGCCAGTGCTGTCTATGCCGCAGTACGCATCTTGTCAGAAACCGTCGCCAGCCTACCGCTCAAGATCTATGAGCAGAAAGGTGATCAGGTCCAGTTAGCTAACCACCCGCTAAACAACCTGCTCAATATGTCGAGCAATGGCGAGCAGACATCAATGCAGCTTCGTGAGTTTCAGATGACTTGCCTTGGCTTGCGCGGTAACGCCTATAGCCAGATTGTTCGCAGCGGTGGCGGCATTATCGGCGAACTGAATCCGCTCAACCCTAAGTTCATGAACCTAGATCGTAACGCTGCAGGCAAGCTTGTATTTGATTATCAAGAGACTGGTAACTCCGCAGTATATGGCGAGCGCGACATCTGGCGTATAGCAGGATTAGGAACTGATGGTGTGACTGGCCTTAGCCCTGTTGGGTTGGCACGCGAATCGATAGGCACCAGCCTCGCAATGGAAAGCTATGCGGCGCACCTTTTTAAGAATGGCGCGAACACGAACACCGTCTTGGAGTTCCCTAACAAATTAAACGGCGAGCAGATCGAGGCATTGCGAAATCAGTTAGCCAAGAGCAACACAGGACATCGCAATAGCGGTAAGCCGCTGATACTTGAGTCAGGCATGACGCACAAAAGTGTAGGGATGACTAACGATGACTCACAGTTTCTTGAGTCGCGTAGTTTTCAGATAGCCGAGGTCGCACGCTGGTTCCATATCCCGTTACACATGCTGGCCGAGATGGGCGCGGCAACGTTCGGCAACATCGAGCATCAGGGTATTGAGTTCGTAGTCCACACCATCAGACCTTGGGCGATTCGCATTGAACAGACTATCGCACGCGACCTATTGACCCCACAGGAACGCCAACGACTGCACGCCGCTCACAATGTTGACGCGCTATTGCGCGGTGACACTGCCAGCCGTTACGAGGCGCATGACAAGGCAATCGCGTCAGGCTGGAAGAATCGCAACGAGGTACGCGCTAAGGAAGGCTTGAACCGCGTTGACGGGCTGGATGAATACCTGCTGCCAATGAATATCAATAGTATTTCTGAGCGTGAGAAAGCGTTAACCACAGCAGCTGCTAACAACCTAGCAGAGCGTGAGGTCAAAGCGCTCAAAGCTGAGGCGTCACGACTTACCGCCGCCGAGTTTGCTGCATGGGTTCCTGGCTTCTACCAGCGCCATGCGGCGACGATTGCAGACACGCTCGCGATTGATCCTACCAAAGCTAAGGCATACGCCGCAGAGCGCCTAGCGTCCATCTGTGAGCTTACAGATCCAATACAGGCAACACATGAAACCAGCGCAATGCTGGCCATCAAAATCGAGGCTTTAACATGAACGAGATCCTAATCTATAGCGACATTGGCGACTACGGCTGGTGGGACGAAAGCGCTGTTTCTGCCATCAACGTGTACAGTCAGCTCAAGCAGATGTCAGGTGATGTCAATGTGCGGATCAACTCAGCAGGCGGTGACGTGTTTGACGGCTTCGCTATCTATAACCACCTCGTTCAGTACGACGGCAAGGTGACGGTTTACATCGACTCTATGGCCGCGTCTGCCGCATCTGTGGTGGCGATGGCAGGCGATGAAATTATCATTGCTGACAATGCCTTGATGATGATCCATGATCCTTGGACGGGCACTGTAGGCAACTCTGCCGATATGCGCAGCACTGCCGACCTGTTAGACAAGATACGTGATTCTATTGTCACCACCTACATGACCAAGACCAGTCTTATTGAGGATGAGGTTAAAGCCATGATGATCGCCGAGACTTGGTTCTCCGCATCTGAGTCAGTCGCCAGCGGATTCGCCACCGAGACTATCGGCAAGTCTAAAGCGCCCGTATCGAATCTGGTCAAGCCTTGGATACGCAACGCACCTAAACCCGAACAACTCCCCGAAGAAATTCAATCGAACACAGCGTGGCGCGTGGCAATTAATCGCCGCCGCTTGAAATTGTTGTAAAGGGCCGGACGGCTCAACACCACCGCCGGAAGGCACCCGCACAAAAGTTACAGAACCCTATAAAATTTAAGGATCAATCATGGATATTAACGACATTTTACAAAAGCGCGGCGAAGTCGTCGAGCAAATGAAGGCAGTATTGGACACTGCTGAATCTGAGAATCGCGACTTGACCAGCGAAGAGCAGGCCAGGTATGACGCAATGGATTCCGATCAAACATCTTTCAAAGCACGTGCCGATCGTATGCACAATGCTGCAGAGATTCAAAGCGAGATCATGGCAAACGCCGTACCGTCTCACCGCGCTGCTGTTGAGAAGAAAGAAAGCGGATCACCCTTTGGCGCGCAAGCTTACGTTGATGGATTTTCTACTTACGCACGACTCGGCAAGACGAGACTTGATGCAAGCATCTTGAATGCTTTGCAAGTCGGCACGGACTCAGAAGGTGGCTTTATTGTCCCTACCGAGTTCGATACTAATCTGATCGAGGTTCTGCAGGACATCAACGAACTGCGACAGTACGTCAACGTGATCAGCACTGCATCGGATCGTAACATCCCGATTGAGGCTAGTCTGGGAACGGCGAGCTGGACGGCAGAGGAAGGGGCCACAACCATCTCTGACGCTGCGTTCGGTCGTGTTGTTCTGACATCTCACAAGCTTGACACCATCATCAAGGTTTCTGAGGAACTTTTGGCTGATGCGTTCTTCGATGTTTCTGGATACTTGGCGCGCAACTTCGGAAAGCGGTTCGGCATTGCAGAAGAATCAGCGTTTGTTAACGGTGACGGCTCCGGCAAACCAACTGGTATCGTTGGCGGCTCCGGCGAAGGTGTTGAAACGGCAGCAGTGGCCGCGATCACTACTGACGAGATTCTGGACTTGTTCCACTCTTTGTCTAAGCCATATCGCCGCAATGCGATCTTCTTGGCTCATGACAACACAGTCAAGTTGATCCGCAAGCTGAAAGACGGCGACGGTCAATATCTATGGCGCCCAGGTCTTGAGGCTGGTGTGCCCGATATGTTGCTAGGAAAAGCATTCCTGTCTAGCGCGGGTATGCCTGTAGCGACTGCCGGTCTCAAGTCTATGGTGTTCGGTGACATGTCTAGTTATACGGTTGCGGATCGTCAAGGCACAGTGGTACAGCGTCTTAACGAGCTGTATGCCGAGAACGGTCAGGTCGGCTTTAGAGGTTACAAGCGCATGGATGGTAAGACCACCGACGCGACTGGCCTCAAGCACATGATCATGGCGTCTAGCTAAACTCACCAACAAAAGGAGGGGGCGGTAACACGCCCCTGAATTTTTATGATCAAACTGTTAACAAGTGTTTCAGGCGAGGGATTTTCTCATGGCTACGGCGATGAGGTTGAGTTTAACAATCCAGCATACGAAAAGCGCATGGTCGATAGCGGTCAAGCTGAATACGTTGCACCAGTTAAGAAGGCATCTACGAAAAAATGAGTATTCGCAATACATCAACGAGCATCACCGAGCCGGTAACGGTTGCCGAGTTGCAGGCCCACGGCCAGATTGATGGCGACGATAGTTATCTGACGGGCTTGATCATCGCAGCGCGCCGGATTGCAGAAAGTGAAATTGGCAGGATCATCCCTGTCCAACAATACACATGGATATTCAATGGATTGGAGGATGGGATCGAGTTGCCGGTTTATCCGGTGGCGTCCATCACCAGCATTACCTACCAAGACACAGCAGGCGCGCCGCAGACTATCGCGGGTAGCGCGTACCAGATTGTTGATCACGCATTAACGCAGAAACTCCACTCTGTTGATGGCTGGCCTGATTTAGAAGATGGCACCTATAACCGCGTCACTGTGGTGTTAAGTGCAGGCGCGTCAACCGTCGAGGCTGATATCAAGCAGGCCATCATGATGATTGCGCTGGGACTGTATGAGAACCGTAACGATCAGGTCATTGGCACCATAGTGTCAAAGTTAGATATGGGCAGCAAATCGTTACTCAGTGCCTATAAGCGGTACGCATTTTGATCAGGGCTGGCACGCTACGCAAGACGCTGTACATTCAGTCGCGTGCAGATAACTACGGCAACCCTGGCGCATGGTCGAACATTGCAACAAACCCATCTATGCGCTGCTCAATGAAGCACCAGACCGCAGCGGAGTCTAACGGGCAAAGCGGGGAGCGGGGCGTTAATACCATATTAGTGGTGGCGCGATATCGCACTGGCATCACCTACGCTACAAGGCTGACAGACGGCGCGGATAGGGTCT
>Ga0075117_1002614_pt1 | contig 10241 bp, 7 predicted proteins | sample AntAceMetag02UKJ_FD_69789 | JGI IMG/M metagenome (GOLD analysis project Ga0075117, IMG submission 69789) | Saline lake microbial communities from Ace Lake, Antarctica - Antarctic Ace Lake Metagenome 02UKJ | ecosystem: Environmental > Aquatic > Non-marine Saline and Alkaline > Saline | place... | reverse complement strand
TAAGGATGCCGGAGGAGTGGGAACAAGAGGCCACGATATCATTGAAAAATACCTACTAGATTGGATAGCAAAATCAAAGCAACCAAAAAACATTATTGACTTCATACCCAAGGAGGAGCACGACCCTAGGATATGGGCCATTATCAGATCTGCCGAACTCTTCTGTAATGAGTGGGAGATTGCGCCGGTCCGGTCAGAACTACTGGTTGCAAGTGTTAAACACAAATATGCAGGTACTCTCGATGCCTTAATGATGGTTAAGGGGAAGCTGTGTATTGTAGACTGGAAGACAAGCAATACTATAGACAAGCCGGAATATGCTATGCAGGTCTCTGCGTATTGGAAAGCCTTAGCAGAAATGGTACCTGGTCTCCGTATTCATAGGATATATATTGTCCAGCTCGACAAGAAAAAGATGAAGTATAAAATTGTTCGAATTAAAAACAGAACAAAAGCGTTCAGCGCTTTCGTTCACTGCTGTAAAATCTATGACTGGTTGTATAGCAGGGAGATGAAGCTTATCGACCTTAATAGAAAAACCTTCACAAAACTATGAACGAAGCAGACTTAGCAAAACTCTACCGATACGAAGAACTTAAGATTCAGTCTAAGGAAATCGAGAGCGAGATTAAAAAACTCAACCGAGAAATCCTTCCGATGATTCCTAAGGATGAAGCACTTGGTGCTAAATTCGGTAAGTTTGAAATTAGATCAAGACAAACTTGGGCATACACCGACGAGGTTAATTCTCTTGCAGAGGAACTAAAGACCAGGCAAGCCGAAGAGGTTGCAAAAGGAATAGCTACTCCTACGGTGAACAGTTCACTTTACTACGTTGTTAACAAGAAAACATCAGATGATGCAGATAGTTAGAAAAATAGGAAAGATACTAGGAGCGATATTAATTCTCTATGTTGCTACATACGTGTTTCTTGGCGTTATTGCCATCGCAGTATCAATGTTCTCCTAAAACCCTTATAGAATAAGGCTCTCAGCAGAATAGCCCCTCTAAGGCACAAAAAAGACGACCAGGTACATTGGGTCGTCTTTTTTGTGTATCTAAGGCTGTTATTTAGTTAGCCAACTTCTTTACGCCAGAATAAAGACCGGCAGCAGATAATCCGTAGAAAATTCCCATAAGAATAACTGAGGCGAGACCCATTCCTGATTGAAGAACTAGTCCTGAAAGAATTCCCAGAACCAGGGATACTATAGCAGCATACTTAGAAGGCAAACCTGCAATCTTAAGTGCTTGGACTACCCCGATTATGATGGGAACGATTAATACTTCTTGTGTTTGTATATCCATAGTTTATTACTAGGTTAGTAAAGCCAAATGCGAGGGCTAGGTTTTGAAGGATCAGCATCTGCGTGAATAAAAGTATCAGAGATACCAAACCTTCGAATACCGCAATCGTAAAGAGCATTGTGAATAATAGCCAACTCCTCTGGATTTCGGGCCCTTAGGTCTACAGCTAATCCGCTTAAGTGAGATGAGTCAGCGACTCCACCAACCTCCTTGTTTTCGGCTGGTGTTCTGTACCCCGAGTTTATAGAAAAAGGTATGCCTGCAATCCCTCTGGCTTTATCTAATATTAGCATGAACTCGTGGTTCATATTTTCAGCCTCTTTTTTGTTGAAGTATTTATAGGCAGTATACGGCTGGTATTCAACCATATCCCAGTGGGGCTCTAGGTTAGCAAGTGTCCGAGCGTAGTTACCATTCTTAGCGTATGGGTCATGGTTCATATAGTAAGTAACCTTCTTGCCCTTTACAGTAGTCTCGTCCATTTCATCTTTCACGGTTCTACCTCGCCTAGCTGCGCGCTTAACGAAAGAGTGGATTAGTTCATGGGAGATAAGCTTCCATGTCCAGTCATTATTATCAGTACTTTTATCGGTAGCAACTTCAGTATATTCAGTTGTTGGGTATAACGGCTTCCAGAAAGACCAGGAGGCGACGACAAAGTCTTCCACCCCGTAAAACAAGCTCTTACTTCGGTCATAAATAAAACAAACAGCATGGTACTCATGCTCGTCAACGATAGGCCTAAGTTGTTCTTTTAATTTATGGCTACCCATCCAAAAACGGTTGTCGTGAGGACTTCGAAAGAAGAGAACGTGTTCCACTGTTAAATTAACCACCTCGATGTCATATTCGATCTTTAGTGGGGTCATTTCCTCTAGGTAGGATACTGCTTTCTTTATATCGTCCTCGACATAATCAATGCTATTTACTATGAATTTTATTTTCATGGAGAAGTTTAATTAACGATTAATTCTTCAGCAATTTCCATAAGGCTCTCTAGCGTTTTTGCTCCAGACCTGCGGACTTGTCTCCTAAATGGAGTCTCAAGACCCATCTGTCTTAATCTCAGCGCAACATCGCTAACCACACCATCGAGAACAGAGGAATCTGTGATAACCTGTGAAGGACTAATACCCTTTGTAATTAGTGAGCCCTGGATTTCTCCGATAACCTTAACAGCCAGGCCATCATCTGAGAGACCAATCATCTGTGAAATAATTGCTTTCTGCTTTATCGGATCACCAGTGCTCTTAGAGAAACGCTGAATGGCTCCAGCTACGTTGCCTCGGCTCGCGTCAGCTGCGATATCTCCCGCCTTGGCGCCAACCCCTCTGCCTACTGAGGACTCTAGGGTTTTTTTCCCACTTAACCCAAACATATCATCAGCGAACTGAGCAAAGGTGGCTTGTGCGGAAATATCATCCTTAAATGTACCGCCCAACTCTAAGGCAATGTCATCGATGTTTTCCAAGTAATCTAAGGTGACACCGGAGTTACTCCCAAGAATTTTACTTATTTTTTCACCAGCACGTCTAGATGCTTGTCCGCTCCTTGAATCAAATCCTTTACCAACTATCTTCTTGAAATCTCTTAGCGCAGTACTTGCTGTTGCATATTTACGTGAAAGCTCTGCATATTCGGGAGAAAGTTCCTGCAAGGGTTTGTCAATATCATCACGAAGTTTTTCCAAAATGGAAGTAGCTGAATCTGGTAGTTCTATGGATCCTTTTTTTGCTAAATCTAAATCGTCCCAAATAGTTTGTCTTAGGGTAATTGTGTCCATCGGTGTGAGTGATGTAGTACCGTCTGCGTTTGAACCAAGTAAATCAAAGGCCTGATTAAATTTACTCTTCACCGCTGCTTGGTTTCGGAATCGGGACTTAGAAAAATCAAGCACTGTTTCACCAGCATCATTCGTTGTCCTCGCTATCCTTGAGGATTCAAGGATATCAAAGAAGTCTCCAACCTCCTTTGTATAATCTATCAGTACGTCAGGAAGGGACCGTGTCACTTCTCCTAGTTGTTTACCAGTACTCGAGCGAGTTGTTCTTATAAAATCAGCACGGTCAATAAGAGAACGTCCGGAAACATCAGAAGGTCTTGGTTTGACAGCGGAAGTCCCTGATGCTCTTTCTGCGATCCTATACTGTTCACGAAATCCTTTCTTATCATCAGGGCTGGCATCCCTCACAAACTTGGCTGTTCTTGAACCTATCCCCTCCTTCTCTGCTTTTCGTATAATTGGACTGTCTGCAACGTCGGGAAGTTCCCCTCCATTAAGCAAAGCCCTTGCCTCCGTTCGCTGTAGTTTTTTACCAGCAAGTCCTCCAGATATACCTCCCAAGACTCCTCCAAGGATTCCTCCGGTTAAGCCTCCTATTATACCCTCCTTAGCAGCTCTACCAAAAGACTCCTTTATTGTCATATCATCCTGTAATCCTCGGGCAAAACCACCGGCTCCCCCTTCGAGAAGTCCAGTAACGGCTCCAGCCTTAGCTCCAGCCTTGGCACCAGCCTTAAAAGTCGTCGCTGTGACAGCTTTCTTGACTCCGCTACTGAATGAACCAGCAGAGACTACATCAACAAGGACACCACCAGCTTCTCCAAGTACCTGCTTGTTTGTTTTATTTAAAATAGAGTTCATGTCAAAGTCCGAAGGAGCATTTTCTAGCCCCTCCTTATTGAACTGTAGTGCTCGCATAAGATTAGAGGTATCTTCCCCTCGGCTCCTTGCTCCCTCTATTCTCAAGAGGATATCTGTTTGCTGTTCCATAAGAGAATCCCTAGAATCTCTAAATTGTTCCTGGGCCTTATAGGCTCTCTTGGAAGCTTTCCTAATAATTCTAGGTGCAAGAGTCTGCATCCCAGCTCTTAATATCTTCCCTCCAGTAGTATCGGTAAGAGACGCCCCGGCGATACTTTCCCCAAAGTTCTTTTCGGATTGTATTATCGCTCCACCAAATTTCTTTAGGCCATCACCAAATTTCTTTTCTTCTTGTGGTACTTGCTCTGTGGTTTGCTTGGGGGTAGCGTTCTTAGGAAGGCTATCAATATAGCTCTGTATCTGTTCATTGGAAGCACCTTGCTCCTGCATCGCTGTTATATTCGCTTCAAGTTGTTGTCTTGTTAGTGCCATATTAATCAGAGGTTACTCCAAATGGTATGTTGAATGATGCCCCGCCAGTCTCGAACACAGTAGGAGCGGCTTCGGCGGCCAGTGCGTTATCTCGACTGAGGATACTAGAAAGGCTGGTTGTGTCGAGTTGAGTTGCTAGGCCTAGACTACGGTTAACTGCCTCAGACATAACGAGCAAGGCAGCAAGGTTCCCCTGCTCGCTTCGCCCTTCCCCTGTAGAAGCCTGAAGAAGGAATTGTCGTTCCGCATCTGAAACCTGGGCCCCAGAGATTGATTTAATGAAGTTTGCAGTCAACAATGTCATCCTAGAGTTAAGGATATCTGACTGCTCGCTAGTGAGCCCTAGATTACGGGTTGAAGGAGTAAGAGAGACTTGGTTGTTGAGGATATCAACTGTAAGTCCTTCTCTCACTTTGTCTAAGGCAAACCCAACATCGGGTCCTCCTACAGCAGTAAGCTGGTCATAAATTTCGTTGGCTTGTTCTATAACACTTATGTTGGAAAGAGCAGCCTGCCTTTCACCCACTGTTTTCAGTGCGCCTGCCCTCCTGGATGCAAGAGACCTAAGTTCCTCCCGAGGAAGATCTGCACTATTAAATTCGTTAACCTCTGGAGAAATAGATGAGACTCCTCCTGATTCTCCGCTTGAAGCAACGCCAAAGTTACCTACGCCAGTTGTGCTGACTTCTCCGGTTCGTTTATTCACTGTGATTAGAGTAGCATCTCCTGTCTGTACATTCTTCTGGATAGATGTAACTACATCTCCTGAAGCTCCAAGGCCAGTGTATTCAGATCCATCTGGGAAGGTAATCGTCTTGCCTGCGGGGATAGACTCAAGAAGACCGACAAGTTTAGTCTGCCTAGATAGTAGATTTTCTGCGGTTTCTTCTTCTTTGGCCGCTGTAATTGCGTCAGCATATTTAGTACTAAATCCTTCAACTCCATAGAACTGGTCGATCTGCGAGGCGGTCTGGGGGTCAAGATTACCTCCTTCAGCTGCAACACTGGCAAATGCCTCAAGCTTGTCTTGGATTTCTCCAGACTCAAACTCTTTCTCTGTGCGCTCTTCCTGGTTAAGGGTGAGCATGTTCTTAAAGAAGTCTTGACGACGATCATAGATTTCTTGTTCAAGAGCTTTGGCTTCTTGGATACGAACTGAAGCTAAGTCAAACTTCTGGTCCGCAGTAGCATTTCTGGCGCTCTGCAAGGCAGATGCTCTCATTCCCTCAAGAGCAGTCACATCGTTACGGTGATTCTCAGCAAGATTATTCATTGCACCAATAGCTGAAGCAGATGTCCCAAGGAACCCTCCAATACGCTGAAGTCCTACGGCGGTGGTTCCGGTTTCGTTTGCTTGAGCTTTTGCTTGGTCTACTTTAGCCTTATCAAACTGAGCGTTGATTGATGATAATTCTGAATTGAGTCTACTATCAAGTTCAGCCATTCGGTCATCCACAAGTTTAAACATGTCGTTCTCTACTTGCTGTAGTTTTTCGGTTTCGATAGTTGGAGCCGAAAGTGAATTAAGCTCATCAACGACGTTCTCCTCCTGCTGCACAGCGAGAGAAGAGTCGGCGAACATATCAGCCCCGGCATCAGGGACAACACTGCCTCCTTCTGGAATGGGAGCCTGAGTAACTTCAAGTAGATTTTGGAGGTCCTGGTCAGTAGCACTACTACCTGGAGCAGCAACGGTGCCAGAAGTAGTACTCGCGGTTGGAACATTTGGGGTGCCAAAGTTCTGCACATTAGACTCAGGGGAAGGCGGGGTTGGAGCTGGGGGCTGCGCTGCTTGTCCAGGTTGTGGCGCCCCAAAGATTCGAGCACCGAAAGGATCCAGACGAGTGGGGGTAGCAGTCTGGATTGGTGGCACAGCAGGACCAAGAACGGGGCTAGGCGCTGGTGCTGGAACCTGAGATGGTCCAAAGCTAGGAATCAAAGCATTGTTACCAGCCGTGATATTCAATCCAGTGCTTGATGTTGTGTTTGCTGATGACATATTATTAATTAAATATTGGCTGGATAAGTAGCTTGGTAGCAGTTAACGCTCGACCTATCAACCTGCTCTGGCTTCCATTGGTAGTAGATATTTGCCCAGTAGTGTCTGACAAGTAGTATAGGGACCCAGCAGTCAAACCAGTTAGGAAGTTTATAACAGCCCCGCTAGTCACTACAGCTGGGTCGCCCGAAATGACAGATGCTTCTACAAACCCTATGAAAGTATTGGCTCTAACATTATTAGTACTGGCGTCTGCTCGGTAAATACTTCCTGGGACATGGTTAACATCATAGACAATAATGTATAAAGCTCCGTTGATAGCCGAGAAGCTTGAACCACTATTTGTAGACTTTGTTGTTCCTAAACTGCCTGTGTCATTTTTTTGCAGATAAGTTGTTTGGGACGTTCCACTTCTATACACAACAATGTGGTAATTAGTAGAAGCACTTACGGAAATAGGGGTAGTAAAAGTAAAGGTGTAATCCACCGTTGATGCGGTTATACCTAGTGACCTAGTGACTGTTCCCAATACAGAACCGGTCGGTACACCGGCGCTATCTGCATAAATTTCTACTGTGACTTCTGTTGTACTAGAACCACCACCGGTAGACAATTTCACATCTACAGCGCTAATGGTAAGCGTATCAGATGCGGTCGTAACCAATTGAGCAACGCGAACAGTTGAGCTGACTGATTCATTTGAAGCTGTACCCCCTAGGCTAACCATTTGTTCAGTACTGTTGTCTCCAATAACTACGGCATCAAGGGCGGTAAGGGCTTCTCCTGCCGTTATGGTAGCAAAGGTGACAATGCCAGTTAGGTTGCTCCCATCAAGAGCTGGCAAGGCTGTTCCTATGGCACGAACAATTTTTCCCGAAGCAGCAGCATCGCTAGTATCTTCTTCCGTAATATATGTATTAGCAGGTCCAGGAGTGCCTGAAGAACCAACCAAAGCATCTTGCTGGTTTTCTGTTATTTGCTGGTTGAATCTTGGGTTAAAATAAATATCAGTAGCGCTATAAGCTGCACCCACAGTAACCTCAACCGTTCCGGCTGAACTAGCGATATCTCCGGCGGTGTCGGAAGCGTACATAACATCACCAGCGGTCATGCCTGTCTGGTTGGAATCAAGACCCCTAGTCAAGATTCCACCAGTAATAGCGAGGCCATCTGTGCCGGCTCCTTGGGCAATACCCATCTCAACGTTGTCAACAGAGGCAGCCGTATTGGCGTCACACTTCATCCACTCATTGTTTGTAACAGTATCAAAATACACCAACTGGCCAGCAGTAATTGTTTCTCCGGCTAAACCAGCAACAACAACCTTATTTGTTCCTATCTGGCCAAGAACCGCAGCATCGAGCTGTGCTTTTCGAACTAGGTCATTATCAGAAATAGCATCACCTCCTGTTGTTGCAGGTAGAGAAGCAAAAGTCTTTACACCAGCTATTGTTTGGTTCCCTATAATCTGAACCATATGGTTTAGTAATTGTGGTACGTGAGAACCAAGCTCGACAAAGGTCTGGTTCTTAACCCAAGTTTGCTTGTTTGCCGCGACCTCGGTAGAAATGTCTCCCGTAAAATTCATTCCAGCCTTAAGAATGTCAAAACCAGTAGTAGCTCCGTCCGCTGTTGTGCTGGGGTCTAATTCAAATATTTCAATAATAGAATTATCTGAGTTTCTTAAAACAGCAAAAAGCCTCGTACCAAATTCAGCTGAGGTAAGGGCTGATCCATTCCAGCCAATAATATTGTTAACAATCAATTTGGTGGACGAAGAATTTATCGTTTGGGCCAACGTTTTCGTAGGCACACTGGTGAAGAGCATTGTCATATATTTATTTAAATGCGACTGTTAATGTTAATAATATCATACATTCTTAACCTTAGTGTTCATAACACTGAAGCTTTCCTTCAGACCAAGCCCCATACGGGTTATTTCATAGTCAAGGTCTGCCCCGGATGAGTTAAATCCAACACTAAAATAATTACTATATTGCCACGGGAAGTACACCCTGAAAGAGAAATGTCTTCGTCCCTCCGTATCCGGCTCCCCAATGGTTCCCATGGGAGATAGACCCAAAGCCTGGCCACCAAGGAAAGCCTGAGATACCGCACCATCAAGTAGAGATACATCATCTGAAGCAGAGAAATTAAACTGGAAGAACGGGTCAGCCCCTAACCCCTTCCAAACCTTAAATGTTAGCTCTGTGTTACCAGAAATGTAACCTTCATAGAACATAGTATTGAGAGCCTGCAAGTTTGCCTTCGATGGAGTAAGGTTCATGAAATGTGTCTGGTAAGCAGAAACAATAGGGTTTCTTATTTCTCCCACAACGTCCGCAGTACCAACAAGCAACTGGTGAACATTCGACCCGTTAGACTCAGAGTAATAAAGACCTCCATTAAAGTCTTCGTATTCAAAAGCTGGGATATCCCAGATGCCTTCATAGGACTCGTTCACCTTGTTATAAACCAGGCTTACATTGTTGTCGGTAAAAGATGAGTTCTCTTTCAGGGGGATGTATAGTCGGTCATTATATTCTTTTCCTCGCCCCTGACCTCCAACGAATTGATTGAAGAGGCGCTGAATAGGCTTCCCCAAGTTCTCCGTACCAGGTTTCAGGTCCTTAGATCTGATACGTCCAATAGAGGTAAATTTCTTATCTGGTGTGAGAAAATAAATATCATCAGAACCCTTAATCACTCGGCCAACACTACCCACTTCAGCCTTGAGCGGTTCACGTACAGCTAAATCATTTGCATCCTGAGAATATGAGACAGACTCAATGTATCGCTGTTTAATGACGTAAGCGGTGTTTTCCTGATGAACAACGTCCTCTATTTCACCTCCACCATAAGGAGCAGACACGATGTCTCCCTCTCCGGCGATTCTAGTAGCAGAGAAATCAAAGTTGAAGGGGTTACTTATGTTTGAGACAAAGTAACTACCGCCTGAGGCAAACCCCTGGAGAGCCCCCCCAGAATCCCTGGCAACAGCAGACCGGACTCGACCCACAATAATACGCCCAAGATAGTTGGTTAGGCGATTACCACGAGGGAGTCCAACATATTCAACGGGGACCTGAGCAACTGCATCTCCAGTTGTCCCAGCATGGGCACTGGACACCGATAGCTGGTTATAAGTAGGTACAGCTGTGTATGCAATCACGGTGCCGTTGTATACAACACTGCCTGATGCTGAATATTTAAGCTGCCTCACCTCGAAAGTAGCTGTACCAGGAGTAGTCCCCAGAGTATCAAACGTGATTATCGTGTCAGTGTTATCAGTTATTTTCCTTATCTTTCCCGCGTGGGCACCTGAAGTGATATACACATACAAACTAATCCACTGGTCAGCAGCCCAAGTACCAGGAACACTAACATCAACGGTGGTGGCGCTGGCACTAATTGCGGTGCCCGAATAAAATATTTCATCAGTTATGGTGCTGTCTACAGCAATTTCAGTCTCCCCACCAGACATATCTGCTGACAGAGTAGATACTGCCCCACTCCAACTCTGGTATGGTTCATATCTATTACAGAAAACAGCAAAGTCAGCATTAGAGGTATTGACCAATGATGTTATAAAACCAAAATCCTTTCCACTGGTGTAGCCATCCTTCAACTTCCACCAACCAGCGCCTGGATAGTTCTTGGAGTAGACCTCTATTTCATCGTCGTATGTTTTTATCAAAAACTCATCCTGGTCAAAAGATTTGCGAAAATTATAAAAACCTCTCACTCCATTACCATTAGTATTCTCTGCACCAAGCAATACTGTGCCGGGGCGAGGA
>Ga0075117_1002610_pt1 | contig 10247 bp, 7 predicted proteins | sample AntAceMetag02UKJ_FD_69789 | JGI IMG/M metagenome (GOLD analysis project Ga0075117, IMG submission 69789) | Saline lake microbial communities from Ace Lake, Antarctica - Antarctic Ace Lake Metagenome 02UKJ | ecosystem: Environmental > Aquatic > Non-marine Saline and Alkaline > Saline | place... | reverse complement strand
CTTTTTCCCAATTCTCTTGCTTTAAGGGCCCTACAACTTGCATAAAAAACGGTTGTTTTTCATCAGGAGCATCCCAGAATGGAAGCTCTGGCTGTGTTGTAACGGATAATTCCTTTCCAGTGGCGAGCATTTCTTTTATGATTTCAACTGGCATGCTGTAATAAAAAGCTGACCGGCCAGCAGACTTAAACGTAGTGATACCTATTAAGTCACCATTGTAGTTAAATAAACCACCACCACTGGCTCCCATAGCAAACCAGGCAGACGATTGTATAACTTTATTTTTATCCAGCTGATGGATACCTTTGACCTTACCAAAAACGGTATGAGGTTTGATCGTGTTGCCGCCATAGCTTTTTCCGAATACTTCCTGTTCGTAATCAAGGTCTCGATTACTTCCCAACATAACAGGCTTCAGCTCTAGGAATTTAAATTTTAATATACATAAATCATTTGCCCAGTCTGCTATTAGGGCGTAAGGAGAAAAGCTCTGACCATACTTTGTGACATGCACCCCAGCAGCATTTGCAACTACATGGCAGTTGGTCACAATATGATCTTTTGCTACCACCACCCCCGAGCCTACGCCATGCCCACCGTTTTTTGTGGCGACATTAACTTTTACTATAGAAGAGTTTAGTTTAAATAAAAGCTCGTTTGAGGGAAGTGCCAACACCGGCAGTGCCAACAAAAAAAGTGGGAGTAAAATTAGTTTTTTCATAACGGATACTGTCAACATGATTTAATTAGGAATAGAGTCATGTTAATTACTATGGTTCAATTTATGCTAGCCGCATTTACTCTCACCACAACTTAGGCAGGTTAAACAGCCATCCATCATAATTGCTGCTTTAGTTTGACACTTATTACAGAGCTGTGAATCCTTAGGGTAACCACTCTCGTCTAAGTTACTGGAATTTTTTTTTAAGAATTCTTCTTTTTTTTCCTTCACTAATTTTTTTTGATGTTCGTCTAATTCTTTTAGTTTTAACATACCAATGTTTTGTAGGTGAGTTTCCACTACATGTCCCAACTCGGCAACTAAGCTAGGCACATATTTGCCACCTTTTTTATAATAACCACCATTGGGGTCAAAAACGCTACTAAGCTCTTCTACTAGAAAGGTGACATCACCGCCTTTACGAAATACGGCAGACATGACTCTGGTTAATCCTACTATCCACTGAAAGTGGTCCATATTTTTAGAATTAACAAATATCTCAAAAGGCCTTCTATGTTCTTGAGGCGTACCTTCATTCATAATCACATCATTGATAGTGATGTAAAAAGCATGTTCGGTGACTGGCGTCTTAACTTTGTAGGTTGAGCCCGTAATTTTCTCAGGCCTATCCAGTGGCTCTCCAAGTTGAACCACATTAGCTGGTTGTGCCGAAACTATTTCTTTAGCAGAAGGGTCTATGACGTTATAGCCTACAATTTTTTTTCCGATTTTTATTGCCATTATTTTTCCTTAAAATTTTCCGTAATAACCTTCTTTTAATGCGTCATATAGATTGGCTGCAGAGTGAATCTCTCCATCATACTCAATATCTTCATTGCCTTTTGCTTCAACAAAAGCGCCGTCATCAAGCTCAAACTTGTAGGTAGTATTTTCCAAATCTTTTTCTGTTACCAATACGCCCTGGAAAGCTTCTGGGTTAAAGCGGAAAGTAGTACAGCCTTTTAATCCCTTGTCATAGGCGTATAGATAGATGTTCTTGAAGTCCTCATAATCATAATCGGTTGGCACATTAATGGTTTTTGAAATAGAGCTATCAATCCATTTTTGAGCCGCCGCCTGAATATCAACGTGAGCTTTAGCTTGAATCGTTGACGAGTCAATAAAGTAACTTGGCAGCATTTCATCTTCTTTTTCAGAGAAAGGCATAGCTTTCTGATTAATTAGATGTCGATACGCAAGCAATTCAAAAGAAAATACATCGACTTTTTCTTTAGATTTTTTCCCTTCCCTTATGACATTCCTGCTGTAATGATGAGCAAATGATGGCTCGATGCCGTTACTTGCGTTGTTTGCCAAAGAAAGAGAGATCGTCCCTGTAGGAGCAATCGAGCTATGATGACTAAACCTAACGCCCTGGTCTGCTATTTGATCTTGTAAGGCCTTTGGAAACTGTTGCATATAACGACTGTAGCGGCCCATCAATATCTTGCCAGGGAGCTTATCCCCAACTTTAATTCCATCTACTTCCATCTCAGGGCGCATGGCTAGCATGGCAGGCGTAACCTCAAACAACTCTTCCATGATCGGAGCCGGACCTTTTTCTTTCGCAAGATCTACACCGGCTTTCCATCCTTCTTCAGCCAATATACGGCTTACATCTTCCGTAAATTTAATTGACTTCTCGTCACCATAAACCATTTGCATCATTGCAAGCGAAGATCCTAAACCTAGATAACCCATTCCATGACGTCTTTTTCTTGCAATCTCATCACGTTGTTTTTGTAAAGGAAGACCATTAATTTCTACCACGTTATCTAGCATGCGCGTAAAGATGCTGACCACTTCCTTGTATTCATCCCAATTAAAATAAGCCTTATCTGTAAACGGATTCTTAACGAATTTTGTTAGGTTGATAGATCCGAGTAAACACGCACCATAAGCTGGAAGTGGCTGTTCACCACAAGGGTTTGTTGCACGGATATTTTCACAGAACCAGTTGTTGTTCATTTCGTTTACACGGTCAATTAAGATAAAACCAGGCTCAGCATAGTCGTATGTAGATGACATAATAATGTCCCATAGTCTTTTTGCTTTTAAGGTTTTGTATACCTTGCACGCCACTTTCCCGGCATTTTTACCTTTAAGCTCGGTCAAATACTTTCCGTTGACGGGCCATTCTCGCCACACTACTTGCTCATTGTTTTTAAGGTCGATTTGATCTTCTTTTGCTTCTTTTTCAGTGATAGGAAAGGCGAGCTTCCAGTTATCATCCGTTTTAACAGCCTCCATAAATTCTTTGGTAATGAGGCAGGACAGATTGAATTGTCTTAGTCGCCCATCTTCTCTCTTAGCTTTAATGAAGTCGGTGACATCGGGGTGAGCAATATCAAAGGTAGCCATTTGGGCCCCTCTTCTCCCCCCCGCACTTGACACGGTAAAACACATACGATCATAAATATCCATAAATGATAATGGGCCACTAGTGTAAGCGCCTGCGCCTGCTACAAAAGCACCTTTAGGTCTTAGGGTGGAGTACTCATAGCCAATACCACAGCCAGCTTTTAGGGTTAAGCCAGCTTCTTTTACCTTGTCAAGAATATCTGTCATGCTATCTTCTATGATGCCTGATACTGTACAGTTGATCGTGCTGGTAGCGGGTTTATGCTCTAGTGCTCCAGCGTTGGAGGTAATACGACCTGCAGGAATAGCTCCGCGTTGTAACGCCCATACAAATCTTTCGTGCCATAAATCCCTTTTTTCTGGTATTTCAACCTCTGCCAAAGCTTTAGCTACTCGGTTGTAGGTATCTTCGATGTCATTATCAACAAATGTGCCTTGCTTAGATTTTAATCGGTATTTTTTGTCCCAAATATCCATGGAAACGGATTGAAAAGGTATTTGATTTTCTTCAGACTCAAGTTGGTTTGAGTCTGACGGCACAGCTTTAAGCATTAAAATTCCCCTAATTTATTGGCTTTCATCGCATTGATAAGACAAAACAGCATTTTTTATGAAAACCACAATATGTTGTGATGTTTTTAAAAATTTTAACATCTAGTTGTGGTTGGTCAAGTGATTTATTTGTCTGAATTAAAGAATTTAAGCACAAAATAGATCGCTATGCTAAATTTCTCTTAGAAAACAATACGTTTGGAATAGCAAAAAAATATTAATTAAATTCATAGTGTGACAAAATCATAATAATGAATATTTTTACCTACCAGCTTCTCTTTTTGCTTGTCTTACCATTGGCTTTGTTGCGATTACTGCTTAGAGGTATTCGGCAGCGCGCGTACCTTTATTCCTTGCCACAGAGACTAGGTTTTTTCTCTCAGTCTCAGATGGCATTAACCGGCTCTGAGAAAGTAATATGGATACATTGTGTGTCTGTGGGAGAAACAAACGCTGCCTACCCCCTTATCGAAATTTTATTGAAGCAGTATCCTCGACACCATATGCTTATAAGCCATACTACCCCGACGGGGATGAATACGCCGCTAGTCAACTCAAACCGATTACATCGATGTTATTTACCATTCGATCTAAGCTGGAGCATGGGTCTTTTTTTAAAGCGTTTTAAGCCTCAGTTAGGGATAATAATGGAAACAGAGATTTGGCCTATGATGGCGCATCAATGTCAGGTCAAGAAAGTACCTCTATTTTTGATCAATGCAAGGCTCTCCGATAAATCGCTACAACGGTATTTAAGATTTAAGTCTTTTGCTAGAGCCACCTTAGAAAACTTTGAAATGATTTGTGCTCAGTCTATTAACGACAAAAAGAATTTCCAGCAATTAACGCGAAATAATCTGGAGGTGATAGCTAACTTAAAATTTGATTCCCCCCTTCCTAGAAACTTACAATCACTGACCAACAAGCTAAAAAAAGATTTAAGGATAGCTAATGATTTTGTTGTGGTTGCCGGAAGCACGAGGGAAGGAGAGGAAGCAGATATCATAAATTATTTTAAGTATTTGCCTATCGAAAATGTAGTATTAGTTATTGTGCCAAGGCACCCCCAACGATTCCATGAGGTCGAGCATTTAATTAAGCTCACGAATTTACCTTATGTTCGTAAGAGCAACATAAAGGACATTAAAAGAAAGCCCAAAATAATTTTGGGTGATACGATGGGCGAGCTGAATGTTTATTATGGTTTAGCTGATCTAGTTTTATTGGGAGGAAGTTTAAAAGATTTTGGTTCTCAAAATCCGATTGAGCCTTTACGTTTAGGCAAGTATGTTGCCGTAGGCCCTTCTGCATATAACTTTATGGATGTTATTGAGAAAGCGGAAAAGCAGCGATTAATTTTTAGGCTAACCAATATTAGTGAGCTAGAGAGCTTAATTAAAAAATTGATGAAGGCTGGTCACAGTAAAGCAGCCCAAGAAAAAAGGCATGCTTTTGTAGAAAAACAATCAGGTGGAAGTAAAAAAATTGCAGAGCTAATTAGTCGATATCTTTAATGAGCGGGGCAAGAGCTTTAAACAGGTCATGATCGGCAGATTTAATCCATTCAAAAATAACTGATTCCGTATTAGTGACAATACAGCCTGCTTGCCTAAGGCGACCAAGCGCATTTTGTTTATTAAGAATATTCCTTGAAATAATGGCATCTTCAATCACAAATACTTCTTTGCCTTTTCCGATCAGAGAGAGAGCCGTTTGTAAAACACAGATATGGGTTTCCATTCCCATAAGAAAAATTTGTGGCCTTGTCCTGACTAAGTACCTAGAAAAGATTGGATCTGCAGTACAGTCAAAAGCAGTCTTCTCTACATATTTTGCCTGGGTTAAAAAGGATTGCATCTGCGGCAATGTCTTACCTAGACCCTTGGGGTACTGTTCGGTGCATATGAAGGGAATATCTAGCCCATGAGAAGCTGTAACCAATAATTCAACACGCTTAACAACTTTATTTAGGACCTCTTGGGGCATGGCTGCCGATAATTTCTCTTGCATATCTATAATAACTAACTGACTCTTTTCGGCGTTTGCAATCATTATTTATTCCGAGGATAGGTAGCGATTAATTTCTTCGAGATCTTGCTGAGCAAGTATGCCCACTGATAATTTAAGGTTAATGATGTTCATCAGGTAATTATAACGTGACTTTAATAAATCTCTTTGAGCATTAAATAATATCTGTTGAGAGATAAGCACCTCTACACTATTTCTTAGTCCTTCTTGAAAAGCCAGTTGCGTTGATTCAACTTGCAGGGTTGCGGAATTTAATGCTTGTTGATAAGCCTCTATTTCAGCAAAATTAGCTTGCAGGTTTAAATAATGCTCCCTTACCTTAAGCTCAACCTGTCTTTTAAGGTACTCAGCGTCCTCAGCAGTTTTTAGTTTGAGTTTTTGTGCTTCCCTTACCCTTGAAGAGGTATAGCCCCCCGAGAATATCGGAATATTAATTTGCACACCAAGCACATCAGAGAAAGAGCGCACCCCTTCATTTTCAATTCCGCCATACGGGTAGCCTCCTTTGTCCCAATTTCTCGACCTGCTCGCAACGGCATCTACGGTTGGATAATGATTGGAGCGTCTGACATCAATTTCTGTATCGGCTATTTTTATTTCATCTTCTTTTATTTTAAGTTCTAGGTTATTTTCAGTAGCAAGACTTATCCAGTCCTCCATCATATCGGTTACTGCTACAAAGCTTACGCGACTGTTTATGCCTTTTATTTTATCGGGGAGCTCGCCGGTTAACGATTCAATTTGACGGTTTTTAATCTTGAGTCTTTGAATGGCTGCAATGATTTGCGCATCAATCATAGCTGCTTTAGTTTTTGATTCATTAACATCGGTGATAGATATGAGCCCTACGTCATAGCGTGCCTCAGACTCTATGAGCTGTTCATTGATCGATGCCTTTTGCGCTTGAAGAAGGCCGATCTCATCTCTGGCCATAAGCGTCTCGAAATATACTAAGGCGACTCGGTATATTAGCTCTTGCTGTACTTGAAGCAGTTTTTTTTCTGACAAGCTTGTTTGGGATAAAATTTGTTTGTATTGCTGGAATGCTCCGTAGTTAAACAATGGCTGCGTAACCGTAATACCATAATCATAGCTGTGATAGTCGGCTTCGTTACCCGATAACAGAGCGTTGCTTGCAGCGGCTGGAGTTAATATTTTTCTTGCATTGTCATTTTCGTCATAACCCAGGGTTGCGGTAATGCTTGGAAGAAATAACGACCGTCCTTGGGATATTAATTCTTGTACGGCCTGATTTTCAAAACGCATAGATGCTAATAGAGCATCATGCGCTAGCGCTTTTTCGTATATAGCAATTAAGTCAGTTTCCTGGGCGTATGTATGAGAGGAAAAGGCTAGCATGCATGTAACTAAAAGGGCTGCGGTTGCTTTCTTCATATGCCATTGCAGGCGTGTGTTCATTAATACACCCATTAAAATACGAAACAGGAGGGCGCAACATCATATTTCAATGATGGAATAACGCAATCAAATAAGTTGGTCGTTTCATACTGCATTTCATTAGTCCGCTTAATAATTTTTGCAACCATCATCGGCTTGTCACCTTCCACAAAAAACAACCTTCCGTTGATTGCTAGCTGCTCCCTTAATCCTAAAGGCTCCTTTTTAACGGACCCTGAAAAAATAATGACATCAAATGGCGCCTTTTCTAAGGATCCCAATAGACCATTACCAGTCTCATAAGTAACGTTATGCAGTTTATCTCGATTGTGTAGAAGCTGGGCTTGTTCAGTAAATTCAGGATATACATCAATGGTATGTACGGTTGCGGCTAGTTTTGCGAGTAATGCAGTGACGTAACCAGACCCTGTCCCAACATGCAGAACTTTATCACTTTTATGCAGTGCTAATGATTGAACAATCCTGGCCTCTTGTTTTGGTTGAAGCATAGTTTGTTCATGACCAATAGGAATCTCTGTATCAGAAAAAGCTAGTTGCTGAAATTCTTTTGCTACATAGTTTTCCCTGGGCATTTCTTTTAATGTGGCGAGAATTAGTTCGTCCAGAACATCCCAAGTACGGATCTGTTGCTCTATCATATTAAAGCGCTTTTTTTCAATCATGAGTTGCTTGTAGATGCTTAATTAAAGGTTAATAAAGGGACCCGTTTATTATATCTGAGCCAATCATTATTTAAGGACTAATTTTAGGAAAAAAAGATTCAATTTTTAATTTTCCAGGGTTGCATATTCAATAAGATTCGCGTAATTTAAAGTCCTACTGCTAGGGGTCTATTTAAATTCATTTAAATAGTGAGAAAAACCCTTTGAACCTGATGTGGCTTATACCACCGTAGGAAAGCAAACGATTTGCTTCTACGATGAAAAAAATAATACTAGGAGCTTTTATGAACACTACAGACAAACAACTTAAAACTGCAAAAGAATTTATTAATGAGGATGCAAGTCTCGACCCTTCCGCTTTAGAATCATTTGCCAACTCAAAAAAAGTATACATTCAAGGGTCTACCCCCGATATTCAAGTGCCATTTAGGCAAATCTCTATTTCTGATACGCCATCCGAGTTTGGCGCAGAAAAAAATGCACCTGTTTTAGTGTATGACACCTCAGGCCCTTATACCGACCCACAACATAATATTAATATTCAGAATGGCTTGCCAGCCCTAAGAACAAAGTGGATTGAGGATCGGCAAGATACCGAAATCTTAGAAGGACCTTCATCAACTTACGGGAACGAGCGAAAAAATGACCCTGAGCTAGCAAAGATGCGCTTCAACCTTCAGAGACAACCAAGGAAAGCTAAGGCAGGGAAAAATGTCTCCCAAATGTATTATGCTAGAAAAGGCATTATCACGCCCGAAATGGAATTTATTGCCATCAGAGAGAATCAAAGAAGAGAGGGTTTGTCAGATATTATTCAAGAGCAGCATAAGGGAGAAAATCATGGCGCTAAAATTCCAAACCATATCACGCCAGAATTTGTAAGGGATGAAGTGGCTAAAGGTAGAGCAATCATTCCTGCAAATATTAACCATCCCGAATCTGAGCCAATGATTATTGGACGTAATTTTTTAGTAAAAATTAATGCCAATATTGGTAATTCTGCGTTAGGTTCAAGTATTAGTGAGGAAGTAGAAAAAATGGTTTGGGGGACCCGATGGGGTGCCGATAATGTTATGGACCTTTCTACTGGAAAAAATATTCACGAGACACGTGAATGGATTATAAGAAATAGCCCTGTACCGATTGGTACGGTGCCAATTTATCAGGCTTTAGAGAAAGTAAATGGTAAGGCAGAAAATTTAACTTGGGAAATTTTTAAAGACACCCTAATCGAGCAGGCAGAACAGGGCGTCGACTACTTTACTATTCATGCAGGCGTAAGACTGGCTTATATTCCAATGACAGCAAAACGTATGACCGGTATTGTAAGTCGGGGTGGATCGATTATGGCGAGTTGGTGCTTAGCTCACCATAAAGAATCATTTTTGTATGAACATTTTGAAGATATATGTGAAATCATGAAGGCTTATGATGTCAGCTTTAGCCTTGGTGATGGCTTGAGGCCTGGATCAATTTATGATGCTAATGACGAGGCACAGTTTGCCGAACTAAAAACATTGGGCGAATTGACTAAGATCGCTTGGAAACATGATGTGCAGGTTATGATTGAAGGGCCAGGACACGTCCCGATGCATATGATTAAAGAGAATATGGATTTACAGTTGGAGCATTGCGATGAAGCACCTTTTTATACTCTTGGCCCCTTAACTACTGATATTGCTCCTGGCTATGACCATATCACTTCCGGCATTGGTGCGGCTATGATTGGTTGGTATGGCTGTGCAATGCTGTGTTATGTGACCCCTAAAGAGCATCTAGGTCTTCCGGAAAAAGAGGACGTCCGTGTAGGTATTATTACTTACAAAATTGCGGCACATGCTGCAGATTTGGGTAAGGGCCATCCTGGGGCACAAATTCGAGATAATGCTTTATCGAAAGCACGATTTGAATTTAGATGGAATGATCAATTTAATCTAGGCCTTGATCTAGAAAAAGCTAAAGAATTTCATGACGAGACACTTCCGCAAGAGGGCGCTAAGCAAGCACATTTCTGCTCAATGTGCGGGCCTCATTTCTGCTCAATGAAAATTTCTCAGGATGTTAGAGATTACGCTGCTAAAAAAGGTATTTCAGCAGACGAGGCATTAACTAAAGGAATGGAAGAAAAGTCTATTGAGTTCGTAAAGAAAGGCTCGGAAGTTTATCAAAAAGTATAGCGACTAGCTTACACTTTCATTATGGATTTATATTTATTATGGGCAGCATTTGTTTTAGGTGTCATAGAGGGAGCAACTGAGTTTTTACCTGTTAGCTCAACAGGACACCTTATTATTGCAGCCGACGTACTAAATTTCTCTAATAGCTCCAGGGATGTGTTTGAGATTTTCATTCAGCTTGGGGCAATTATGGCAGTGATCACGGAGTATAGAAAAAAATTAATTCAGACTATATCTGACATTCCTCATGATCCTGCAGCTCAGAAATTTGCAGCATCTATTGCTATTGCATTTATCCCAGCAGCAATTTTAGGCTTCTTTTTTCAC
>Ga0075117_1002609_pt1 | contig 10248 bp, 5 predicted proteins | sample AntAceMetag02UKJ_FD_69789 | JGI IMG/M metagenome (GOLD analysis project Ga0075117, IMG submission 69789) | Saline lake microbial communities from Ace Lake, Antarctica - Antarctic Ace Lake Metagenome 02UKJ | ecosystem: Environmental > Aquatic > Non-marine Saline and Alkaline > Saline | place... | reverse complement strand
GCTCCATCGCCTCCGGCTCCGTCCCAGCCCTCGCCGGAGCGGTTGCAGCGCTAACCCCATCCTGCTACGTTTAACTCAGCGAGACCATCGAGAGTTTTAACAATAAACGGGACATCCCCGTTAATCACAGTAAAACTAAAAAACAGTACTGCAATTGCCTGTAAGCTATGCTAGTCTGGCAATGCTCAGCGGCATTGGTTGTGTTTTACCTTAATCATTCTCATCGTAATTATTTAATCTCATATATATAGATAGCGCTTTTCATCTTATCTGTCTGCAATTTCTGATTCTATTCAAACTGCGGAAGCATTCATCGTATCATTTTTTTTCAATCAGTAATGTAATTATTCATCCAGTTACAGGGGGCTATTATGTCAAATGACATAACTCCAGATGCAAATCATGAGAAGGCTAACGAGATACCATGTCCACTATGTAATGAAAAGGTTCGTTCTGGACTTGTTCGTTGCTGGAACTGTGGTTCGTTTATGCGTGAAGACATAGCCGAAGCATATCGTAAGATGCAGGAAAATCCTGCGCCTATGATTTTCAGCCAACTACCTGATGATGCAGACAATTCAGCCGAAGAAAAATCTCACCCTTCTACCGCATCTACCGCAACGATGACCTCCTATTCGGATGATGATGATGATGATTTTGATTTGGATAAAAGTATTGATGTCAGAGAATATCAAACATCGGATGATGATTTTCAGCTGAGTGGTGAGCTACCAGTCGACAACCACAATCAGATGGAAACGATCCCTCTGGCCCGGGAAGAATCTACCAAGGATTCCGAAGCGAAAACATCGACCGAAAAACCCCAAAAAGAAGTCACGACAAGCAAGTCAGAGAAACTCAAAAAAGCTCCTGCTGAAGATCATTCAGTGGCAACGGGGGGAGATGTATTATTAAATGTTGCAATGGAAGAGGAGAAAGAAGATAAAAAACGCCGTAAAGGCTCTGGTAGGAGAAGGCGACGTCAGTCGATGGGCGATCAAGGAGGAATCGTTGTTTATTGTCCGAATGGGCATCGAATTCGTGTTCGTGAAGAATACCGGGGTTCCGTAGGCAAATGCCCTGCTTGCAGTGTAATGTATCTTGTACCCTCAATCTCAGATCAATCAGACAAAAAGGCAGATGAGGTATCGGCGGATGAAGCAGCTACAAGCGAAGATGTCACAGGATCAGATACCTTGGATGCAGGGGCTTATTCACATTGGTTTAAACACCTCAAATTGCATTCCGTAGATCCAACTAAACTCAAGTTGAAACCCAATAGTTTGGAAAAGGCATTTGTCACCATTGATTTGGCTGTTTCTCCCGAAAAAATGTTGATTTTAGGGCTCGTGAAATCAGGTTTACTGGGGGGAGGCTCCAAGGATAAAGAAGATAAAGCCAGAGCTGAAATTTCTCAGCATCTTCGTGAAGGAAAAGAGGAAGCTGAAATTCCTGCCGCTAGCGTGCAAACGATCGATGGCGATAAGATTCCTACCTTGCGAGTGGCATTTCCCACAATGTATGACCATGAGTCGGTGTTTGCAGGTGTACCAGTCTTCGGACAGGGGCGGATTGCCATTTCGTTGCCAAAACAGGAAGACTCTAAAGAGAATCAATACTTAACTCTATCATTGACAGAGTACCGGAATTTTTTCGCAGCAATGTCTGAACTCTATTCTCTCGATACTCTCGGTCAGGATTCTGGCATCCCGTTGACGGATCAAATCAAACAAGTGACCTGTCATTACAGCGAAGAATCTTTCGAAATCCTGGACAGTGAAAACTTGCATTTATACGAAGCAGATTCTGAAATAAATCTGACTTTAGCAGGGCGGCAATGTCAGGCCTGCGAGTTGATTGTGAGTGAAGATTCCCGGAAGAAAGAAAAAATCGGAGGTAAAGCAGGTAAAGGGATTGCCAAAGCGAAATGTCCGAAATGTAATGAAAAATTTGGTAATATTTCACTCTGGCAGATTGCCGGGACTGCGGGTTCGGAACAGGTTCCCGCCGAATAACCGCATCGAGTATTTGAAGTCTGTCTCAGGATTTCCTCTTCCTGTGCTAGTGATCAAAAGGCTGATGATGATTTCTTCGGAATCGTACTAGAGCCATTTTGACAAAAAATCGCTGAGCATTCCGTTGACCGATTTGTCGTATGCACCTCAAATATCAAGATGTTTGACTGCAGACTTTGCTTCTATCGTTATGTTACCTATAATTCACATAATCCAACTGTCCAATTTCTATCAGAGATCCTAAATAGATCGTGCTATTGAATCTGATTGAGTAAGAGAGAGGGCTTGGGTTTAGTTTATGATTTTACACGTACTTATGCGGTTAGGTATTTCTGTAACATTATGCAAATTTTGACCTTAAGAGGTGGGTTAGTTTGGGAATCACACAACCGATTTTCTTGACCATCCCAATCTATGAGGTAAAATTAAGTTACGCAGAGCTGAGCATGGAAGCACTCTTATGTGAGATACGTGTGTCAACTTTCCAGACTTGATGGATAAGTGACACGGAGGGGCTGCTTTCAAACTGTTCAGGAGAATTGGGTGTCACCAGGATTTGATCAGAATTTCAAAGAACTGGTCCGCCAGAGAACGAGCATTGTTGAGCTTGTCTCTGAATCAATTCCATTGGTTCCCAATGGTCGTGATTTCAAAGCACTCTGTCCGTTTCACAACGACCATAATCCATCCATGTTTGTTTATCCTGAGCGTGGTACTTGGCGTTGCTGGGTTTGTGATGCGGGTGGTGACTGTTTTTCCTGGGTGGAAAAATATGATAATGTCGACTTCTTTGAAGCACTCAAAATCTTAGCAGAGAAGGCGCATCTGGGAGTTCCCCAGATGACGACACGTGGAACTCACCCTTCTCATTCCAACGTAGTGGAAAAAACTTCGTTATTTGATGTGATGAAGTGGGCCGCAGATCAGTTTCATTCTTGCCTCATGGACACACCCCAGGGAGAAACTGCCCGTCGCTATCTAATAGAAGATCGGGGTTATACTGAAGAAACAATCAAACAGTTTCATTTAGGTTTCCATCCTAACGACTGGCAATGGCTGGTGGATCGTGCTCAGGGTACCTATTCAGAGCTTCTATTATCCGAGGCCAGATTAACTTTCAAAAAAGAAGGTCATACCCGATATTCTGATTATTTCGTTAATCGTGTGATGTTTCCAGTTCGCGACGAGAGAAAGCGTATTGTTGCTTTTGGAGGACGAATTCTTCCCGGAGCCAGTTCCGACAAAGTTGCGAAATACTTCAATAGCTCAGAGAGTTTGATCTTTACTAAGAGCAAACTGTTGTTTGGTTTAGATGAAGCCCGTCAGGAAATTCGAGAGACTGAGACCGTCGTTGTCGTTGAAGGGTACACTGATTGCATCACAGCACATCAGTTTGGTGTGACTAATGTGGTGGCTACTCTGGGAACGGCACTTACAGAATCTCATGTTTCGTATCTAAAACGCGTCGCCCGAAAAGTGGTGTTGGTGTTTGATGGAGATAACGCAGGGCAACAGGCGGCTGAACGGTCGTTAATAAAATTCATCTCTCAAGAAGTCGATTTAAGAATTTTAACACTGCCATCAGGAAAAGACCCGGCTGAATTTTTGGAAGAGGAGGGAGCAGATACATTGACGCAGTTGATCGATCAAGCTCCCGAAGCCTGGGATTATAAAATGCAAGTTTGTCTCAAGAAATTTGGACTGGAGTCTATTGATGGTCAGCATCGAATTTTAGAAGAAATGCTGGAACTGTTAGCGGCAAGCCCCAACCTAACCGGTAAAATTCGTGAAGACATCATATTAAGAAAGTTAGCAGATCGACTGGGTTTACACGAATCAGTTGTCCGAAAACGATTGAGTGAAGTAAAGCAAAAAAAAACGACCAATCCTAACACACATATCACTTCAAACAACTCCCACTCGGTTTCGGATTCACACAACTCGCCTGAGATCAGTCTCGCAACAGACAACACGACGAAAGACAACCAACTTGAGAGCGAACTTCTTGAAATTATCTTTGTATATCCGGAATGTGTATCTCAAATTCATCAACATATTTCCCCTGCTAACTTGAAAAATCAGCAATTACGATTTCTCTATCAGTTAAGTATCGATTTAACTGAGGAGGGGATTTTACCAGAGATGAATCGAATTCTGGATCGAATTGATAATCCTGAATTAAAGCAACTGGTTGTGAAGATCGACACACAAGCTCACGAAAAAGCGATTCACTCAAAGCTGCATTCCACTCCAACTCCACTTGAAGGAATTCCTCACTTTTTGAAGCATTCCATCAAAAACCTGAAATGGCGGGAAGAACAAGAGCATCACGAACGTACGAAGGGACTTCTCTTTGAGAAATCTTCGGATCAAAGTTTGACGAACGATGCCAAAGAATTGCTTAAGCAAGCATCCGAATACCATCAGAAACGACACAAAAAACTCACCTGAGCCTATTTACTTGAAAGATTGGGAGAAGCAACGTGCACCGACTCGACGCCCGATTGAATGAACTTATCGAAAACGGAAAAAAACAGGGTTATCTGACCTATGATCAGGTGAGCGCTTATCTTCCCGATGAAGCGCTCAATCCTGAGAAGCTTGATAATCTTCTTCTGACGATCGAGGAAATTGATTTAGATATCATTCCTGATCAGATTCTGAGTATCGTACAGCCGGAAAAGGCAAAGGGGGCTCGTGCGCGTGCTACCGAAAGTCTTTCCCGTCGGATTGATGATCCCGTTCGCATGTATCTGACTCAGATGGGGGAAATTCCGCTACTGACGCGTGAGGAAGAAATTCGGCTTGCGAAAAAGATCGAAATCACCCGTCGTCGTTTTCGTCGTGAATTATTATGCAGTGATTATGCTATGCGACAGGCCATTGAAATCCTGGACAAGGTTCATAAATCCGAACTTCCCTTTGACAGAACGATTAAAGTTTCTGTTACAGAAGGGCTCGAGAAAAACCAGATTCTTGGTCGGATGCCTCATAATTTGAAGACGCTGGAATATCTCAGCCATAAAAATACGAGCGACTTTCAAAGATTCATTGACCCGGAATTGTCGAAGAGTGAACGTCGAGTCGCATACGCTTCGCTGAATAAACGTCGTCGTAAGATGGCTACTTTGGTTGAAGAATTAAGCTTACGAACACAACGTCTGCAAATCGGCATGAAACGATTAGAGCAGATTTCTCAGCGTATGACGGAATTAGAAGATCAGATAAGCGACTTGAGCGATCTGAGAGTAAAAAATTCCAAGGATGATCGATCCAACCTTGAGCGTGAACTGCAGGATCTGGTTTCTATGACTATGGAAACTCCTGAAACACTTCGCGAACGAATCAAAGCGGTCAAGCAGCGCTATCTCGATTATGAAACCGCAATGCGTGAGCTGTCAGGTGGTAACTTGCGTCTGGTGGTTTCAATTGCCAAAAAATATCGTAATCGTGGTTTAAGCTTCCTTGATTTGATTCAGGAGGGGAATACCGGTTTGATGCGAGCAGTTGATAAATATGAATATCGTCGTGGCTATAAATTCTCGACTTATGCGACTTGGTGGATCAGGCAGGCAATCACGCGTGCAATCGCCGACCAGGCACGAACAATTCGTATTCCTGTTCATATGATTGAAACAATGTCCAAATTGAGGAAAGTCAGCAAACAGCTGTTACAGGAAAACGGCAGAGAGCCGACGATGGAAGAAACAGCAGAAGTGGCAGGGATCAGTCTGGAAGAAACGCAACGCGTACTTAAAATCTCACGCCATCCAATCAGTTTAGATCGGCCTGTGGGTGAAAGTGAGGACAGTTACTTCGGTGATTTTATTGAAGATTCTGATTCAGATAGTCCTGTCAACACAGCCAGCCAGGAAATGTTAAAAGATAAAATTGACCACGTATTGAAAACGCTGACTTATCGTGAGCGTGAAATCATCAAATTACGGTTTGGATTGGGTGATGGTTATACCTATACATTAGAAGAAGTCGGCCGGATCTTTAAAGTCACGCGAGAGCGAGTCCGCCAGATTGAAGCCAAAGCGGTCAGGAAATTACAACATCCGGTCCGCAGTAAGCAGTTACAAGGCTTTATAGAGGGGTTAGCCCCCGAGTGGGGGCAGTCTGAGACCGAAGAAGTCGAGGCAGACGCCACAGCTTCTGCCAGTATTTGAACCTTAAACGCCGGTCATTTTTGATCGGCGTTTTTTTATGGACTGGATCAATGCCCATCTTTATATTTGTTGAAAGGACAGAAAGAAGATCGACTAGATTTACTTCGTATGTCTGGCTATTTGACGCGAAAATCTTTATAACAAGGCATGTATACTGGGGCGCGTTACATTCTGCCTCATAAAAATAAGCGTTTCTGGAGTTCTTTAACATGTCAACTACTGCAGCTGGTTTGAAAGCTTTACACCATTTATATTTGAGATTACATGATGTGAACCAGAAATTAGAGCGAGGACCGAAGCGAGTTGAATTTAAAGAACAGTTTGCCTTATTGCAGGAAGACAAGCTCAATTCAGAGAAGGAAAAAGTCGCTGAATTGAGAAAACAGGTTCAGCAGAAGAATCTTGACTTACACTCAAATGAGGCAAAGATCCTTGATTTAAAGGGTAAGTTGAACTCTGCTTCATCAAATAAAGAGTTTGACATTTTTAAGGGGCAAATAGAAGCAGACACCATGGCTAATAGTGTCCTGGAAGATGAAATTCTGGAGTTGATGGAAAAAATTGATGTTGCGGAGATCGAAGTTGAGTCTTGTGTTAGAAAAAGGGATGCAGCGCAGGGAGATGCTAAAAAATCTGCACAAGCGTTTGAAGCAGCTCGCGATTCTCTCGATGAAGAAATAGAAGAGTGTAAGTCGACCATTGCTGATGCTGAACAAATTATTCCAGAAAATGTTAAGGTCTTGTTTCAGCGGCTTGTACGATCACACGGTGCCGGTGCATTGGCAATTGTAGAAGGCAAGTATTGCTCAGCCTGCAATGTATTGATCGAACCTCAATTACGGGTAGAATTGAACTCGGAGCGGTTCGTTTTTTGTAAGTCATGTGGTCGCTTACTTTATATGGATGATTCACAGGAATAATCGCGGCTGATACCCTGATCAAGTGGAAGCAAGGGCCAGCACACCCAGGCCATAAAACGTGTATTCCACATCTGCCTGCTCATCCCAGCTGGCTCCTCGAAAGCCTCCGGTAGGAAATTCCAGCCACTCGGTCATAAATTTCATCAAAGTTACTCGATCGACGAGAGACTTTAAATCGAGATTAAGATCTTGAGCAGTGAGTAAGCCTGTAAAAGTGGATAAACCATCCGCAAAAGGAATACGGGTATTCGCCTGAAAACCTCCTTCGGAACTTTTGACCTGAGTGAGGAAGTCGCGGACATCATCTTTCAGTTCATCATCCATGGCATTTAAAATGAGTAACATTGCGACTGCTGCGGCTGTCGGGTTCGTGCCACTACGTTTCATTGGAGTAATTTCTACAAATCCGCCATCATCACGCTGTCTATCATAAATAAACTGAATCAAATCATTTGGAGCGGGAATCTGTAGACCGATCAGCTGGTAAATTAGAACTACCAGGAATGAGTGGTAAGTACTACCCAGGGCACCTTGTTCTGATTTAGCATAACCGCCATCACTTGTTCTTAATCGCTCCAGTTTTTGTGCAATTTGAGAATTCCAGTTTTCTGGTGCTGCTGATAAAAGATCTTCCCCACCTGAAGCCTGCAGGATCAGCGCACAGTACAGCCAGCTGAGCAAATCAATGGTCGACAGGTTTTCGAGTTTGAATTGATTGAGGAATCGACACAGATCGAGACATGTCTGTTTTTCAAGACCACCCAAAATTCCCAGGCTACGAACTGCAAAGCCCGTGTAGTAGAGATCAGAGCCTGCCTCTCTGCCTGAAAATCCACCATCTGCCTGCTGTTGCTTCAGAATAAATGTTCGATGTTTTTCTAATGCAGCTGGTGGCAGTTTTTCCAGACCCGAAGCCAATCGCAAAGCCAAGTTAACTAGATAAGGTTGATTACTCATATAAATAATGTACCAATTTCCCTTTAAAAGGGGTTAAGAATAGAACGAAAGCCAGGGGTTTCCAAACTTTTTTCAAAATTGTCAATAAATTCTCAGCGGAAATGTGAAATTCGTCTTCCGTCGGATTTGAAATTAGAATATGTTCCCGCCCAACATCTCCTAAACTCAAAGAATCAATCTCTCTCAATACTGTAAAGAAATTAAACCATTCGGTATTCACTTCTTTTTAGTTAAAACGGTTCAGCCTTACTTCAAGGATGACCAACTGATTCAACTGAGTAACAATTCACATTAAAAATAACCTATAAACTAATCAAATCAAAGTAGCATGTTTCCGTTAAAAAGCTCATTTTTCTCGGTTCGTGGCAAATCATATCTATTAAGTTCGACCAGTTTCTATCCTCCAATAGAAGTGAAATGATCAACAAATAACTCTCTCCTGATTATTCCAAGCCGGTCGTGCTGAAAAAAAACCATTTAAACCATTGATATTTTAAGACATTCAATAACAGACACATCAATTCTCTGCGGCTGTATGTTTGCAGTTGAAGAAATTGTCTGTAATTGTTTGCCTGCGTGTATTGTAGTTACGACTCGATAGATTGAGTGTTTGGAGAATTCTCCTTCACTTTTTCCTGAACTCGGAAGTTTACTTGTAGAGATAATCTCATGGGTTACCTGAAATTATCAACATAGATAAAAACAATTTCATGACAGATCAAAATACAACAGAGCGGGACTATAACGCCAAATTGCACTCAGCGTGCATTACCGAGGTGAAACAGATGCCTGTGTCGACACCAAGCTATTCTGGACGGTTTATGAAAATTGCATTTCGCCTGATTGCCGGCGTAATTGTTCTGGCGATATCCGCCATGTCAGGGACATTATTGGCCGAAGAAGAAGTTGAGTTTTCAACCATTATTGCGGATGGCAATGGAAACTCTGATACCTTAGATGGAATCTCTTCTGTCATTCCCGGAAATGGGGCAGGGGTTTTGTTTAGAGCCGGACATCAGGCAGGTAAAACCGTTGGATTAGCTGAATCGATTTCTCACTTGGAAGCGATGCCCTACTTGTTTACTTACACAAAAAACCCAGATGATGCTGCCATGTTGTTCGGAGGCTTTCGTTTATTCAGAACCAATCGTGGACACCTTGGTGGAAGCGCTGGTATGGGCTATCGATTTTATAATTACGATACCGATCGAATCGTAGGGGCCGGTGTCTACTACGATCGTGATGAGTCATCTACCAAAATATTTCAGCAGGTAGTTCTCAGTGTGGAAACGATGGGGCGATACTGGGATGCGAACGGAAATTTTTATATGCCATTTGGAAATCGTGAACAACAGTTAGACGTTCAGTTTAATGATGGTAGTCAGCGATTTTCAGATTTTAATGTTCTTTATGATCAGACACGTACCCTTGGAACTGCGATGCGTGGTTTTGATGCCGAATTTGGGGTACCAGTCTGGGGACAATTGGCGCAAAAACATGAAATGCGTGCGTATGCGGGAACTTATAATTTCACAGCGACTGGCACCGAAGACGTTTGGGGTTGGCGCGGTCGATTGCAGGCCAATCCGGTTTCCAACGTATTGATGGAATTGAGCGTCACCAACGATGATACCTTTAAAACGAATGTGTTTTTCAATGTCACCTGGACCTTCGCAGGTCGTCCTGAGTGGAACGAAATGGAAAAATCCACTCAGATGTATCGTATGGCTGAACGTGTCAGACGGAACTACAATGTCGTTGTTGAAAAACGTGATGTCGTCGATTCTGGACTGGTCGCGATTAACCCGGATACAGGTTTGCCTTGGACAATTTCTCATGTTGATTCTCTTGCAGGTGTAGGAGGCACGGGAGCAGTTCTTGATCCCTACCAGACCATTGTCGATGCACAGGCAGGACCAGATAGAGATATCATCTTTACCCATGCAGGGAGTGAATATAATGGTGCGGCCCCCATCGTTCTTACAGCGGGAGACCGTATATTGGGTGAAGGTCAGGGTGTCGATCACTTCATTAACTATCAAGGCTTCGGTAGCAAATTACTGCCAAATTCACCCTTGTTTGGAAGCCCGCTTAGACCAAACAGTCTCGTGAGACCTACGTTTAATGATACTGTTGGCGATGGTGTGATTCTGGCCTCTGATAGTGAGTTTTCCGGTTTCATTC
>Ga0075117_1002607_pt1 | contig 10253 bp, 8 predicted proteins | sample AntAceMetag02UKJ_FD_69789 | JGI IMG/M metagenome (GOLD analysis project Ga0075117, IMG submission 69789) | Saline lake microbial communities from Ace Lake, Antarctica - Antarctic Ace Lake Metagenome 02UKJ | ecosystem: Environmental > Aquatic > Non-marine Saline and Alkaline > Saline | place... | reverse complement strand
ATACGGATCAATGCCTCATCTTCGAGGAGTATTCTCACATTTTCACACTATTATTTACGAACCAAAACGCTTTCAGGACACCCACTAGTTAGTAAAATTAGTACAAAACGGCCAGAAATGACTTCCAGGCTTCGTATTATCAGGGACGAAAATGCGCACATTTATTAAATTTGCAGGTTTTTTACTGCTGTTCGGAACGATCTTCCGTGCGCAAAATGGCTTCGCAGAAGAGACTAAGATCAGTTCAGTCCAACTCGAAAAACTTCTTGATCGGCTGGAAACTGCCGAAAGTCGTATTCAGGAGCTGGAGCAAACGAAACAGCAACCAACTGCACCGGCAGTGCCAATCCAATTCAAAAAAGCAGGTGGTAGCCTTGATGAGTCGGAAGAATTACTCATCAACAATTTTCGAAATGATGCCGGAGATCCGATTCTTGAAAGTCGCCTATCCACTCTGGAAGAGGACTGGAAAAAATTTAGTGATTCGGAACAGGCCAATAAGGCGAAAGAGGCCTCCAAGGTGACGACGATGAAGCTCTTTGGTCGAATTCATCTTGATGGCTGGAACTTTTCTGATAGTACGCCGGGGATTGCTGCATTTAATAATCCGACGACTCCCCAGGATCCTCAAAACCGATATGGGTTTCGCCGTGCTCGAATTGGTATGTCCGGTAAAATTAAAGATAATATGCTCTATAAATTCGAATATGATTTTGCCAATCCCGGGGACCCGGCCTTCAAAGATGTTTATATCGGCTTCACAGATCTACCCGTCTTTCAAACACTCTTGATTGGTAATCAGAAACGCCCCTTGGGTATGGATCACCTTAACAGTAGCCGTTACAACACGTTTCTCGAACGTCCCCTCGTGATTGAAGCTTTCAACGAAGATGCACGACGTCTGGGGATTGCCGCCTATGGAGTCTCAGAAACTGAAACCTGGAACTGGCGGTATGGTATCTACGCACTGGAAAATATCGCCGATGATGGACAGTCTGTTGGTGATGCAGGACAGATGAGTGTGAATGGTCGTCTGGCGGGGACCCCCTGGTACGACGAAACATCGGGTGGGCGTGGTTATCTACACTTGGGTATTGCCGACATGTGGGCAAACCCGGATGGAGATGTTGCTCCCCCCGCTACGAATAGCAATGGAGCCCGCTTTCGAACACGGCCCGAAGCACGTACGGGAAGTCAGCGTTGGCTGGATACCGGTCAAATTGCCGGGGCTGACTGGTTTAACACACTTGGTTTTGAAGCAATGTTGAACGTGGGATCATTCTCGGTCGTCAGTGAATATCAAGTCACCAAGGTCGGTCGTGGAAATGATGGATCTGACCTCACCTTTGATGGAGCCTATGTTCAAGCAGCCTACTTCTTAACTGGTGAATATCAGCCCATCGACCGAAAAACAGGCACAATCGCTCGCGTCAAACCTCTGGAAAATTTCTTCTGGGTTAATACCTGCGATGATGATACCGCCAGTGGTTGGGGAGCCTGGCAGGTTGCGGCTCGCTATTCTTACCTTAACTTAACCGATGCGGATATCCGTGGTGGTGACGAACGAAACTGGACTGTTGCTGCAGTATGGTGGTGGAATTCTCATGCCCGTGTGCAGTTCAACTATATCCATGCTGAAATTGATGACCACGCTCCCGTCGATGGATTCACCGGCGGTAAATCTGACATCTTTGGTGCTCGATTCATGGTGGACTTCTAACAGATACTGCCAGTGCTTGCACCGTGCTGATCTTATTCAAATAAAACTATTTCTCAGGAAATGATATGATGAAATATTTTGGAATCATTTTGCTGGCGATCATCGTCACGGGCATCGGTTTGCAACAGAACTTTGCAAACTCTCAAATGCCCTGTTGTGATCAATCCAAGGCAGCCTGTGGTAATTCTGGTGGTAATTCCTGCTATGAGTCTCAGGGATGCAAAACCTGTCGGCTGCATGTGGAAACTTTAAAAGTGAAAAAACATTGCTATAACATTGAGTGTAAAGACATCTACATTCCGCCAGTGCGTTTTCCCTGGCAGAAGTGCTGCGAGTTAAAATGCGGTAAAATTAAAACGGTCCGTGTCCTGAAAAAGCAGGAATACACTTGCGAGAAATGTGGTTATAAATGGACGGTCGAATGTCAGTGCAATTCCTGTTCTCCAGCCAACTGTGAAACCGCTGTTCGAAAACCAGTTCCTGCTCCCGCTTCCGTTCCCACATTTGCCCCGGCACCCGCGCCTGCTTCTGCACGACGACTGCAACCAAGGGCTAACTCTGTCAGGAAATAGACATTTGAAACAATGACCAGGTCCTGATTTCCTGATGAGCCGGGTTTCGAGATAAATTGAACTTACAGAAGTACCTCCTCAACATTGGTTCGAGGAGGCACTTCTCATTAATAATGTTCAGACAACACAACAATGCTGAGAATAATTTTTCCTCAGATTTGTATTCATGCTTTCAATACAAAGTGGATCTGGCATAATAAACGGTCTCTGAGAGGCAGCTTGATTTGAGCGGCTGACTCAGTGAATTTATTATTTCTCCTCATCTGACTGATTAAATATAGTGTGGCATCATGATTTGTATCTCAGTGACTCCCGAATCTCGTAATTTTGCGAAAGTAGACATTCTTAACGCGGCCGCGCAATCCGATATGGTTGAACTCTGTCTGGATCGGTTGATTAAGACTCCGGACATCGGAGATCTGATTTCCGGTTTTGATGTGCCGATCCTGATTTCCTGTCGTCGGCCAGAAGACGGAGGACAGTTTAAAGGAACCGATACAGAACGTATCAATTTGTTGCGCCAGGCCATTATCGCTGAACCAGCTTACATCGAACTCGATCTGGAAACTGCGAAGCAGGTTCCTCGATTTGGAAAAACAAAACGCGTCATCAGCTATACGAGTTTGAAAAGACCGCTGACCGAGGTGGATGATATCTTCGATGAAATGGCGGATGCCAAAGCAGATATCATTAAGTTCACCTGGCCGACTCCCACCTTGCAAACAGCGTGGCCTCTCCTGGCTGCCATCAGTCAGAAACGGGAGGTCCCCGTGGTTGGTATGGGTCTGGGACCGGCGGGTATTACTTTTTCGCTGCTGGGTGTGAAGTACGGTTCTCCCTGGACCTATGCTGCTCTCGAAAAAGGGATGGAAGCCTTTGAAGGTCAACCGACGGTAGCCGAGTTGCATGAGGTTTTTGGTTATGAGAAAATTTCATCAAAAACAAAATTTATAGGTATCGCGGGATTGGGAGTAGCAGAGCGACGCACAATCGAGGTTTTCAATAAAGCTTCAGAGAAGTTAGGTTTAGATTTTACCTGCCTGCCTCTAGTTATTAATGACTTCAAACAAGTCCATAAAATGCTGGGGATTTTAAAAATTCGTTCGCTGGTAGTGAGCCCGCGCATGGGCGAATTTATTTTACCCCTGGCTGAGCATCTGGAAGAGTCTTCCGAAAAGACTGGTTATGGAGATCTGCAGTTAAAACAATCCGATGGTTGGCATGCTTATGACACAGTCAGACGCAGTGCCCTTAAGAGTCTGGAAGCAATTTTCGAAAAGAAAACACCGGGAGAGAATAGTGTCTTCCAGCGCAAAAATATACTCGTCGTGGGTCAAAGTGGTTTAACCAAAGCCGTTGTTTACAGTCTGGCACAGCAGGGCGGTGTGGTGAGTGTGACCTCTGATAATGACAAGGCCGCACAGGGGATTGCCCGCACATTTGATGTACGCTATGTTCCGTTTGCCAATCTGTATGACACACTCACTGATATCGTAGTCCAGACCGACCCCGAATTAAAACTGGGTAATGGCAAGACGCAGTTGAATCCAGCCTACCTGCGTGAGACGATGACTGTGATGGACGTCAGCCAGCTGCCTGAAGAAACGGAGTTGATGCGTGAAGCGAAGGAAAGAGGGTGTGAAGTGGTTTGTGTGGACGAAATCTATCGCAAGCAGCTCAATCAAATTTTCAAAGCGATCACGGGAGTCGAAATTCCAGGGGAAGTCTTTGAAAATCGCAGCGATTATACACTGTAAGCTGAGTTACGAGAAAACAAATCATCAGCACCAGCATCCCCTTGCTTCATAACACCATGGGTGGGCTCGAATGCCATTCGGGCCGAGCACAACGAGCAGGAATCAGTCAGATCAAATGTTAAGAAAAATCAACATCAGCAAAGATACAGCGCTCTTTTCCAAGTGTGAAAGATACCGCTATATTCTCACGCGGAATTTCCCCAATTCGAAACGCCCCAATTCAAAACCCGGCGTTTGCAACTTTATCATGCTGAACCCATCAACGGCGGATGCAGAAAAGAACGACCCGACAGTCGCACGCTGTTGTAAGTACGCTCAGAGATGGGGTTATGGGGCACTTATCGTGACGAATATATTTGGTTACCGCGCGACTGATCCCAAGGAGATGAAGGCACAAGGGGATCCTGTCGGCAAACAGAATATGAAGTACATCTACAAAGCAGCCTCAGAATCCGACTTCATCGTCTGTGCCTGGGGGACACACGGCGGCTATCAGAATCAAGGCCGTGAAGTCGTGGAGATGCTGGAAGAAATGCAGGGCAGAATGCACTGTTTAGAAATCACCAAACACGGACACCCCAAGCATCCCTTGTATTGCAGAGGTGATTTAAAACCGGCGGCATATCAATGACCCGGGGCATTGAAACAAAGGTCGATTCCATGCGATCTGGTCCATTGAGATGTTTCTACAACCGGCAGTGCCATTCGTCGCTGACCAGCACAGGAATCAATCCGAATCGTTCCACGAAAGGATCACTTCTTCTCTCCGGTTTTCATCAATTAGAAGAGGGCAAAACAGTAACACTGGACATCGCTCCGCATAGAAGAAAGCAGTATTGCCCGATTTCACAATACGCACAAATGGGTTTCCTACTCTACTCTCTAAGATGTCCGCACGTTGCCATGAGACTCCGTTTGGATCGTTCTTGTCCTGCAAGAGCAAGCTCCTTGGATACACATTGGCCGGCACTTCAATACGATTGGAGTCATCCACAGCCCACTGAACTCCCTGCGGAGTTACAAAAACACGCATCGACTTGCCATTGGCAAATCGAAAGAGAGCGTCTCTGTCCGACCACTCCGCAGCTTCGATCGTCTCGCCCTCAAGCTGATCACACGCACGACGGGAATTGTCAGCATTCAGCTGTCGGCGACCACTGACAATCGCTTCTTGTATGCAGTCATGCTCTTCAAAACGGATCAAAGTATGAACTTTGAGAAGTTGCGTGCCGCTCAACATCGTGGATACCCCAACTGTGAAAGTAGATTAGTTGATTTGCTAGAATTATAGGGTGTCAGGAGTCAAATTTTCGGTCTTTTAAACAAAGAGCCGTTTCAAAGTGACCCTGTCCCTTTCGATCTTTCTATGTGTTCTTTGGAAATGGACTCTATTTCAGAAATCACTTTTTTGACCGACATTTTATTTCGCAGAGTGATACGTGTAGTGGTTTTATTGTTGGAATCAATTTTTAATAAGATCATTCCGAGCCCAGATCCATCATTTAAAAAATCTCGCCAGGCACGTATTTGGTCTTTCGGAATCTTTTCGAGATCGACACGGTAACAGGAAATGTTTTTTGACAAAATGATTTTTTCAACTGAGGGTTGACGAATGAATGCATATTCATGGAATAATGTACCGTGAGTCCAGGAAGCCATGACACTGATGAGAACAATTTTATTATTCTGAAGATCTGTGTTCATTTCGTTAGTAGAATAGGTTTTCCATCGAATCACATCAGGCTTGGGGTAAAATAATATGGCGAAATAAAATGTGATCGTGAAAATGAAAATGAGTCCGAAAACAAAAAAGTGTCTTTTTGAAATTGGTCTCATGATCCGCTTTCACTCAACTTTCAATTTTACCGTCGATTGTATCTGCAGTAACCGCAGGCCGTTGGTAATGACCAGCAGTGAAGCACCCATGTCGGCTGCAATGGCCGCCCAAAGGGACGCATGATTCAGAACCATCAGCAGCACAAACAACAGCTTGATGCTTAATGCGAAGATGATATTCTGTCGAATGATTTTCAACGTGCGACGCGAGTGGCCGATGAGCCAGGGGATTTTTGTCAGATCGTCTGTCATCAAGGCAATGCCAGCCGATTCGATTGCCACATCACTGCCCGCAGCACCCATGGCAATTCCCAAACTGGAACGGCTCATCGCAGGAGCATCATTCACTCCATCACCAACCATCGCCACATGTTGGAAGTCATTGACCAGAGATTCCATCACAGTGACTTTATCTTCGGGCAGCAATTCAGAGAACACGGCATCGATGCCGACTTCATCAGCCACCGCCTGAGCAGTGCCGCTGTTATCGCCGGTTAACATGGCAACCCGTTCAATTCCCGACGCGTGTAATTGACGGATGACATCCGCTGAGGTCTCGCGGACGCGATCGGCCAAAGCGATAAACCCGCAGACATGGGATTCATTGCCGATGACAACCACACTTTGCCCGGCGTTAGAAAGTTCTTCCAGCTGTCGATGCACCTCGGGGGTCTCTTCGTTTCGCTCTTCCAGGTAGCGATGGGAACCCAGCCAGAAATCTCTTCCATTGATCAGTGCGGTTGCTCCTTTACCCTGAATGATCTGGTAAGAATCTGCTGGTTGATAGTCAATGTTTCTTTCTGCAGCCGCATCTAATATTGCCAGTGCCAACGGATGATTGCTATGTGCCTCCAGTGCAGCCGCACGTTCTATTAATTCCCCTTCAGTATGACCATTCAGAGGCACAATTTTGGTTACGAACGGTTTTCCACAAGTGAGGGTCCCCGTTTTGTCTAAAGCCAGTGCTTTCAGTTTGGAAGGTATTTCGACAAACACGCCCCCTTTGATCAATACCCCATTCCGGGCCGCTGCCGCCAGGGAAGCAACAATGCTGACAGGCGTAGAAATTACCAGCGCACAAGGACAGGCAATCACCAGCAGTACCAGCGCGCGGTAAAGCGAATCGTGCCAGCTGAGGTGCAATAGAGTGGGGAGTATGATCAGAATCAGCAACGCAACCACCATCACAATCGGTGTATATATTTTCGCGAATTTCTCGACCCAAAGTTCTGATGGTGCTCGACGGGTCTGTGCTTCTCCTACCATGCGAATGATTTGTGCGAGGATCGTATTTTCTGACAACTTGGTACATTTTGCTTCCAGCAACCCGTCACCATTGATGGTGCCCGCGAAGATATCATCATCCACCTGTTTTGCAACAGGCATCGATTCCCCTGTTATCGGAGCCTGATTGACTTCACTCTCTCCTTTAGTGATGCGACCATCGAGTGGAATTTTTTCACCTGGTCGAATGAGGAAGAGGGTGTCGATGTTGACCGACTCTGGTGCAACCGTCGTTTCATTTCCCGCGGCATCCAAGATGCGGGCAATGGGAGCAGACAGGTCCATCAGTGCCTCGACCGCCTTGCGTGCGCGACCCACACTCCAGGCTTCAAGTAATTGAGAGAAGGCAAACAGAAACGCGACGGCGGCTGCCTCGAACCATTCATCTATAAACAGAGCCCCGATGACAGCAATGCACATCAACAGGTTCATGTCTGGACGCAAACGCTTCAATGCAAACCAGGCTTTCGGAAGCACAAACCAGATGCCTGTCAGAATCGCTGCCAGATATTGCACACGAACCGGGAAGGGCATGGAGCCGTTTGTTGCTTCTTCTGCACCCAACGCGGCGCTGAAGCTGCCAGCTAAAAATACATGTGTCAGAAATGCCGAAAAGATCATGCAACCACTCAGGCTGGTTAAGAGAGCTCTCCCTTGTCGAGACCAGAATGGTGCAGGTGTCGACTGTTTTTTTTCTGTATCCCAGATTTCGGCCCGCATGCCCGTTTCGTTGATCGCTTGAATAATCGCTTCTGAGGTAATCCCGACAGATGACGGCTTAACGGTCATTCTTCGATTGAGAACGTCAAAAAACAGCTGTTCTTCTCCTCCCACCAGGGGCGAGAGTTCGCGCTTCAGAATGGTGACTTCCTCGACACAGTCCATATCCTGAATTTTAAAGATGAGTTCAGTTGATGTTTGTTCCATGAAAACCAATATTCAGCAAATAATGCAATTCGACTCTGATTCTGAGCACATGCGTCAGCATGACAAAATGATAGCAACTTGTTAGAAGAAAGAATAACTTCTGTTTTTTTTCTTCGCAATAAATTAGTAAAAGGTTTAAGATCGGCCATACTGACTTTTGGGAAGAATGATTACTGATTACGGCTTTTAGATCTGCTTAAGCAAAAGTATGACTACCCATTTACGTACGATCAAAGGAAGAAGATGAGCAAAGATTATCTGGCTGTTAGACGAAAGAAATTGATTTCACAACTGAAACGGGTAGGGGTAGATGCCCTGCTGGTTACCTGTGAGACGAATGTCACCTATCTCACCGGCTTTAGTGGCGATTCCAGCTATTTAATAATCGGTAAGGGGCAGACGGTTTTGATCAGCGATGGTCGATACACAATTCAAATTGAGGAGGAATGTCCTGGTTTAGATACTTACATTCGCAAATCAACCGAATCAATGACGGAGGCACTGGAACAGGTATTGAAACAAGCACATCTTTCGAATTCAGGTTTTGAAAGCCATATCGTGACGTGTTCTCTATTGGACTCCTTGAGTGGTCTTACCCCTGCCATCCAATGGACGCCGATTTCCGGTTTAGTCGAAGAGTTACGGATGGTGAAAGATACTTCAGAAATCGAAGAAACCCGTAAAGCCGTTTCACAGGCACAGCGGGGGTATGATGTTTTACGTGCCTTGCTCACAGAAGAAATGAGCGAATTGCAGGCCGCGCATGAGTTGGAACATGCGATGCGCCGCTTTGGCGCAAGACAGGCGGCCTTCGATCCGATCGTGGCAGCAGGGGAACGTGCGGCGTTACCACATGCAATGCCGACGGAAAAACGAATTGGGGAATCTCCCTTTTTGCTGGTTGACTGGGGGGCAATGACACAAAAAGGTTATCGAAGCGATTTGACGCGGATGATCATACATGGCCGACCGACTTCCAAACTGGAAAAAGTTTACAACACGGTTTTGAAAGCACAGTGTGCTGCCATCGAGGCAATTCGACCGGGTGTCACCTGCAAAAAAGTAGATCAGGTCGCACGAAAAATTATTGAAAAAGCGGGGTTTGGTAAATATTTCTCGCATGGTTTGGGACATGGGATCGGTCTTGATATTCACGAAGGGCCTCGACTGGGTGGGAACGATTCGACCGAATTACTCCCCGGCATGATTGTCACAGTCGAACCGGGAATCTATCTTTCTGGTTGGGGTGGTGTTCGCATTGAAGATGATATTCTGGTCACGCGCGACGGGCATGAAGTTCTGACGAGCGTGCCTAAAGAGTTCGAGTCTGCAATGCTATAATTGATGGCAATACTGAAAAGAACGCCACTAATTAGCACGAAGCAGCCAGTATAAAATATGTCTGTAGTCCACTGGTTGGATGGCTTTGTCTTCGTGGAGCGAGGATCGCCTCAATAGTGTTTTCGAGAAGGTTTAGAGAATGAAGCTTATCAAATTACTATCGGTCCTCACATTACTTGGTGGGTCGGTTGTTTTTGGCGCAGAATCCGAAACATTACCTCCTTTGATGGAAGGACGCGCGCCTCAAAATTTTGAGCAAATGTGGGCAGGTTTTGATCCGCGCGTGGAACCACTCGAAGTGGAAACGCTTAAAGAGTGGGAAGAGGATGACGTCATTCTAAGAATCGTGCGTTTCCGCATCGGCGTTTTCAAAGGAAAGAAAGCCCGGCTTGCTGCGGTTTATGGTTTTCCAAAGAGTATTGTTGGTACGGGCAAACGATTGCCCGGACTGGTTCAGATTCACGGCGGCGGTCAATACGCAGATTACAAGGCATGCCTGCTAAATGCCAAGCGAGGATATGCGACGGTTTCGATTGCATGGGCTGGTAGGATCAGTGCTCCCGATTACCGCGTCTCACCAGCGGAAGTGAAGCTGTTCTGGGACGGCAAGACCGATGACCCAGCGTACAAACTCACCACAGACTGGGGCGCCGTTGATGGTTATCACGCTCCCGGTAGAAATCCACGCAATCAGTTTCCCAGCGCAAAGCCGGAGGCCTGGACGCTTGATTCTATCGAATCACCACGCAATAGCGGCTGGTTTCTTTGTGCACTCGCCGCCCGCCGTGCATTGACATTTCTGGAACAGCAACCGGA
>Ga0075117_1002605_pt1 | contig 10258 bp, 8 predicted proteins | sample AntAceMetag02UKJ_FD_69789 | JGI IMG/M metagenome (GOLD analysis project Ga0075117, IMG submission 69789) | Saline lake microbial communities from Ace Lake, Antarctica - Antarctic Ace Lake Metagenome 02UKJ | ecosystem: Environmental > Aquatic > Non-marine Saline and Alkaline > Saline | place... | reverse complement strand
TTTTCTCCATATTCTGATTTCAAATGACCCATTTATTAATTTAAGTTCTTTTTTCTCTTGCAGGTAACGTTCGGCCAAGCCTTGCTTCAATGCAGCTTATGTTTTGTGCACACCCAGCATAGGCATCTACTTTCTTAACGGAAAATTAAGGAATTAATCTAGAGGGTGGAAGTCGCTTATGGGAATTGATAACTCCTTTAGCCATTCGTAAGGCGAAGAGCTGGCAGGTGTGAGTCGCACCGTGGGCATTACAGCTCTAGGCGGATCGTTGTGTTGTGCTTCTGTTATTTTTTTGATTCAATATAGGATTCGAGATTTTCTATCACTTCAGTGATTCCTGTTTCCGATCTTTTCAAGCGGCCTTTCAAGAGCCTACAATTATTCATGAATAATTTAGTATATGAGATATATTCTTCGCCTACTCTGGATACCCTTTCTTGAACCTCTTCAATACTCTGGTTCAAATCAATCAGATTATTTGGAACTAAAAAATGAAGTTTACAATAGGTACCATGTTCAGCTGTCTTATCCAATACTACCTTTACACTCTGCAGCCTTATGCGATAAACATCCTCAATTTGCTTCGTCAAACTATCCGGCATATCCTTCCATAGATTGGTGCTTGAAAGTGTTGCATAAAGAGGCGATTTTTCATTCAGGTAATAAAAGTCATACCCCAGAATCCTTAAATTCCTCTTTAAGTTGGTCGTGTCTATTGTTTTATTCTCCTCCCAAGAGTTTAGTGAGGGTTGAAAATTCTCAATAAATCGAAAGGCATCTTGCAAATCAGTTTGGTTTTCTTTTCTTTTTTCTTCTAAGTCAGAAATTAGAAGACCCACTAATTGTTCTTCTATAAGATATTCCTTTCTCGATTCATTCGAATTATTTACTTGAAGAGCCAAAAGGATTCCAATCATCACAAGTACAATTTCTCCCAAGGCATAAACTAAGTACTGACCTAACTTGTTTTCAGCCAGCATGTTTTTTCGAATTTTTCTAAATAATTTTATCATTGGATAGAGGTTGGTCAATTGAAGCAGAACGGCTTGTCTAAACTATGCTTCAATACAGTTTAGGTTTTGATTGTAGATCGTTTATGTTAATCGTCAATACTCTGACCAACTAAAACAGAGAATTTCCAACGAGTATCGTCTGATTTAAGTTTCTGAGTTTGCTTTAATAGTATTCCAATTATTTGCTCTTCAGGGTCAGCAAAATAAGAGGTGTTAAAATAGCCACCCCAACTAAATGTTCCCTTGCTTCCATTTCCTCCCGATCCTTCTCCCTTTTCAGATTGAACCATAAAAGCAAGTCCGTAGAATGCTTCTGGGTCTTCACCCCATAAGTCTCCAATTTGATTAGCCATTATCGTTTTTATGGTGGTGCGGCTTAACAATCTTGTGCCGTTCAATTCACCATTATTTAAATACATCTGTAAAAACCTAGCATAGTCCTCAGCTGTGCTAGAAAGTCCTGCACCTCCTGAAAAGAATTGCTTAGCACCTTTAATAGGATAATTTGGATCATAAAATGTTGTTGGGTAATTGATCCATTTTCCTTCTTCACTAGTTTGCACCGCTACTAGTCGGTCTTCTTTCGATTTAGGTAAGTAAAAAGCGGTATTGGTCATCTCAAGAGGTTCAAAAACATGGGTTTGTAAGTAGGTATCAAATGGCTCCCCAGATATGACCTCTATAAAATATCCAAGCACATCGTAGCTTTCGCCATAAGTAAATTTTTCGCCTGGGTTATGATGGAGGGGAAGGGCAGCAAGCTTTTTGATGTTATCTGCAATAGTGATTTTTTCTGTTGTAAATAGATCAATGATTCCAGCATCCTCATAAATTTTCTTTATTCTCTCATCGCCATCAATTACACCATAACCAATACCAGAAGTATGGGTTAGGAGATGTCTGATACTAATTTCTTTGTCCGCAGGTGTCGTGAGAAATGTTCCGTCATCCAATAATGAATCGAGCACCTGAGGATTCTTGAATTCGGGAATATATTTGGAAATTGGATCATCAAGTTGAAATTTCCCTTCTTCCCAAAGCATCATAACCGCTGTAGCTGTAATCGCTTTTGACTGTGAAGCTAATCGGAAAATATCGTCTTTTAGAAGCGTCCGTTTAGAATTGGCATCCGAAGTTCCAAAGGCCTTATGATACACGATTTTCCCATTTCTAGCCACCAGTGCCACTACTCCAGGTATGTCTCCGTCTTCTATAGCTTCCAAACACATGGCATCAATTCGAGCCAATCTTTCTTCAGAAACACCAACTTCTGATCCTTTTCCATCCACCAAGGCAGAAGAAGATTGATTTGATTCTGTTTGAGCTTGAGACGAAATACAATTCAGAACAATAACTGCAGTGAAGAGTATTCGTTGTGCGTACTTGAATTTCATATCTGTTTTTTTAATGATCTAGAACGTTAAATATATGAATTGTAGCTGAATAGAAAGGGAAGAACTTTCGATTTACCACACAGCTAAATCTGCGGTCTGGTGAACTCGCAGGTAAGCCTTAGTGCACGTCTATAGTACTTGTGTATCCTCAACTTGAGTCTGACAATTAAAGAATTGGTATATTTGTAAAACCTAAAACGGCAGTACCATGCGTTTGTTTAAAAATTTGTCTATCACTATAGTTCTTTTAATTGGATTGTTATCTGGTTGTCAAAAGGAAACTGATTTTCTTTCTTTGTTGTCAGAACAAAATGGAGGTGATGTGATAATAAACGAATCATTAGAAGCTGTAAATCTAAATCTTGCAGGTGAGTTTACCGTATTATCCAAATCTGGTGTTACCGATGTTTATCCTTCAGTTGTTACAGGAGATGTTGGGTCAAGTCCAATTAGCGGAACTGCAATTCTCATTACGTGTACAGAAGTAACTGGAGCCATATATTCGGTTGATGCTGCCGGTCCGCTACCTTGTGTTTTAACTAATGCGAGCAGATTAACTACGGCTGTTCTTGATATGGGTGCCGCATATAATGATGCTGCAGGACGTAATAATCCAGATTTTCTGGAATTGGGTGCAGGAGACATTGGAGGGTATACACTCACACCTGGATTATATAAATGGACAAGCCCATTACTTATCACATCGGATATAACGCTATCTGGCGGCCCTGACGATATCTGGATATTCCAAGTGGCACAGACTCTTGATATGGCTTCAGGTATGAGAATTACTCTTAGTGGTGGTGCCCAGGCGAGTAACATCTTTTGGCAGGTTGCTGAAGCGGTTACTTTAGGAACGACAAGTCATTTTGAGGGAATAATATTAGGTCAAACTGGTATTAATATGCTCACAAATTCTACTTTAAATGGGCGGACATTGGCTCAAACAGCAGTAGTGTTACAAATGGCAACTGTTACTAGTCCATAAAAAATAATTTTTCAAAATAGGCTACTGTCTTTCTGACTGAAGCTCATAAGCACGTTAATTGCCATAGCGTTCTATGGAGATTAAAAATCTTTTGCAAGGCTTATCTCATAAGTGGTGTCTGCAGTTTTAGCTATTCGCTATTTTATCACAAGTCCTATTAATTAAGAATCTCCTATCTTAATTGGATTTGAAAAACTAATTTCCCTTTCGGAAATGGCTGCTTGGTTTAAAGTCAATATAGTTTTCTACATCACCCACTTGAAAATCCTATGTCTCTTTTATAGCATCATTGTTGTATTTTTCTCCGTCAAGAATAAATGTGCCATCAGATAAGAGCTGTTTGAACCATTCGTAAGTCCTAAGGGTTTAATATTGTGAGAAGAGTATTCAGCTTGTTAACGCTAACCGAATCGCCTACTCGATTGGCATATCGTTTAGTAGGCTTGTGAAACAGCAATTAGCTTCAAGTACCTTATCTTAGCGTGAGATGGCTTTATTCTTAAAGCATTGATAAACCTTAGCTATTCATAATATTCCATGGATTTCACACAATTAGAGTATAAAGGACACCTATTTGCCAGAGAATTTTCCTTTGCGGATAAAATGCGATTTAGTTTCGATATGACTGATGCAGCATGTCTTACCTATATTGATGCTGGAAGCCAGAAAATGATTTCACCTAATCAAACTACTACCATTGATTCATATCATACTGTGTTGGCCAAATGTGGGAAGTACGTAACAAAGATAAATGGAGGTGGAGAAAACAATATGTTATCAGGAATTGTCTTTCATTTGACCCCTGAGATTATAAGAGAAGCCTTCAAAGGAATTAACACAGATTTTCTTCATGCATCGTTATCCACCGGGTCTTATAAATCATTGGTTGACCTCGGAGCGAGCCGTCTAATTGATTCTTTTGTTGAGTCAATGAGACCTTACTTTTGTTCGGATGCTAAGGTCAATGAAAGATTGTTAGGATTAAAACTTCAGGAACTCGTAAATATATTGACGGCCGAAGGGAACGAAGAGGTACTTTATATTTTGGGTGCTATTCGTCACAAAGAAAGATTTGATTTTGAAGAAGTCATTGAATCAAATTTGTACAATAACCTTAGTCTAGAAGAATTAGCTCATTTGACGAATAAAAGTGTATCGACATTCAAGAGGATGTTTAAAAAACATTTTGATACAACGCCAGCCGCTTATTTTAGAATTAAGAAAATATCAAGAGCAGCTGAATTATTGGCCACAAGTAATTTGACAATTGGTGAAATTTGTTGGGATTCTGGCTTTGATTCCTTGTCTCATTTTAGTTCTAGTTTCAGAAAAGAGCTGTCTGTTTCACCTAGGGAATACAGAAGCAATCACACAAAATTGTCTTAGAGGTATTATATCCTCACGATCTTCAATTATACTTGAGCGAATTGTATCTTTTAATACCGCTCAGTGGTAAGTATCGAATAAAGTGAGGATAATAGCTTTGTGATTTCTGTACTGGATATGCCTTCATTAAAATGGCTATCCATCTTTCATTCTATTTTTGAGACTTGAGCTTTCTAGGAGAAATCTTGTTGTTTTCAGCGTAATATTTCAAGTCTTCCAAACCCTTTTTTATTGCACCGCCTAATCCTGCTTTAATAAGAGGACTCATTACCTTTCCTAAAAATGTAAGATCCACATTAGGTGCGGCTATGACTCTTGATTCGTTACCGCTTACCGGAATAACTTTCACTGTGTTTATTACATTACTAAATACTGGAGATGTGATGTCTCCTTGGAAACTAAAAGTCATTTCCTTTTCGTCATATGCGGTAAACTTTTCCTTTATTGTTCCAAAACTAGTTTCGCAAACCCTTCCACCATAAGGAGATCCGTTTACTTTTGGAGAGCTATTATTTACTGTTGAACTTGATACCGAACCATCCCAGTTTCCGATTTTCGCAAAATTGAGTCCTACGATATCCCAAACTTTTTCTGCCGGAGCGTTGATATTCACTTCTTTTAAAATTCTCATAATCATTTGTTTATTGATGTCGATGTTTTTCGATATCTGGTTAAAAATCTATAAAGCAAATGTCTGGGTTGTGGAGAGGAGTCATTTTATGATAATGTTCAACTATTTTAAGATTTAGTTCACTGCAGATAAAGTGGAAGAGAAATTTTAAGTGTTCGTGAAGGGTGCTTTTTACTGCGAGGTTTTTGCCGCAGAACTGCGGTATAAACGAGTTCTTATTTAGCATTGGGTTGTAGAATGGCTCCCCATGAAGTTTGAAAACACATGTTTTCGTTTTGCTAATTAGCCAAAACTTTGGCGGAGTTTAGTACTTGTTTTGTTTATTCAATTTATAAACACCCCCTTTAAAATATAGATGATGCGTACACCTAGCATAGGTATCTATTTACTTTATGGATAGTTAAGTAAATGATTTATTGAGTGGGAGTTCCTTATGTGTTAAGGAGTCACGCCTTTAATAATTAGTAAGTCGAAGGGCTGGCTGGTGTGAGAGGCGCGTTGTTTGGTTCATCTGCTAAAGGGTCTAATTCATCCTTACCCTGCAGAAGTTTTCTATTTAATGGATAGAGGGCTATTTCTATTTAAAATATTTTTTCACGACTTCTTCTACCAGTTCTTTAGTCAGTGGCTTTACGACATAATCCGAAATAAAGCGCCATGTTTTTGCCCTAGCAATATCAGCTTCATTATCGGAAGTTGAAAGCATTACGATTATGGCATGACTTTGTGTCTCTTCATCCAGAAGATTGTATTCTTCAAGAAAATCCCAGCCATTCATTCCAGGCATATTGATATCTAAAAAAATAAGGTCAGGATGTTGATTTTCCTCTTTCTTTTTTGATTTTAGATAATCTAAAGCTTCGACTCCAGATTCTTTGGCTAAAATTACAGTTGTATCATTGACTTCTTTTATTGCCCTTTCATGAAAATAATTATCATGTTCATTGTCATCAATTAGCATGACGCACCTAAGTTTATTTTTCATTAGTTTTAGTTAAGTTTTGTAAAGTAAAGTGGAAGGTAGTTTCATGGCCTAGAGAAGATTCAATCCATATTTCACCTAGATGTAATTGGACTATTTTTTTACAATTAGCAAGCCCAATACCAGTTCCTTCAAATTCCTTTTTAGTATTTATACATTGAAAAATCTCAAATATTCTGTCAAAATGCATTGGGGCTATCCCTATACCATTATCACTAATAGAGAATTTCCAGGCATTATCTAATTCCTCTGCCTGAATTTTAATTACTGGTTTATTATCCTTTTTCTGGAATTTTATAGCGTTAGAAATAAGGTTCTGAAACAGCATACGAACTTCTACTCGATACAAGTTTAGCGTAGGCAGTTTACCAACTTCAATAATAGCACCTGAGGACGTTATCATATCATTGAGGTCATACATTACCGTTCTAATAGTTTGATTACAATCAATGCTTTCAAAAGCTTTATTTACTCCCAAGCGTGAATAGTCCAATAGAGATTTAATAAGTAAACTCATTCTAGTGGTCGCCATCTTTACTGAATGAAGATATTTAAGTGCCCTATCATCTAAGTTCTCAGAATAATCTTCCTCGATTATCTTCATGTAATTAACCACTGTCCGCAGTGGTTCCTTCAAGTCATGAGAAGCTAAATATGAAAATTGTTCCAGTTCTTTATTTGCTACGGATAACTTTATGGCTAATATTTCCTTCTTCTTTAGCTCTGCTAGATTATCTTTTATCACTACTAACTCAGCGGCTTGAATTTCTTTTTCTTCGTTTTGGTATTTAAGTTCACTGTTAGCGATAGCTAATTCAGCAGCACGCTTTTCTTTTTCTTCGATTTGGAATAGAAGTTCCTCATTGGTTCTGGCTAATTCAGCGGCACGCTTTTCCTTTTCCTCATTTTGAAATAGAAGCTCTTCATTGGCAATGACTAACTCAGCAGCACGCTTTTCTTTTTGATCATCTTGAAATAGAATCTCTTCATTAGCAATGACTAACTCAGCGGCCTTTTTTCCTTTTTGATTGGTTTGAAATAGAATCTCTTCATTAGCAATGACCAATTCAGCGACCCTTTTTCCTTTTTGATTGGTTTGAAAAATAAGCTCCTTTTGAGCAATGACAAGTTCAGCCGCCCGCTTTTCTTTTTCATCGTCTTGAAATAGAAGTTCTTCATTAGCAATAACTAATTCAGCCGCCCTTTTTCCTTTTTGATTGGTTTGAAAAACAAGTTCCTTTTTGGCAATGACAAGTTCAGCAGCCCTTTTTTCTTTTTCATCATCTTGAAATAGAAGTTCTTCATTAGCAATGGCTAACTCAGCTGCCCTTTTTCCTTTTTGATTAGTTTGAAAAATAAGTTCCTTTTTAGCAATGACAAGTTCAGCTGCCCTTTTTTCTTTTTCATCGTCTTGAAATAGAAGTTCTTCGTTGGCAATAGCTAACTCAGCAGCCCGTTTTCCCTTTTGATTGGATTGAAATAAAAGTTCGTCTTTAGCAATGACCAACTCAGCCTCTCTTTTTTCCTTTTCTTCGGATTGAAATAGAAGTTCTTCGTTAGCGATAGCTAGCTCCGCTGCCCTTTTTCCTTTTTCATCGTTTTGATATAGCAGTTCTTCATTAGCGATGGCTAACTCAGCCGCTCGTTTTTCTTTTTCATAATTTTGAAAAATAAGCTCTTCGTTAGCTATGGCTAGCTCAGCTGCTTGTTTTTCTTTTTCATCGGATTGAAATAAAAGTTCTTCATTAGCGATGGCTAACTCAGCCGTTCTTTTTTCTTTTTCATCTCTCTGAAATACAAGCTCTTGATGGGCCATGGCTAGTTCAGCTGCCCTTTTTCCTTTTTCATCATTTTGAAATATTAGTTCTTCATTGGCAATGGCTAGTTCAGCCGCCCGTTTTTCTTTTTCATGGTTTTGAAAAAACAGTTCTTCATTGGCAATTGCTAGTTCAGCCGCTCGCTTTCCTTTCTCATCATTTTGAAAAAGAAGTTCTTCCATCGCTATAGCTAATTCATCCGCTCTTTTTTCTTTTTCATGGTTTTGAAATTTAAGCTCTTCATTAGCGATAGCTAACTCAGCAGCTCGTTTTCCTTTCTCTTTGTTCTGGTTTTTAATTTTTTCTAATGCATTACTTCGTGCGGTAATGTCCTTAGCAAAAGCATGAGTAAAACCATCCTCAGCTGTCGTGGAATGCCATTCTAAAGTTCTATATGAATCATTCTTATTTTTATACCTACTAATGAAGTTTAAACTCTGATGGGCTTTTATTCCTTCATCAATCAATTCAATTGTTTCTTCTATGTCATCTGGATGTAACAATGATGATAAACCGATTTTTAAAAGCTCTTCTTCAGTATATCCTAGAATAGACTCACAGGATTTATTGATTTTAAATACTTCTCCATTAGGGTATTTAATCATCATTAGCCAAGGAGAAAGGTCGAAAAAGTCATTTATTCTTTCTCTAGCTTTAACTATAGAAACTTTTTTTGTCTCTTTCAGGACTGGGAGAGAATCCTTTATTTTATTCATAATTAGCGAGTTAAGTATGTGTTCAGCTAGGCTATGATAACCATATGTACATGCACTTACTGGATCTATTGAGTTGCCCCTAATATAGTGCCATCACCCTAAATAAAAAATCTTACTTAGTCTAATACAGATTATTATGGATATATAATTAACAAATGCCGACAGCCTTCTTCTAATTTGACCGACTAACTTGCCTAAACATAGAAAGTTTAAGATTAGAACCAGATAAAAAAACCGAGGCACTCTTAATTAATCATTCTGGTCTTACATTCAAGATCCTCCTTAACGGCTATTATTAATCCGGGTTAAACAACAACCCATAGTATTTCTGACTGGTTAATTAAGGACTTTTTTTTATAAGGGTATGAGTGATTCTAGTGCTGATCTTCCTGATAGGAGTAGTGAGTTTTTTTGGTTATTCCCTCTATGCCTTTTGTTAATTTTAACCTAAGTATTCTATTAAGCTTGGTGAAACAGGTGACTGAACCATAAACGAACAATAGAAAAGGCTGCAGCATCTTTTAGATTAAATAATTCCCAGGCCTTTATAAGGTTTTACTGTCATAGGACTATTCACCTTGAATTCTATCTCATCACCTAGCTTAATTGTGTTTCCGCTTCTTCTGTTTTGGTTGTCATTCATGTGAATAATCATTAACATGAATTTATAATTCCTTCCGTTGTTAGAGATGTTCTTATTTAGAAGAACTCCATGGTATAGCTCATCTACAGTAGTATCAAACTCCCACTTGTTTCCGCAGAAATCCTCTACTATGTCTATATCATAACCTGATGAAGTAGAATAATAAGGAGCTATAAGTGTAACGGTATCGCCTATGTTGTAATCTTCAAAATAATGCACCGCGGTTTCATTAAGCTGTTTTTTACATTCTCTCACTGGTATCCATCTTTCCATTAATTCTTTATAATGGTTCTGCAGATTGTACAATGAATCCTGTAGGTAGTCTTCATAACAGTCAGATAACGCTTTGGGCAGAATATCCAGGTCTCCTAAACCATTCTTTTTAAAAACACCAAGTAAAGAATCATCTGTCATTAGCTGTGCTTTAGCATACTGCCTTATGGATTCATATTCCTGACTAGTCAATTCGGGATCAGCTACTTTAAATCTTCGCTTTTGCTCCTCTTGAAAAGTATTGTCTAAATTGTTAAATACAGCTTCTTTAGCAGAATCTAGTTCAGTTTTAGGGCCAGAACCGCATGAAGAACTAACTAAAATTAGGAACAGGAAAGGAAGTATATTTTTCATAAAATAAGATTGCTAAACGAAGGTAGGATATTAATTAGAAATGAAAAGAGAAAGTGACATT
>Ga0075117_1002604_pt1 | contig 10262 bp, 6 predicted proteins | sample AntAceMetag02UKJ_FD_69789 | JGI IMG/M metagenome (GOLD analysis project Ga0075117, IMG submission 69789) | Saline lake microbial communities from Ace Lake, Antarctica - Antarctic Ace Lake Metagenome 02UKJ | ecosystem: Environmental > Aquatic > Non-marine Saline and Alkaline > Saline | place... | reverse complement strand
ATAGAAGAGGAAGAAAAAGCATTCTTAAAGACTTTAGAACAAGGCCTAAAACGCCTAGATGCAATTTTTAACGAAGGTGCCGCGAATAATACGATAGATGGCAAAATTGTTTTTGAACTTTCAGATACCTTCGGTTTTCCGGTGGACTTAACAGCTCTTATTGCTAGGGAAAAGGGTTTTGAAATTGACGAAGCTGGACTCAAAAAAGCTCTGGAAGAACAAAAAACTCGAAGTAGAAAAGATGCAACCAAAGAGGCTGCCGACTGGATAGTGGTGAACGACCTCGAAAACCCCGCCTATATGGGTTATGACCTAGACGAAATTGAAAGTCAAGTGGTGCAATACCGAAAAGTAAAAACGAAGAAAGGGTCTGAATATCAAATCATTTTAGGTAAAACACCATTCTATGCTCAAATGGGTGGCCAAGTGGGTGATACCGGTATTTTGGAGTTAAAAACGAGCAAAGAAACCTATAAAATAGAGATTTCCGATTGTCAGCTAGAAGCGGGTTTGCATGTGCATATAGCTAAAAAAGCTCCTTTTGAACTCATAGAAGAGAAAGACCTGAAAGCAGCCACGGCACTTGCTAAGATTGATACCTCTAGGCATAACAATATTAAGAAGAATCATACCGCTACGCACTTGATGCTCTCTGCCTTGAGACAAGTTTTGGGCGACCATATCATTCAAAGAGGTTCGTTTCAAAACGACGAAGTCACACGCTTTGACTTCTCGCATTTCTCTAAAGTGACCGATGATGAGCTGCAACAAGTTGAGGACATTGTCAATCAAAAAATCAGAGAAAATATCACCTTAGATGAGCGACGTAATGTTCCTATCGATGAAGCCATGAAACTGGGTGCTACAGCTACTTTTGGTGAAAAGTACGGAGACTTTGTTCGTGTCATTATTTTTGATCCTGCTTATTCTCTTGAGCTTTGTGGTGGTTCTCATGTAGATGCCACGGGGCAAATAGGCCTATTCAAATTCACCTCAGAAGGTTCTGTTTCCGCTGGTGTAAGACGTGTGGAAGCTATCACAGGAATTAAGGCTCTACAGAAAATGCGTGAGCAAGAGCACGTACTTAACGAAGTTAAAGTACTGCTAAAGGGTCAAAATGATATTCCAGCTGCCTTGAAAACATTACTGGAGGAAAAAGCAGCCCTGCAGAAAAAAGTTGAAGTCATGGAAAATGAAAAACTTCAAGATCTCAAAACAGAATTACTAAAAAAGATAGAAATCATACATGACGTTCAGGTGATTGCCCAAAAAGTAGCTGTACCAGATGCCGATGGACTCAAACAATTGGCTTATGACTTAAAGGCCAAAATGCAACATGCCTTTATCGTTTTAGGAGCAGAGATAAATGGAAAACCGCTGTTAGCCGTTATGATTGATGATGTACCTCTAGACCTGCATGCCGGTAATATAGTAAAAGAGGCTGCCAAAGAAATGCGTGGCGGTGGCGGCGGTCAGCCCCATTTTGCTACAGCTGGTGGCAGTGATGTAAATGGACTTCAGAAGTCGATTGATAAGGCGAAAGGGTTTATTAAAGAATAGAATTAATCGGGAAAAGGCAGTTTCTTCTCTATAAAATCTGTACCTCTGCAAAAACTCAACCATAAGTATTACACCTTCCTTGGATTCAAGTAGGTACAGCCAAGGTTAAAGGAGGGGAATAAATAAAGGAATTGTAAAAGAACTAAATTATTGGGCTGAAGCTCGAAATATAACCGAAGGTCCTTGAAGTTTTATCACGACAACTGGTCTGCCTTAAAAGCAAACTGGAAAGCTGGTTTTCATAGCACTTAATAGAAATGAGGTTAGACTTAAAATAAAGATTAATATGAAATTACTAGTTATAGGAGCAGGAAACATGGGTTTGACATATGCCAAATCCATTCACAATTCAGGCATTTTTGGAGATGAAAAAATTCTAATCCTTGATAAGGATACCGAAAAAATGGCCCAGCTAGCAGCCGAAGGAGACTTTGAAACGCATTCTGAGTTAGCCAACTGTGTTCCACAATCCGATATAATTATGATTGCAGTAAAACCTCAGCACAAGGATGGCCTCTTTGAGGAAATGAAACACTTAATAGGTGAAAAACTGTTAATTATTTCTGTGATGGCGGGAGTAAGCATAGAAGCTATACAACAGGCCTTAGGACTTGAAAAGGTAGTAAGAGCGATGCCTAATTTGCCTGCCCAAATAGGTTTAGGAATGACTACCTACTTTTCTGACAAATCTGTAAGCGAAGAAGAGCAAGTTCTTATGGGAAAACTCTTGGGCTCAACAGGAAAGTCTTTGAGATTAAAAGAAGAAAAAGAAATCAATACTTCCACGGCGATACATGGTAGCGGACCGGCTTATATTTTCTATTTCATCCAGAGTATGTTAGATGCTGCCAGCCATTACGGTTTTGACGAAGAAACAGCCAAATCCCTTGTAACTCAGACTTTTGAAGGTGCGGTGGCTCAATACAAACAAGGAGAATTCACCCCAAATGAATGGATGGACAAAGTAGCTTCCAAAGGCGGTACTACCAGAGAAGCTCTGAACACTTTCGATAAACACAAAGTAAACGAGGGCATAAAAAAAGGAGCAATCGCTTGCTATGAAAGGGCTATTGAGCTTAGCAAGCTGTAATAAATGAATGGACGAATTCTGCCCATAATTATCTTTTCCCAGTTTTGCTGTGCTTCCATTTGGTTTGCGACCAATGGCATTTTAACAGACTTGGCCATATACTTTAATTTTGGAAAGGAATCCTTAGCAGATTTAACCTCTGCCGTCCAGTTCGGCTTTATTGTTGGAACCTTATTTTTTGCTTTATTCACTATTTCAGACCGTTTCTCTCCATCTAAAGTCTTCTTTGTTTCTGCTTTGCTAGGGGCCGCCTTCAATCTGGCCACTTTAGTCCCTACGAATAATTTACAAAGCCTGATAGGCTTACGCTTTTTTACAGGTATATGTTTAGCTGGAATCTACCCTGTAGGGATGAAAATAGCTGCTGATTACTATGATAAGAACCTTGGAAAGTCACTTGGTCTTTTGGTCGGAGCATTGGTTTTAGGTACGGCATTTCCACATTTTCTCAATTTGATAGCCGCGTCTATAAACTGGAAAATTGTTATTTTCTTGACCTCAGGCCTAGCACTTTCGGGAGGTATTCTCACGGTGGTTTTTGTGCCCAATGGCCCTTATAGAAAGCCAAGTCAGAAAATAGATTTTGGTGCATTTTTTAGTGTTTTTAAGCTAAGGGAATTTCGTTCCGCGGCATTTGGCTATTTCGGACATATGTGGGAGCTCTACACATTTTGGGCCTTTGTACCTTTTATGCTTAGTTTTTACTCAGATACTTATAATCTAGATATAAATATTCCACTTTGGTCATTCTTGATTATAGGTATTGGTGCTCCCGCTTGTGTCCTAAGCGGGTATATCTCCGAGAAAGCTGGTTCTAAGAAGGTCGCTGCTACATCATTATTTCTTTCATTTCTATGCTGCGTGGCTTCACCTTTTATCTTTCAATATTCAAGCTTTTTTACCCTCATTTCATTCTTGCTCTTCTGGGGATTTACTGTTGTGGCAGACTCTCCCCTGTTTTCGACCTTAGTTGCTCAAAATGCTCCTACTGACAAGAAGGGAACTGCACTAACGATTGTTAATAGCATAGGTTTTGCCATCACTATTTTAAGCCTTCAAGCTCTTTCTGTTCTACAAAACCAAATCCCATTTAGGTACCTATTCCTAGTTTTGGCCATAGGCCCAATTATGGGTTTAATCTCCATTCGTCGATGGAAATTTAGGGCCAGCTCATAATTTGCAGACACTTCATTCCTTTTTCAATAAACCATGCCTTATATTGAGCCCATAAACAGTATCTATTGAAAAAAGCTTTATTCCTCTTCTTTATTTGCCTAGCCGCTTACGGCCAATCTCCAGACGAAGTCTCCCCCGAACCTCCTACATTTTCTCACTTAGGCGGTTTTTATCAAAACTCCATCTCTGTCACACTCAGTTCTAATATCTCAGATTCTATTTACATCACTTTCGATGGCAGTGAGCCCTATAAGAGAAGTACCATCTGGAATGGCGTAGCATTGGACATAGATTCAACGATAACAATTCGTGCCCGAATTTATCAAAACGGCCAATTTAGTAGCGAAGTAAACACACAGACTTATTTCATTAACGAGCCCAATAACCTTCCAACCATTTCTTTAGCAACGGACCCCGCTCATCTCTTTAGCGACGAAACAGGTATTTATGTAACAGGAACAAATGGTAAAAGTGGTGCCTGCGACCCAAAAATCAGAAACCTAAATCAAGATTGGGAACGGCCTATGAACATAGAGTTTTATGAAAAAAATGGCGTTCAAGGTCTGAACCAGGCTGTCGGTGTTAAAATCTTTGGTGGATGCTCTCGAACCCGTTTCCCGCAAAAATCTTTATCCCTTTTTGCCCGTAAAATTTATGGCAAAGGTTCTTTCAAGTACCAGCTTTTCCCTGATAAGGATATTACTAAGTTCGAAAGTTTTATACTTAGAAGCTCCGGAGATGATCAGACAGGAACCCTCATGAATGATGCCTTTACGGCCTATTCTCTAAAAGACAACATGGAGATAGATTTTCAAGCCTACAGGCCAGTAGCGGTCTTTATTAATGGCGTATACTGGGGCATTCACAATATGCGTGAAAAGGTGAATGAACATTATTTACAAGATAATTTTGATGTGGAAGAAGAGGATATTAACCTCTTAGAGGGGAATGCCAGAACGGTTTTAGGTAGTAATTCAGATTATAATGCCATGATTGAATTTATTAGCTCGAATGAACTGGTAGATGAATCAAACTATCAGGCCCTAAGTAAAGTCATAGATATTAATCAATACATCGATTATTTCGTGGCTAATATCCACTTGGCAGAAAGTGATTGGCCTGGAAATAATATCAAGTTTTGGAACGCTACCGACTCCAAATATGACAAATGGCGTTGGATTTTATTCGATAGGGACGGAACCTTTGCACCTTGGCGAACTGATTTTAATGCTTTTGCTACAACCACCGCTATAGATGGCCCTAGTTGGCCAAATCCACCATGGTCTACACTCCTACTTAGGAATTTATTAAAAAACGAGTCTTTTAAAAATCGTTTTTTACAGACCTACAGTTATCACTTATCTACCACGTTTAAACCCGAAATCGTCAGTGATCTGTTAGACAAATTTCAAGCTAGAGTAAACTCAGAGATGCCACGGCATATTGTGAGGTGGGGTGGCCAATTAGATTTGGACAAAACAGAAACTTGGCCAAGACCCACTTTTGCCTCTATGGCAGAATGGGAAAGGAACATAGGCCGCATACGAGATTTCCTACCAGCCAGAAAGCCTGAGGCACTAAGGCATCTAAACTTAGCTTTTACTTTAAACGGACTGTCCAACATTAATGTTGGAAGAAATAATTCTGAAGCCGGGACTATTTACTTTTTTGACAAGGCTTTAAAGGCAGACGAGGCCCTAGATTTTTTCAGAGGACTTTCTTTTCCATTGAAGGCTGTTCCTAGGAATGGTTATAAATTTTCTCATTGGGATATAGACGGACGAAGGGAAGCTGATGAGAAATTAATCATCAATCCAAGCTCTCAGAAAAACATTACTGCTCACTTTGAAATCACCAATACATCCACAAAGCCCCTAGTTATAAACGAAATAAATTATCACTCCAGTGACGAAGAAGATTCTGGAGATTGGCTAGAAATCTACAACCCAAATGATTTTACAATGAACTTGGAAGGTTGGTTCCTCAAAGACGGGAATGAAAACAATGAATTTAAGTTTCTAGAAAATACGCTTATTGACGCTGAGGGCTATCTGGTTATTTGTAATTCTGTCAATAATTTTGATGGCATTTTTAACGAAACTAATAACCGTATTAGTGGTTTAGGTTTTGGACTGAGTAACTCTGGCGAAGTGATTAGGCTATATAATCCAGATAGTATCCTAGTAGATTCTGTTCACTATTTAGATGCTATTCCTTGGCCAGAACTTGCAGATGGTGATGGAGCCACACTAGAACTCATTGACCCAGATTCTGACAATCGATTAGCCGAAAATTGGCGTGCCTCAAATACGAAGGGTTCTCCTGGAGAATTTAACTTGGAATACCTTTTGTCCAAAACACCTGAAGCTCCAAAAGTAACTTTTCAATTAAGACAGAATTATCCAAATCCAGTTGTCACTGGTCAAACAAAATTAAGCTATCAAACCTATCAAGATGGCAAAGTGGCCTTACGTATTTTTGATGCTCTGGGAAGAGCCATAGACAATCTGCTAGACGAGACTAAAACAGCTGGAGATTATGAAATCCTATATAATACATCTAGCCTCAGCCCAGGAATGTATCACATTGTCTTAAAATTTGATGGACACACTTTTGATATCAAAAAAATGATTGTTCGTTAATTCTCAATACCTTGAAAAAAGTAGCATTAATTACGGGTTCTGCCACTGGAGTAGGTGCAGCCACTGCCATTCAGTTGGCAGAGAAAGGCTGGAATGTGGTCATTAATTATTCTAAAAGTAAAGAGGAGGCCGAGAGGACCGCCGTTCTTTGTCAATCCGTTGGAGCTGAAGTTCTTCTTATAAAAGCCAATGTAGCAGATAACGAAGCCTGCCGAGAATTAGTGAGGCAGACGATAAATAAATGGGGGCGAATAGATGCTTTGGTCAATAATGCGGGGAAAACGAAATTCTGTAATTATGACAACTTGGATGGCCTCAATAAAGAAGACTTTTTAGACATTTATGAAGTGAACGTCATAGGGGCTTATCAAATGACTAGAGCCGCCGCTCCATATTTAAAACAGAACGGAGATGGTGTAATAGTTAATACTTCTTCTATTTCGGCCATAACTGGTATAGGAAGCTCCATAGCCTATGCAGCGTCTAAAGGAGCTCTCTCCACCATGACCAAATCACTTTCTCATGCTTTGGCACCAGCAATAAGAGTCAACGGTGTCTGTCCCGGTTTTATTCAAGGTCGCTGGACTAAAAACTTCTTAGGAGAGGCCTATGAAACCGCTTTAGCCCAAATTGAAAAAGGTACACTTTTGGGTAGAACCGCATTGCCAGAAGATATTGCAGAGACCATTATTTACCTCATTGTCCACGCTAGATTAGTAACCGGTGAACTCATAACCGTAGATGGCGGAACTGGGAAAATGACATTTTAAGACTTCAGCACACCAAAACATATTAAAGCAAAGCGGCTCAAAGCAGCAAATTAAGGTCGATTACTTTAAAACCGCTTTGATGGGCTGACCCACATTACCATTAGGCTCTAAGATACCAAGTAGTTGACTCAACGTTGGAGCTATGTCTGAGATATAAGTAGGCTCCACAGTCTCTCCTTTTTTAATTCCATTTCCGTACCATACTAAAGGTACATGGCTGTCGTAAGCGTACATGGTGCCATGCGTAGTACCACGTGTGTTATAACCAACAAACCAACCTGGCTCTAACAGTATTAACAATTCTCCGCTTCTCTTCGGATTATATAAGTTCTGGATTTTAGAGGCAAAATATGGAGGTACATCAGAAGCATTAAAATTCTCTAAGTTCACGACCCTGTAAATTCCATCCATCATTTCTAATTTAGCTGAGATAAGCTCATGTATCTCAGAAACACTCACCTTCTTTTCGACCATTAGCTTTCTATTCAGATATAACTGATAGTTGCTAGCCTCCAAAATCCAGTCTCCTTTACCTAGTTCCTCTTTCAAAATTTCTGCAATAGGTTTTGCCATTTCTGAAGTCAGCATTAAACCAGCAGGCATATCATGCTTCTTTAAAAAAGCTGGAATCTCTGCCACACCATGGTCTGCTGTTAAAAAGACCGTATAATTTCCTTCACCTACTTCTGCATCAAGCGTATTTAAAAGCCTCGCCATATCTAAATCCAAACGGAGGTAAATATCTTCAATCTCTTTGGATTGTGGTCCAAAAGCATGACCAGCGTAGTCTGGTGAAGAAAAGCTTATCGCTAAGAAATCTGTTACTTCATCTTTCCCTAATTCCTCATTTTTTAGAGCTTCTAAAGCAAAATCTAAGGTCAATGTATTGCCCCAAGGAGTAGAGGCTAAAGAGCCCAGCTTTATGGTATGTGGAAAAACAGGTTTCTTTTCTCCAGAAATTCTATTCTCATATGGTTGGTCATCGGCCTCAGTTTCGGTATAGGTATCTATTGGTAAAAGAGGTTCCCAAACAATTTTAGCATATTCCTGAGCTACATTTTTATCATTGAAAGCTTTAGCCCAAGGCTTGAGAGCGTCACCATAAAAGGAACTCGTTATCCAATTTCCTGTGCTGGAGTCAAACCAGTAAGCGTCACCAGTATGACCCGCAGGTAAGATAGCCCCTCTATCTTTAATGGCTACGCCAACCACTTTAGCTCCAAACTGCGTAGCTATTCTAAGCTGGTCTGTGATTGTGGTTACTTTCAGATTTACGGGAGACATTTTCCCAGCTCTTTCAGAACCCTCTCCTACCGTAGTTACAGTAGTGTCAGAAACCACATACTCTACTTTACCGTCCACTTTATCGTACCAATCGTTACCCACTATTCCTGAAATAGCAGGAGCACTCCCAGTGTAAACATGAGCATGTCCAGGTCCCGTCACTGTAGAAGCATAATGGTATTGATTATTTTTACAATTAAAGCCTTCTCTCATTAAGCGTCTAAAGCCATCTTGCCCATACTTTTCTTGGAAACGATTAAGATACTCATATCGCATTTGGTCTACCACGACACCTACTACTAGCTTCGGCTTAGAGGATGTGACACTGGCCATGGCATTTGAACTGGCTGCAATTTGAGGTTGTTGAGCCATACAAGAGCTCACGATAAGTAGAAAAGATAAATATTTGTACACGTTGTTAGTTTTTTTATAAAGTTAATCAATTGAGGTTAATTCAATGTAAATAATTCAACATATCGAGGTATGATATTATATTTTCAGTATTTATTGAATATATTGTCTAACCAATTTATTTAGTTCTTTCAATAGTAAACTCAACCAGTCCGACGAGAGCTCTCTTATACTCCGAATCTTCAAAGGATTCCAAGATCTCATTGGCTCCATCCACGTACGTCATCATCACCTCTTTGGTATACGCTATACCTCCGCTATTTTTAACAAAAGCAATCACCTCTTTTACTTTTGCTGGCTTGTCCGAATGCCTTTTAATTAAATTAATGATATGCCTCTTCTCACTTTTACTTGCTTTTGAAAGTGCATGAATGAGAGGTAATGTGAGTTTCTTCTCTTTAATATCTATTCCCGTGGGCTTACCTATCTCTTCGTCCCCAAAATCAAAAAGGTCGTCCTTAATCTGGAAAGCCATTCCTATTTTTTCACCTAAAAGCTTGGCTTTTGTCACTTGCACTTCATCACTACCTGCCGAAGACGCACCCGCAGCACAGCATGAAGCTATTAAAGAGGCTGTTTTTTGACGAATAACCTCGTAGTAGACTTCCTCAGAAATATCAAGCTTGCGAGCCTTTTCTATCTGCAACAGTTCACCTTCGCTCATTTCTTTGGTAGCGGTGGCGACGATTTTCAGTAAATCGAAATCGTCATTATCCACGCTGAGTAAGAGTCCTCTTGACAATAGGTAATCACCTACTAAGACCGCAATCTTATTTTTCCACAAGGCATTGATGGAGAAAAAGCCTCTACGGTAATTGGAGTCATCCACCACATCGTCATGGACTAAGGTGGCTGTATGCAAAAGCTCTATGAGAGAAGCCGCTCTGAACGTTTTCTCTGTAATACCTCCAGAGATACCAGCCGTTAAGAAAACAAACATCGGTCTTATTTGCTTCCCTTTTCTGTGAATGATGTACTTCATGATTTGGTCAAGAAGCATGACATCCGTTTTCATTGAATTTCGGAACTTTTGTTCAAATTCCTTCATTTCATCAGCAATAGGAGCCTTGATGTCGTTAATGTTCATAGACATTTATGAGAATTCAGTACGAGGTTGATTGATATCTATCAAATATTACAATGTTACGAAGCAAAACTTTAATTTTGCCCTTCTACGTAGGTTAAGTATAATTCGTAAATGATGATTACAAAACAATCCTGTCCTAAACGATTTAATTTAGGCAAAAAGTCTTTTATTAAGGCTACTTAAGGGCTTTAAATTTGCTTTTTTCAAAACAGAACCCCCTGTATGTATTTTGGGGTTATTTC